>Ga0302186_10001599_pt1 | contig 18496 bp, 14 predicted proteins | sample II_Bog_E1_2_FD_198782 | JGI IMG/M metagenome (GOLD analysis project Ga0302186, IMG submission 198782) | Peat permafrost microbial communities from Stordalen Mire near Abisko, Sweden - II_Bog_E1_1 | ecosystem: Environmental > Terrestrial > Soil > Wetlands > Peat | place: Sweden: Abisko...
TGAAAAAAAAAAATTATTATTTCAAAAGACTTTGAAAAGAGAAGTTTTTATAAAACAGAAATGATCTGAAATAAAAAATTTAAATATTCATATTTTTTTTTTCGTTTTTTTCAAAAAAAAAGTAAAAAATTTAAATATTCATGTTTTTTTTTGGTTTTTTTACCAAAAAAAAAAAAAAAAATTAAATTTTCAGATGGTAAGGAAGAAAGTGAATGTTATACCTGAAGCAGAGGAATCCGAACAAGAACAGGAAACTACCAATTAAATCAAAGATGAATTAGCTGATTAGGCTTCAAATTTATTTGCCTTTAATTTAAGTCTTTTCATTTTCATTTTCTTTTTCGTTTTAAATTTGGTTTTATTTTTGTTTTAAAAACTTAATGGGGCTGCACTCCCATAATGTATTTTTTGATTAAAATAAACAATTTTGGAATTTTGATTTAATTTTTTATTTTTTTTATTTTTTGTGAGACACATGACCAAATCATTCAAAAAACTTAATGAAATCTCTTCTAATTTCAAGGGGTCCGCACATCATTAGCTCCTGGTCCTCCAGCATTCAAACATCTATATCCAGTCTTTCTGGTATTAAAATTCATGCAAAACACACAATTGGACTTGTCAGCGCAATTTCCTTCACTCACACACAAATCTTCTGTTTCATAGCATTTGAACCTTAATCCTTGAGGAATACTGCTTCTCAATTGATTTATTCTATCTTCCAAATCGCTGGAATTCGTTGGAAAGGTGAAATTTGAGTTAGGAAAGCCTTTTCCACCTCTTAAGAATCCAGAAGCGTTGAAACGAGAGTTTTGGTCTAGGAATTTTCGTTGTTGATCACGGAATTTCTCAAGATCCCCGACAAGGTCTGAACGGTCTCTACGGCTTGAGGAACCCATTTTAGCTGGGAAATCTGCGAAAATAAAGGGGAGCACTAGGAAAATTAAGACAAATTTCAACATTTTTAGTTTTTTTAAGGTTTTTGTGAAAAAATAAATTATTATAAAATAAAGGTTCTTCGAACATTGAAGAAATTTAATTTTGTTCCAATATTTTTTTGGATGCAGAAAGAATTCCTTAAAGATTTTTTTTATTTATATAAAAATCCTTATTATTCTTCTTCTGTGAAAGATTTTGAACTTTTTGCGAATTCCAAAAGTTTGAGCAAATAATGATTATTCATAGAAGGGATTGGAACTTCCATGGTTAGATATTTGACCAGAACTGGGGTCTCAGCTTGGAGTATTTCTGTCTGGAAATCTAAACACTCCTGATATGAAAGTGAAGGGATGTTTTTTCTAGCCCAATGACCGATTATCAGATCTAATTCTAACATGCCAAGATTGCAGCTTCTATTTTTTTGTTTGGATTTTTTGTTAAATAAATGGAAAGGTACCTAAAAATCAATTGTTTTCTTAAAGTCACCAAGTCCTGCGAGAGATTTTGAAATTTATGGATGTTATGTGAGGAAGTGATTCTCCGGAAAAGTGCGAAAGACATTGGGAATTTCTGGTTTTTTATTGCAAAAAGTTGAGAAAAATCAATAGATTTTAATATATTATTATGCATTTTTCAGTCGATTTAACTATATTATATATTTGCATATCAATATGCCCATTGCAATAGCGATGACTATCAAAATAGAAATAGTTATCATATTAGCATTCTTTTCCCTTTTAGAATTTTCAATATAATTGTTCATTCTCAGAATTTGTTCAACATTTTCTCTTCGATCCCTGATCAATTTGGCCTAATTTTCATGAAATTCATAGGAAAAAAGTTTTTACTATAAAATCCTGGCTATTTTCAAGCTGTTTCTTCATTTTCTCAACATTTTCCTTGAAATCTTAATGATTCTTATTAATACTATGAAATGAAGAAACTTTCATTTATAGCGACTGTTCGAAAAATCTCCATTTTGTCACAATTCCACGCTATAGATCTTACATATTTCCAAATGGAATCATTGTCATTCGCCTATAAATACATTGAAATCCTAATGAAAATCCAACCCGCTGTTTATAATATACCTCTGGAAAATCTTGCATTTTTACGACAGATATCATGAATTTATCTTGATCTACGTTATTTTCCTCCTAAAGACAAATGAAATTTTCAATTGGATGATAAAAAACCTTATTCCGCATAATTATCTCAATGGTAGCTTGACTCTCTGATAAGATCACACCTTGCACTGGAGAAACCTTGTATTTTTCTCTTGTATTTGACTTAATTTTGAAAGCCAGTTTGGAATTCGTGAGGTTTTTGATTCGGATGGTTGAGGAAATGATTCCGTCAGAGAAATGGTCCAACCGAATACAATCTTTGGGGAAAACCTCAGCGAGAATCATGAAAGGATTTTTATTGAATTTTATTGATTTAAAAGAGGATTTGATTTTTTAAAAAAACATCAATTTTAAATCGAATTAATAAATATTGCATCCACTACATAGAGGAAGCTTTTTAGAGTCAATTTCTCCAATTTCATCCTTTGGAGTTTTATTCATTTTTCTCGTAGATGAATCAATTGTTATTGATTTTACAGAGGCCTTATCGTAATGCGGAAAATCCAGATCATTTTTTATTAGACTTTTTATATTTTTCTCTTGATTATTGATTTCATTTTCCCTGGTTTCCAATTCTTTTCTCTTTAGTTCAAGTTCATTGGTTTTTTCTTCAACTTCTCGTTGTTTTTCCTTTAGATTTTCAAGAACTTTCTCCATTTCCTCCTTTTTATTGTCATTGATTTTTAGTTTTTCATTTAATTCCTTAATGGTGTCTGCGTTCTTAGCCTCAATTTCATTGAATTTTGTTATTAATTTCATCATTCTGTAATTTTCTTTCTCAAGATCCTTGATTTTCTGAGGAAAATATCCTAATTTCGCTTGTAATTCTTCTAAACTTTTCCTGGAAATATCAAGTAAACTCTCAACATTCTCTTTTTTTTCAAATTTGTTGCCTCGATAATCGACACTTATCCATTTGGGCCTAACCTTTTTCATGGTTTTCAACTCAGCAGTTGAATAAATCTCATCTTTCTTTTTATTGATTTCATCAATAAACATCTCAGAAAGATCTTTTGACATTATTGCATTTTCTGCTTCATTAATTGGTAATTCATTCATTTCATTTATTGAGTTTTCCTCCATGATTTTTAACTTCAAAAAATCTATCTGGACATTTAACTTATCTAGATAATTAGAAATATCCTTGCCATATTGCATATCTGGGATTTTTGACTCTTCATCTTCATTTTCCTTAATATAATCATTTAATAATATCTCATAAGCCTGTTTGCCACCTTCCAAATCCTCAAATTTCATTGCTATTTGATCCAACATTGCCTTATATTGCTCTCTTTGAGCCTTTAGATTAGATAAATGTTGAAGAAGTTTATTAAGGTCTTCATTGAAATTAGGGTCATTTATAAGCTTCTTTAGAACATCTGAGGGGTCTTCGTTAGTAGTTTTAGGAGCATCTTCTAAATCTTTCTCCATAGTTTCATTGAGCAAAGGACCACTCATATCTGAATGATTTGTCACTTGATGATTAAACGTTTTATCAGAAAGAGGATTATTGGAATTAGCTTCTGCATTCATATAAAAAAATTAATAAGGAAATATTTTCAATAAAGACAGCATGAATAAAAATTCATTGATTAATGAATTATTAATAAAATTATGATGAAAAAATTAAAAAAAATTATTAAAATACTAAAATAATCAATCTGACAAAATTCAAAATCTCTTGAAAAAACCCAAAAATTAAAATTTTTTAATTCCAACGCCATTTTCAAACTACTCTGCTATAAAGCTCGCCGAAATTCAAATTCTTAACTATCAAAAATTTAAATTTTTTAAAAAACCACCTTCCCTATCCACCCTCGAACAAAACGTCTCAACCTCAACCGCCATCCACTTCCAATTCTACCAACCCTCTTAAGATGAGTCTCTTCCGTCAAAAAACCCTCTACCGTGAGGAGGCGATTTCCCTCATCACGTTCCATGCGCAATCGCAAAGTTCTTCCATTTTTTTCCCAATATTTTAAATCCGAACCTTCCTTTTTAATAGAATATGTCCTCAATGAAGAAGCCGTAGAATTCATTAACACCTTACCAAGTCCTTTGGGAGTAGTTTCTGTAGCCGGTCTTTATCGTACAGGCAAATCATATCTATTGAACCGAATGCTTTTGAATCGGTCCAATGGATTTGGTGTTGGTCCTACAGTGAATCCATGCACGAAGGGGCTTTGGATCTGGGGTAAGCCTTTAATTGGTCAAACAGCTGAAGGCGACACTATCAATGTATTGGTTGTTGATTCCGAAGGCATTGGAGCTTTAGATGAGGATTCAGCCCATGACAGCAGGATATTTGCCTTGGCTATTCTGTTGAGCTCATGCTTTATTTACAATAGTGTCGGTAGTATTGATGAGAATGCCATACAAAACTTGAGTCTTGTGGTAAATTTGACAAAGAATATCCATGTTAGATCACAAACCAATGAATCTCCAGATGTCGATTGTGAGGATTATTCAACATTTTTCCCTAGTTTTATCTGGGTTGTCCGAGATTTCACATTACAATTGGTTGATACAGATGGAGAACCTTTAACATCAAAGGAATATCTTGAGAGAGCTATAACCATGCAAAAGGGGTTCTCTGATAGTGTTGAATCCAAAAATAGGATCAGAAGATTGTTACAGACCTTCTTCAAAGAAAGAGATTGTTTCACTATGGTCAGACCTTTGATGGATGAAGAAAATCTGCAGAATTTGGATAAGTTGGACTTTGACAAGCTGAGACCAGAGTTCTTTGAACAAGTAATTTATTAAATTAATTCCTAATTAAAAAAATTAATTCTTATAAATCTTTTAGGTGATCATGATGCGTAAACGTGTTTTGAACCGCATCAAGCCAAAAGTCATCAACAACCGCAATTTAAATGGTGAAATGTACGTAAACTTGATGAAATCTTATGTCAGTGCCATCAACAATGGTGCAGTTCCAAACATTGAGAATGCATGGACATACATCTGCAAAAACGAATGCATGAAGGCGATGTATGATGCCATGGAGACTTATGACAAAATGATCAAGGAAATTCTACATAACAAGCTTCCAATGACTTTCGAAGAATTGAAGATTTGTCATAAAATGGCTAAAGAGGCGGCTTTGAACAATTTCAAGAAAAAGGCCATTGGTGATGTTTCTGATGAATTCCTTAAGGAATTCGCGAAGAAAGTCAAACAAAAATTGACTACTTTGAAGATTGAAAACGAAAAGGAATCTGTAAGAGTATGTAGTGGTTTCATCAATCAAGAGTTCTTTACCATCGAAAAGAAACTCAAAAACAATGAATACAAGAGTTATGTAGAATATGAGAGAGATATCAGATTGTTCTACACTTATTTCATGGAAAACGGGCCAAAAACTGTGAATAAGCAAGTGATTTTACTTGAGTTCCTGCAGAAAAACCTCAACGATGGTGCAAATTTCTTCATCAGGACTTTGAATCAAGAAGCTGAATTCCAGAAGACTATTTCCGGAGAGCTCACCCGAAAATTGGAGCAAGAAATTAAGGAATCCAAAGAAGACACAATGAAGGAAAAAAACAATTTATTGGGCAAATTGGCCCAAGTGCAAGCTGAAAAGACTGATTTGGAGTTACGGGAACAAAGTCTCAAAGAAAATGTTTCAGATCTCAAGACCGAGAAAGAGAAATTGGAAAGGAACTTCAAAACGGAGCTTCAAAATGAGAAAAGCGAGGTTCAAAGAGTCCTTCAAGAATATAAATCGAAGCTCTCAAATTATGAGGAAAATACGAAGGAAACAGAAAGACAGAATTTGTTTACTCAATCGGAGAATGAGAAGGAAAAGGCTTTGCTTTTGCAGAAAATCAGCTATTTGGAGAAAAATCTTGAGGAAATCAATAAGAAAGAGAAAGATCAAGCCAATGAGATGAAAAACACCAAGAAGGATCATATTGGTCAGATCAAGGAAATCAGTGGTAAATATGAGACTTTAACGAAGACTCAACAATTGAAAATCAATGAATTACAGGAGAAATTGTTGGAGTTGGAAAATGATATCGCCACAAAGGAACAGAAATATGAGATGGAACGCAAGAAATGGAATTTAAGCGAGAACAATTTCAACAATTTGCTCGCTGAAAACAATCAGACCATCCAAAGTCTTCAGAAAGAAATCAGAGATCTCAAGAATCAAGAAGAGAAGAATGCTGATTTGTTCAAGGTCGAAACTGATAAAAACATTGAAAGTTTGAAAAAACAACTTGAGAAACAAATAACACAATTGAAGGAGAAAGACGAAGCTTTAAAAAACCTGAAATCCGAAAATCAAAAGGATAAGGCTGTTCTTCTTCAAAAGAACGAATTCCTTGAGCTTCAACTTTGCGAGATAAAGAAACAATTGAGCGAAAACAAGCAAAACCATGAAAAAATATTACAAGCCTTTGAGAAATCTCAGGAACAAGAATTTTTGGCTCAGAAAATGGATAACAAGCAAATATCAGAATTGAAGGAAATTCATAAGAAGGAGTTGAAGACTTTAGAAGCGGAATTTGAGGCGACAAAGAAAAGATTGGCTAGTCAGATTGAGAATTTGACCGAGAAGAACAACGAACTTGATTTGAAGGTTCAATTCCAAACAAACGATTATGTCAAAGAAATCCAAACTTTGAAGGAACAATTGGAACAAAGCGAAACTCATAGAAACAAGTTATTGGAGCAAAACAAAAGTCTAGATTCTCAGAAGTTGAAATTGTTGAAAGAAGCTGAAGATCGTTATATTCAAAGGATTAAACAATTGGAAACTGATTTGGAAGAAAGCAATTTGAAATCAGTGAAGGAAATCAAGGAGATTCAGGCCAAATCAGAGGAAAGTCTTAATCAATTGAAGAATTTCTATGAAGTTGAGAGAGAAAGACTAGAGAAAAGGCTCATCGAAGAAAAGAATCGTTATGAAAAGAAGGCATCACAGACAAGTGAAGAATATGAGAATCGAATCAAAGAAGAACAAGGCAATTATGAGGATGAAATTGAAGGCTTAAAGGAAGATTTAAGAGAACAAGAATTACAAAATACCAATTTGATTCAACAATATGAACATGAAATCGCTTTGAAACAACAAACCATTGATAATTTAGAGAAACATCTCAAGGAAACCAAGGAAAATCTTGCTGTATTACAAAATTCTCATAACAATAATATGGAACAACAAAATGAGACTTTTTCTAATGAGAGAAAGGCATTATTGGAGAAAGTCGAAACTCTCAATAATGAAGTTTATAAGAAAGAGAAGGAATTGATGGCGTTAAGTCAGAAGAATCAATATTTGGATGGTATGATTACAAAGAAAGATCAAGGATTAGAGACTTTGAAGGGAGAATTAAATGAAGAGAAAGCCAGTATCAATGATAAATTGGAAGAAACCAGAAATAAGTAATTAGATATTTATTATTTTATTTATTCAATTATATTTCTTTAGATTGCAGAAACTCAATGATGAATATCTCGAGAAAAAAATCGAGTTCGGTAGAGAATTGGCTTTGAGTCAACAACAAAACGAGTTCCAAACCAAGAAAATCGTTGATTTGCAAAGTCAAATCACTCTTTTGACTGAACGATACGAAGAAAAATTAAGTATTTTATAATTTATACCATTCATGAATTCATTCGAATAAATCTCTAGAGAATCAAAAGAACGAGATTCTTGAGGAATTTAACGCGAAGATAGCCCAATCTTCTGAAGATCGCGGTTTGCTAGAGCAGAAATATGAGAAAATCAAAAAAAACTTCAAAGATGTCGAGGCAGATTATAATAAGCAGCTTTCTCAAATCGAGAAAGAACGTGCCATAGTTCAAGAAAAACTTCTGAATAGCGAATCCAAACGCTTAGAACTCGAATCCAAGCTTTCCTCTGAAAAAGATCTCTATCAATCGCAAATTAGCCAATTGAAGGAATATCATCAAGCTGAGAAATCGAAACTTCAAAGCGATTATGAGAAATTTAAGGATCTTTCCATGCATTTGGAAGCTGAAAAGAATGAAATTTCGACTAATTACGACAAAGATAAAGTGCTTTGGGAAGGGAAATTCTCATTTTTGGAATCACAAAGAGATCAAATGAAGCAGGATTCTATCGAACAAATCAGGAAATTCGAGACTACTCTCACTCATTTGAAGAAAGCCAAGCTTTCAGAAAAAGAAGCCGAACAAGCCAATTCCTTGAATGAGACCATTTCTGCTTTAGAAGCCAAATATCAATCAGAATTATCTGAAAATAACCAGAATCATCAAAAGGTTATCGAAAATTATGAAACTCGCATTAGAAAGCTCGAAAAAGAACTCAAAACAGCCAGTGATAAGAATTTATTGGAAAGTCATGGTAAAATTGGCAATCAACTTTTAAACGAGAAGAAACTCTCTGATTATATGGATAATGAGAAAAGACTCAATCAAGATATCGAAAACATCAAACAAGAAAGAGATGCGAAAATCGTGGAATATCAGAAATTGCTTGATGTTGAAAGGGAAAAGCTCAAACAAAAAATCCAAGAAATCGAAGTCAAATATAAAGAGTCAGAATCCAAAAGATCAAGTCTTTTATTCGAGCATGAGAAGGAAAGAGCCAAATGGTCTTTAGAAAAAGACCATATTTCCAATCAAAGGAATGATCTTCAAGAAACCATTGAGAAAATCGAGAAAAAGAAGGAGATTCTTTTGAGAGAAAATGAGAAGCTCAGGAACGAGGCCAAATTATCTAAAAAGTCCTCGAATCAAGGTCCTAACACCTTGCTTCATGCTGCTGTGACAAGTCATTTGAACAATAACTTCTTCTTGAATTCCGGAAAAAACCTTGGGTCGCAGGCTAGATTCATGAACACGGCTGGCAATTTCGATCAAAATGTGAATAGTTTAGTGAATAATGGGAATAATTCAAGTTCTGGAGCGAAAAGCCAGAAAAGTTCAACTATGCTTGGTGAGAAGAATTTGGCTGATATCACCAATTTCTCAAATCTTTTGAATGCAAATAGCAATATGGATATGAATAAGACCATGATGTCAAATACCAGCAATGGAGAAATGGATGATATTATTGAAAGAGGAGTCAAGTTCAATTGAGATTTTTGTTATAGATTCATTTAAATTATTAAGAGATTAAAAAGTTTTTTTTTAAGAAACTTTATTAGAAGTCTTCCATTATTATGATTGTCGGATATTTCAACCTTTTTTTTTGTATTTTTTTCTTTAAATGAATATAATGAATATGAAATAAGAAGCAAAAAAATAGTATTTTATAGAGATAATAAAATGCAATTATTTTTGAAACAATCCTTTAATTTTTTTTTCTAAAAATAGCTTTTTAAACTTAAACTATTCTTTAAATTCTTGTAAAATGGGCGTCGTTTTAGCCCGGAAAGACGCTTCAGTTCATCCGATGGAGCAGGTCAAAACCATAGTTCCTACTTCGAAACCATATTTCTCTCTCTTTTGTTCTCCTTGTTACCACGTATATTTTTTTTTTCAAAAACTGATTTGCAGTATTCTTAGAAAAGGACAAAAAAACCTCATGCATTTAGTCTTCCAGAAGGAAATTGTTTAAGATTGCCTGGTTTATATCATAATGTTGATTCAAATAATATTTTGGAATTGCCAAAACCATTGTCACTAGGGAAAACCTCACGAAAGCTCTCCCCAATACCGTCAGCGCTAATTCCCAATCAAAAGCAAATAACTATTGACCATCACGAAGTATTAGATGATGTAAAAGCAAAGACCGCTGAAAATTTTTTATCGAGAAAAGATTCAGAAAACAAACAATTTTATTCAGAAAATTCAAGAATTCCAAATTCATTTTTAAATCGAGAAGGTCTCAACAAAGAGAAAACTGTCGAACAAAACAACGAAAAAAACAATGAGAACCTTCTGGAAAAAAGTGTGCAAAGTAGTAACAGCAAAATAAAAACCCTTCAGCCAAAATCTTCCATTCAAAGTCTTGACAATAGAGTTTATTTTATCGTTGACAAACCTATAGAAAAATCCTTAAAAACTCAGGATTCACCTCGTCTTCTTGAAGAATCAATAAGAATGTGCCCTCTACCAGAATTTCAAGTCAATAACCTCACTGAACTCATCAATAACAATAGGTTCTTAGTTCAAGAAAATTCCTTACCAGAAATTCAATTGAGAAAAATTCAATCAAATTTCCAAAAAGGGAATAAACTCGGAAAAGGACCCAATGGCAAAGTGTTTGAATGTCTGAATCTTGATTCTGGTGAGATATTAGCTGTAAAAGCAATGAATTCTTCATTAATTGAACCGAATAATGCTTTTCTTTTCCAACAAAAGTTTCTCGAATTGAGACATGAAAATTTATTGGGTTATTTAGATTTCGGTTATGGTAAAGAAGAGGATAATTCAAATGAAATTGAATTGGTCTCAGAATATATAGCAGGAGGGAGTCTGAAGAATTTGCTTGCCAAATTCGGGAAATTTGAAGAAAATGTAACTTCTCTCTTTACTGCTCAAATTCTCAATGGATTACGATATCTTCATGAAAAAAACATTTTACATAGGTTAAATCATTTTCTTTATTTTTTTTCTCATTTTTAATGAAATTCAGAAATCTCAAAAGCACGAATTGTCTTGTTGAATCTAATGGGACGATTAAGCTTTCAGATTATTTTCTACTTCCTTTATCGATAAATAACACCTATTTTGTTCATGGATCTGCCGAATCATTTCCAGATTCAGATTCAGAAGTCCTTTCTCAATATTCAGAAAATGTTCAAACAGATCCTTTTGACCCGAGACATTGGATGTCCCCAGAAACTTATTTCAATAAAATCTTCACCGAAAAGTCAGATATTTGGAGTCTTGGCTGCATAGTATTCGAAATGTTGGTTGGCCAATCATTATTTAATATATCAATTAATAAAAACAAGACAATTGAGGAATATTATCAAAACGTCACGATGTTTTTCCCTGATAATTTGTCTGATAAAACTCGAGATTTCTTGACTATGTTGTTAAAGTCTAAACCTGAAGAAAGAGCCAATCTAGAAACTCTGCGAACCCATAAATTTCTAGAAATCCAAGGAGTTGAGATTTTCGAGGAAGATCTTGAAGATAATCATGTTTCAGACAAAGGCTCGAATATTGATAAACTGGGATCTGTTGTTTCCAAAAGCAATTTCTCAGTTCTCGCTTCTATTGTAAATTATTCTTTGCAGGAATCTCATCATTTCAATAACAATACTAAGAATTTGAAGAAGAAAGGGAAGACGTCCATTCAAAAAAGTGGGAAAGGAGATCGATGCTCATTGAAGAATATATTTAAACCTGGAGATTGGGAGAAGAAGGTGATTGAAGAAAAGGAAATGGAGAAAAGCATTATGGGAGAAGATAGTTTTGATGATTTTAATAAGAAAAGAATGGACTATGAACAAATTTTAAGGAAGGAAATCGAAATCGAAAGCAAAAATAAAAAAAAAAATAATGACTCAATTGACTTCAATGCAAAGAAAAGAATGGAGTATGAACAAAATTTGATAAGAGAATTAGAGGGAAAGGATGATTCTATGGACCTCAATGCTAAGAAAAGAATGGAGTTTGAACAGAATTTGCTGAAAGAATTAGAAGGAAAAGATAGTTTGGTTGATTTAAATGTCCAGAATTGAATTTGAGGTGTTTAATGAATTACAAGGGTGTTAAATTAAAATTATATTTTTTCATGTTTTTGGTTGTAAATTGTTATTTTTTTTTGAAAACCTGAATAATTTTGGTTGTTCTATACTAAAACAAATAACAAAAGAAAAAATTTATTTTTAAAGAAAACTATATTTTTTGAAAAGAGACATCTGAAGAAATTTGAAATTGCAATTCACAATTTTTAATAAAAAAAGGTCATTAGGAACCAATTTTTTGAAATTTAATCTCTGTATTTTGATACAAATTTCTGACTTGATATTTCGAATATATTAAGAACATTTCCTTTCGACCTTCTTTTTTTCATCCACATTTTTTTTTTAAAAATTGAATCCCAAAACGTCTCATCAATAAAATCATACCAAAATTTCCCTAAAATTACATTTTTTCTTTTTTCATTGATAATCAAAGGGTTTGAGAATTTACTTCTTCTGAACATTGAAATATATTTTTATTGACATTGTAAATGAGAAGATTTAATATTCTGAATTTATGGGTTTTTAATTTTGTTTAAAGCACTTTAAGAAAAATATTGGCTTGCTTGGATAGTCCTAGAGTGAGAAATGCACTAAAGGACCATTATGACAAAGCCCTTTTCAATTAGAAAATTGTTCTGTCACATCTATGAAGTGAATATTTTCATAAAAATAAAGTATTCATATAGGGGATGTGAGATTTCGATAAATAGTTCTCAATGGTTTGTTTTCCTCGTTTTGGAAAGGAAAAAATTCCATGAATCCAAAAGAAAGATATTATTTTCTTTTATAAAAAATCAATTATGATTTTTTTAAAATTAAAAAAAATTTATTTCAAATTTATTTCTGAAATGTTTTAAAAATCGAAAATTTTACAATCCTCATCATAATTCTTAAAAATGTCAAAAGGTTATCTTTTCATGGCTTCTGTCACTGCTTTTAATATCATTTCCCTTACTTCCTCTTTCTGAGGGATATATTTAAAAACAGGCCGATTTTGACTAATGACTTCCCCTTTTGCGCTTCTTGGTGTATTTAAGTAATTTAATGATTGAGCCCCATAATTTTCACTATTAATAACTTTTAATTGCAGATTATTGGTAAATGGCGAAATAGTTTGAGTTTTTGCTTTAGATTCCTTTCTTCGAAAATTCTCAACCTCCTTCAGACTTTCTATATTCTGCGAAGAGCCGGCATTAAGTTTGTTGGAGATTTCTACATTATTCGAAGAGAGTTTTTGAGATATTTGTGAATTATCTTTAATATTTATTGCAGAAACAACAGCAATTGGCTTGATAATAGTTTTCTTTTCTTTGTCCTTGGGGTTTTGTCTATAGCTTTTAGGCGATAGAGAACGATATAAAAGAGAGGATTTTGTCAATTCTGTGATTTGAATGTCTTCTTCTGCTACTTCCTTTTCTTTGGCGGATTCTAGAAACTTTAGAGCGATTGAATTTCTCTTACCCATTTTAGTTTTTTTATTGATAAATTGTTGAATCTCAGTAAAGAATTCTATTTTCTTCTTATTAATATAATCTGTGAGAATTTTTTCGCGATCATTATCAGTGATTTTCGCTAAATAAAGCCTTGTTGATTCTGGCTCCTTGGAATTCATTTCAAAAAACTCTTCGTCCCATAATCTTCTCAAAATCAAAGTTCTCTGGTAATTTGATTTTCGCACCAATCGTACCTTATTTTGCAAGAAAATTATTTTCAACATTAAATTGGAAGTGCAGATAAAGATGTTGTATGGTCTTTTCAGCTGTTGAAAAAGAGAAGTTATTATATACTCAGATCTCTTCTTTAGTTTTTTCCTCAAAGATTCAACCTGCAATCTTAAAGCTATTTGTATTGATAATTTCATTCGAGTATGATAACCTTCTATTTGTGATTTTCGGATAAATTTCCTGAAAAGTCTTTGAATTCTGGTAGCTTTCACTTCCTTGTATCGAAGAAAAATCGCCAGGGCCTTTTGAATTCGGAATCTATCATAAATGAAAGAAACAATTGCGGACATTATTATATTTTTAAACCAGCTTTTCAAGAAAAAAATGTAAAACAATCTTTGTTGTTTTTCGCAATTTATTTGAAGAGTTTCAAATTTTTTGGTCTTTTTCTTTAGATATTTGATAACCCTTTCATTCGTTTCTTCAAAAAATAGTTTCTCGTTTTGGAATAACACTCTTTGTTGTTTTATATGAGCATCTTGTCGATTCTTTTCTAACAAAGCTGGTTTTAACATATAGTAGTTCTGGGCTATGTCCTTATTTCTATCTAATAAATTTCGAGACTTCTTATCAAGACCTGCATAGAACTCCTCATCATCTAATTTAAAAAGAAGTGAATTTTTCTCTCGAGATTTAAAAAAGCTAGAAACTTCAGGATTGTCTGATCCTACAGTTGGACTTTGAAGTGGGCTATTTTCCTGCAAGTTTTTGAAAAAATAATAAGAAATTGAGAGCTTCACTTGAGAAATTGCCAAAACTGTCAAATAAATTTGTGAATATTGACAGATTTCCTCGCTCTCAATAAAAAAAGGGCTTTTGTCAAAAACTAAGTCATGCTTTTCTTTACTGGCTGGACCATGGAATGATACAAATGTTATGTAAGTCCCTTCATGAGAATTTATTAAGACTTTCATGGCGAGATCATTATAATCAGTGATTATATAGAAAGTAAATGATGTTTTCTCAGGTCCCTCCAATTGAACTCTCTCATTTTCCTTAAGTTTCTGAACAACTTCCTGATTATTCTCTTTTTTCTGATATTTGGAGCTCAAATAGCTTTGGAAAAGCTTTATATGAAATTCATCATAATAAGATTCAGGAGAAAGGGGGAAGGCATGGCTTGACATAGAGTCGAGTTTCTTGAGATTTGAAAGATAATCATCACTGTGAGCTCGGCCGAGAATATCTAAAGGGAAATCAGAGTCTTCTGAGTTTTTTGCAGAGAGATTTAAAGCTATTTTGAGGACCTTTTCAGTTTTCTTTAGACTTTGTTTAGGAGAAATTTTGGATTTTTGTTTGTGTTTTGAAGGCTGTGTGGATTTGGAAAGAGATTGGTCAAGCAAATTTGATGGGGATTTGAAGATTGAAGGGGATTTAATTAGTTTTTGGCTATTGATTTCCTTAAATATTTTTAGAGAAGGAAGAAATTTGTTGAGATCGAGATAGTAGGCTTGAGATTTTAATTGAAGACTGTTGTTTATTGGAGATTTTCTTGCATCTCGAGGAGAGGAAGGGAGTTCTTTAATAAGAGGGAGATGGTAGGCGTTTTGCATTTTGTTTGAAAATATATTTAACAATAAAAATATATTTGTTGAGTTTTTTATTCTGGAAAATCAACTTCTTTTATTTATAAAACATTTGGTTTCTTTGGGATTGCATAATATTCACAGGAGTTTTTTTTTGAAATTGTGAGAGGTTGAGAATCCCATTTCCAGTTTTTTTCTCTGGGGTTTTGACTTCTTGTTTTTTCTTAATTTTTACTTCTTCAGGCTTTTGTTTGAACTTTTCTAAATTTAATTTTAAATGAACCCCTTCTTCTTCTTTCTTGACTGCAACCTCAGATTTTTTTATTAACCATTTGTTTTTTGTCTCTTTCTTTGAAGTTTTAGTTATAGATTTTTGATCTTCTGAGTCTAGTTTCTCATTTCTCATCAAATTTCGTTGATATTGAATCAGGTTTCTTGGTGTTGGTGTCTGTGATTTATTGGGTTTTTCTGAGATTTTCTCTTGATTCTGAAGAGCAAAAGGTGTTCGAATGTTCGGTGGAGTGAAAGCTCTCAAGTAATTATGAGGGCTTTTTGGAGGAGTGCTTAGATTTACCTCTTTATTAATTGGCTTTCTGGGTGGGTCTGGAGTATTGTGTTGTTTAATAATTTGAGATAATTTGGGGTTTTGGTTCATGAAATAATTATACATCTGTTCTTTTTTGGCAATGATGCTTTGATTGCTCTCATTATTCGAATTTTTAATGAGATTCTTGTCATTAGTTAGCTTGTTGGTTGATGTGGATGAATTCAATGATTTTTCTGGCTGTGGTCTTATTGAAGGAATGATGAATTTTGATTGGAACAACTTTTCTTTTGATTTTTGATGATTCTCTTGGTTTTCAGGAGACATTATATTAAGTGCTTTAGATTCAGCAGGTTTTTCCAGAAGTTTTGATTGTCTAGTTTGAAATGTTTGGATAAAATGATTTAAATCACTCTTTTGAGATTTCTCCTTAAAATCACTTGATTCCTGGACTGAAGAATCATTCAATTTTTGCGTTTTTTTGGGCTTTTGGCTTAAAATAACAAGACAATCAAGGTTCTTTACCGATATATCTTGATTTTTTGGCGAATTTACTATATTTTCAAGTTTTTTTAAGTGAATTTCAGGAAGAAGCTGATAGAAGTCTTTGATTCTTGTTATTGAACTATTCAGCAAAAGGTTTTGCTTGAAAAATTGATAATGATCGAGAAAATTTAAAGTAAAAGCATATTCGCTGGGATCACTGGAGCTCCTCGAATCTGATTTTGAATTTTGAGATATTTTTACGGGCAATTTTTGCTTAGAATTCACCATTCTGTCGATGAAATCAGGAGATTTTCTTTTAATATTATTCATAATGGAGACTTGTCTTTGAATAAAAATAATAAATTTTTTTTTTTTTTTCGATTCAGAGATTATTTAACTCCAAATTCAAAAAATTAAAAAAATTTTGATACTATTATTATAATCGAAATTTATTTAAACAATAAAAAACAAATTCAGGAGCGCATAAATTAAATTATTATTTCGATTTAAAACTACCTTTTTCAGTATATCAAGTCATCATTTTTGTATATATAATATTTTCTTCTCCCCCAAAAACAAATGTCTATCATCAGCATTGATAAGCTCAACAGTGCAGAAGACGAATACCTTCTCACGAAATTCAACCATTTGGTTTCCAAGCAAGAGATTGAGCGTCATAAAGAAAAAGTCAAAGACTACCGCAAACTCAGAGCTCAGAAAAAACCACCGACAATCCTCATCCAGTCCCCCAACCACTCCGCAGCTTTCCGCGTGACTTCAGATTCTGCACAGCTTCGCCACAAAGAAAGTTTCCATTTTTTAGAACCTGCAACTACCAACAGACTAAAAACTATGGACCCTAATCACCCAATGAATATCTCAGAAAAAGTCATTACAACTGACTTTCTCACTCAAAGACATGAAAGGAAAGAATCAATGAATCCTTATGACCTCTTTTCTGCAAACACTCTTGTCCATAAAGAATCATCAACCCTAAATATGAATGAAAAAGAAACTATATCTGCTATGCTTCAAAGTGATAGTTCCAAAAAATCGCTAAATCTAAAAAAGCAAATAAAATCAGTTGACCATGTTAATGAAATCGTGACAAAGACTCAAAACCGATACAAGTTGAAAACTACGACAAAGGAGGTGAAGTTCAACGAGAAAATCAAGGATTTCAAGAAACTCGACACCTTCTTTAATGTGAGGAGCCTTCTCCAGCAAATTAACCTCACTAACACAAAAATAAAAACCCCGACTGGACCTCCACTGATAATGATGCCTATCCTAGAAAAAGCCCCCAATGATAGCATTGTCCTAGAAGAAGATGCCTTGCTAACGGAGGAAAATGAAGAGTTTCCTTATCCAATAGACTTTAAGTATTCGATGAAAAGAGGGATGCAAATTTTAAATTTTAGAAGAAAGTTGACTGAAGCGAATATGACGGAAGAAGATATCGATAAACATTTGCAATTATCTGAACATATGACGAGTTATCTCAAAAAAGATATGAGGAGAGAGTTCGATCTGGGGTTTGAAAGGACTCTTTTAGATAATTTCGAGAAAAATGAGTTGATTTATCGACAAAGCAAGAAAAATCGTTCTGAAAAATACTCCATTTCTCAGGAAATGGAACTAAGGCATCTAGAGAAGCTCGTCCAAAACAAATTAAAAGAAAACGTTTTGAAAACACAATTGAAAAATGGGGTTTATTTAGAGAAATATCGGAACCAGGCTTCAAAAGTCCTGGAAATATTAAAACGAACAACGAAAAATATCTATTCAAAGAAGGTTTTAAAGATAAATCAGACGTTGATGGAGAAAAATAAAACTATCATGAACAAACACCCTCATAATAGAAATGCTGTCACCAATGACTCCAATGTTGATAAAGCCAGTAAATCGAAGACTTTTCATAAAAGATTCATGTTTCTAACCGAAGAATCCAACAACTTTACTGAAAAAGCCGTAAAAACAGTGAGGAATCATCGAGCATCAGCTTCAATGGAGGGGCTTTTGCCTCACTTAAATAATAATACTAAAACTGAGGGGATAAGCGCGAACACAGAAATGAAATGCAACAAAAAAAAGAGGGTTTTTCAAAAAAATCGAATGGAAAGTTTGACTGTTCAGAGAAAAATGGAGGAATTTTTAAAGGATTGCGAACAAGAAAAAACCAGGATTATGTATGAAAATGGGGAAGATCTAAAAGAAATTGAAAATGTGCAGAGCATCATTTATAACGGATTGGAAAAATTGAAAGGGAATCAAGCAATTGCTGATAGTTTAAGATTGACTTTGGAGAGAAATTCGATCTCAAATATAAGATATAAAAAAAATAAGAGAGGAGGATCTTATTTGAGTGTTGGTGCAATTGTGGGATTGATTTGAAAGAAATTCGGATTATAAAAAATTATTTAATTTAATTGATATTTTCAAAAATTTTTGATTTTGTTAATAATACAAAAATTATCCAATTTTATGATTTCATTCATCGCCTTGAAAA
>Ga0302186_10001600_pt1 | contig 18464 bp, 13 predicted proteins | sample II_Bog_E1_2_FD_198782 | JGI IMG/M metagenome (GOLD analysis project Ga0302186, IMG submission 198782) | Peat permafrost microbial communities from Stordalen Mire near Abisko, Sweden - II_Bog_E1_1 | ecosystem: Environmental > Terrestrial > Soil > Wetlands > Peat | place: Sweden: Abisko...
CCCACCCCTTAATTCAATTCATTCAATTTTTAAACCGAAATGAGTTAATAAAATAATTAAAATATTGGATATATTTGAAATTTCTCCGTATTTAATTTAAATTTTAAATCGATTGTTGTGGGTTAAGAAACCCGATATTTCAAATTATGATCTAATGTTTTAATTTTTTAATAATAATTTGCTAAAACAAAGATCTGAAACTCTTAGTTGAAAAAAATTGAAAACAATTGAACAATGAAATTTGGATATTTATAAAATTATAAAACTTTACTAGGAGCAAATATTTAAATTATTATTAAAGGTTCACTTTAAAATTAAATTAGATCAAATACATCAGCTAATATCAATCAGAGACCCACCAAAGATGACATTCTTCCTACTTATTCTGTCAATAATTTAAACTCAAGCAGTGTCATGCTTACTGTCTTTGATAATTACTGCTATTTTCCGTTCAATTACAACTCTACCTTCATGTAAAGCTTATTTGGTTGTTATTTATCTTAAGTTTGTCTCAAACCTATGGCAGACCATTTCAGATCTGAAAATCGATTACTTGATAATTCCGAGGGGCCATCATTAGATAGAAAGGATTCATACAACGATAAGATTAACTCAGAAATTTAATCGTTTAGAAGTGTACTTTCCCTCAGCAAAACAGATACATGCTTGCCAGTGAGGGCTGATTTTTTCGATAGTCTAAATAAGACTATGATTACCTGAAGAAAAGCTCGAGAGCTGATAATGCTGATTGGTAATTGAAAGTTGCAGCCTAGTTTCTAACTATTTTTTTGATTAATGAATGCTGAAAATGATTATCATCATGCTGAATGTACTTCATCCACTATTGCAGCTACATAGCAATATAAATTACAATGTATTTCGTGACTACAAACGGGCAAAGAGTGAATAAATTGATGCTGGCAATCATCTCCCCCTCGAAAAAGATATTGGTCATATTAATTAATATATCTCTAATAATTAAGTGACTTTAATTTATCAATATTTTCTTTCCTTGATAATACTTTAAATCTTGAGAGGAAATATCAATATTTTTAATTAGTAATAATTTTAAAGAATAGTTTACAAGAAAATGTTCTGCAAATTAAGCTATCAAAAATATTTCATCTTAAAATGGAACATGAACATTTTTTTGTAATTTCTTTGTGAGGTAGACCAAATAATCCATCGTGAAGCAAGTTGTAAAACATGATTTCATGTTAAATTAATCATTAATCATATCATTTATCTCAAAGAATATGAGAAATATTTATTATTCATATTTGATATACCGCACCAACAATATTTTTATATTTTATTCTTCCTGGTCCTCCTACTCTTTTGATAAAAGGGAATGGTTAGCCGTCCGATTGATCGTACGTCATATCATTTTAATATATAATGAGCAAGTTGACAGAAATACTAAAGAATATAAGCTACATTGCGGGTCTACAACTCAAAGAAATCACTCGTGCCCACAAAAAAAAATTAATATTTCTAGCAGTTCTGCTGCTATGCGGCTACGTAGCTAAGAAAAAATTAACTATGGCGCACCTTATCAGCTTCATTGATTATGCAACCCGAGCTGCACAATATATCCCTCTTCCTGAAGCACCAAAGCTGAGGATAATTGCAGAGTATGAACACCCTGCCACTCATCCCCTCAGAAAAATATTATAAGCAATTCGTCTCTCTGAAATTAGGGAGCGCATCAATCGAAAAGAAACAACTTGGGATGAGCTTAAGGAATCCATCTTAATTGGTACAGTTGCCACCCTCGTTACTTATAACATACAATCTCTCTACTTTTTGGCTCAGACAAAGTATCGCGAAGACTTCCTACAGTTATCAGCTGGTACTCAGTTTGATGAAGCTATGTATACCATAAGAAAAAGTTTTGAAGATAAAATACCTTAGATTTTTTCTTATCTTCGTCTTACTCTCTCGGCAGAAATACAAAAAGTTGAGTTACTGCGAAATTATGATGCAGAGGAACTATAAACTTTATTCAAGGGACTCATAGAGCGAGTTTTTAGTGATAAATTGAACTTAAATGGAGAAATAAGACAAAACAGTATCTTTAAAAGCAGTAGTGATGCTAAAAATAGGTTGATAACTGTCTATGAATAAACACAGTAGAAAAAATCAGTATTTTTAAATGTAATGGGAGCCATTGGGAGGGTGATGGGAGGAGTTATTCGGGTGTATGAGTGGTTTCCATAACCCAAGATATAACTAACTAATCAAAGGTATCAATTTGCCAAGAATGCTTACTTGATGAGTTTAAAGAAGGCAGAGGTCGAGCGTATTCAGTGGCCAAGTAAATCCTCGTTAGATTTATTCCAGCTTGTTCAATAATAAATGCAAGAGCTCGTACTTTCCTGCAACTTCAGTACCCTTCTTCGCAGCTATGCTGATTACAACTTCAAGATACTAATGACCCGTGTGAACTTGTTAATGGCCCGAAACAAAAGAAGTATCTTTAAAATTAGTTAATTTCTCCCAAGTCTCTATAAAATACTTCAGGAGTAGTTCCTCAAGGCTAACCAATATGAATTAAGGGATAAATTTCATGATAGTTAACTCAAGAAGGCACTGAGAATAGTAGCTCAGAATGAAGAATCGATGGCTGATTAAAATATTAGTCTTGAGGAGTTGACTTTGGCAGAGATATAATCCAAGCAGTCCTTCCAATTTCTATAAAAGTAATTGGAGTTAAAATATTTCAACGAGCGAAGTGGATTAGTGATTCATCCAAGAAAGGGAGGAGAAAAAGGTGGTGAGTCAGGATAAATGCAAAAGTTATTGAGTATGATAGGTGGTAGTTAGGTTTTGAATTCATCTGATTGAAAAAATATCTTTATGTGGATAAAATACCAAATATCATCAAGTGGAATCAATATAAAAACTCTATTAAAAATTAAACTTTCTAATTTACTATTTACTCCAGATTCTCTTCCGAATAGCGTTGATTGTAGTTAGTGGTTTTTTAATGAGGGGTGATTAAAATTATTCTCTCGTTTATAGTTTATCATATAGCCCTGTTTTAGTAGAGCCAATCAATTTATAAAATAAAATAGAAGATCTGATTACGAAATATCACTGGGCTTGTGCGCGAGCCTGTGCCCACAAAAAGTCGTAAAGATTAAAAGCTTCGTCTTAGTTTAGTAAATGGAAGGCTGTGTTGCTTATTTTATGTTTCATATGCGTAAAAGTTTGCTTTTGTCCCGCCAGTAAATCAGCCAAAGAAGCAGTAGCACACTGTCGAGGGGTAATCATAAAAGGTCCCTTCTTCATCTTCATCATCTTTGTAGTCACTCCAAAGGGAGTCACTGACAAAACATCCACGCGGTCCCGGTTTTATTGTTACAATATTTGAGAATAAATGTTTAGACTGCGTTTAGTGCAACTATAAACGCCCACATAAGGCGATAGGTATACTCCAGTGCACGAACAAATATTTAGAATCGCACTGCGGTGGCGTCTAGTTCTGAGCTTTGGCATCAGGATACGATTTATCACAAAAAGTGCAACTAAATCAACATTGGCATCGTCGACCAACATTTGAGGATCGATTTGGAAGTACGAACCACCAGCAACTGAGCCAGCATTATTTACGATCATGCCGATATCGATGTGATCAAATTTATGGAAGAGATCTTCGAGGGCGTTGATTTAGTCTATGTTTGCGAGGTCACTAACTGCATATTCGATGTTGATATCAGGATATTGATTTTTTAGTTACTAAACAACTCGAGTTACCTTTTCATTATTGCGACTGATTAGAAAGAGGTTGAATCCGAATTCAGCTAAGATTTAGGCAAATCCCAGACCGATTCCGTCGGTAAAGCCAGTTATGAGGACATAGCAGTCGCCATATTTTTATTTGAGGGCTGATGCGCTAAGTTTGCTGTTAGCAAGGAAGTGAGAAGGAAGCCAGTTCCAGGTGCTATAATTTTTGAGCAAGAACTATCCAGCTTTGTAGCTGAGCGAAGCCACGCCAATCAGAAACAGCAGATTTTCCAAGCTATTATCTTATTTGCTGATGAAAAGCTGTCTCAAGTAATCGGCAAGGCTGCCGAGAAGGGGTAACTTGTTAAAGAGGCCATTTGCAACCTGTGCGAACGGGTTATAATCAGCCAATATCGTCTTCAACATGATTTAATATTTTGTTTATATAGGCATATATTATGAGAATAGTCAATCAATAGCTTTTATGATTCGCAAATCATGTGATTGGCTCTTTCCCGACTGCTGAAGGTGGATGATGAAAAATTAGTTTAAAATAGATAGGCATCTGTATCATAAAAGTCCGTTTAAATTATTTGAGAATATTTTTTTATCAAAAAAATATGTTTGTATTGTCTTGAGACCGCTATTAGTGAGTTCAAAAATCATTCATTATATCCTTCCAATCCAGCAATTATTTCTCTTTTTTTTAAAAAAATCATTTTATCGTCGATTTTTATTTTTATTCATTACTTTGCTAGTTTTGAGAATCTTTTCTTATTAAATTAATTTTGTGATTATAATTAAGGTTTGTTACCATGTATTTCGCTTCAATTGCAAAACCCATCTTATCAAGTCACCCAACACCAAATGATTCACCGTTAGCAATTTACTGCTTATTTTATTTATTATTCATTTAATTTTGTTTTTGTTTTTTAAAATTCAAAACCATCAAATTTAACAAATTCACAGAGTTCGATAAAATAAGAATAATCTATTGAGACTGACCTCCACCCAAGTTAAATTTTTTAATATTTACTACTAATATTTTAGATCTATGCAGATAATAATATTCCATCTTCATAGACTTTAATTGTGAAAGATTTGAAATTGCCATATTTGTATATTTTTATTGAATAAGTTTATCTGTCCAAATAAATATACTGAAACAGCTCAGTTTTATTAAATTTTTGTGAAATTTGGTTTCCTAAAATTGCAAATGATATGCAACTCTATTAAATTATCTTTGATTCTTTTTTAGTATTTATGCATCTCCGCAATCAATTACATAATAAAATTTAAAATACATATGCAGAAGCAGATTGGCCTTATAACTGGTTATTCGTTCTCAATCTTTGCCTGCTATTATTCGTAAGTACTAATGCTTCTTTTTTATACTATTGTTAATAGTCTTGGTCGCTAACATATTGCTCTTACAGTTCTGATGGATCAAGTTGCATTGGTACTGGTGGTTGTTACCGATCATCAAATATAACTCTAGGAAGTTACACTACTGCCTCGAGTTCATATTGTTCCACATGTCTAATACCAGCCATTACTACTACATTTACAAAATATGGTACTGATTCATCAGGAAATAGCTGCGATTGCGTAATGACCCAGTAAACTCCTTCCTACCTTCTTTATGGAGCTACTATACCTGCTGTTATTGTTAAAACTTGTATGAACTCTTGTTGTGGAAGTTCTGGTGGTTCAGGAAATTCATATTCAGCCAACTCTAGCAATTTAGGAGAAATTATTGGAGGTGCAGTTGGAGGATTTATCTGCCTGTCACTCATCGTTTTAATAATATACATTTGCTATAAAAGGCACCAAACAGCCATTGTTGCTCCAATTGAACCATATCCATCTTCAATGTATGTTCCGCAATGATTTATTGATTTATGTCTTTTAATAATGTTCTCTATAATGATCCAGTAATAGTTTGAATACTATCCATTCTTTTATATGTTTAATTCGATTTGTCAAAATTTAACAGATAAATTGATCTTTTATATAAAGATCAACTCTCTTTTATTATGATTTTAAAGACAGTAATTATCCTATTTTAATTTGAAGACTGATGCACTAGACTTGTTTTCAGCGAGGAAGCGATGGGAATCCATTTCTAAATACAATTCAAGAACCGCCGCTTGAAATTGAACAAGGCAAATTCAATCAAAATAAGAAATTTTTCATGTTAGTATGCTATGATTATGCAATGTCCAATATTTTGAAAGATAGATTCTGAAAATAGTGAGTTGAACAGTTTTTAGGATTGATAAATATGATGAGATTGATTATTTCATTTCGCGATTACCAAATAAGCCATGCTATCACTTTAGTAAAAAGCTAAGCAACCATAAAATTATATAAAAGAAAGTAATACATTCAAATTAATGTATGGACAAATTATAATGGAGACCTCTTTCTATCCTAAATAAATATTTTTGTCAATTTTGTAAGGTAATTTTAATGAGTAAAAGACTTTTCATTTAGGCGCGATAACTCTCGCCTTTTATCGTATTTTTGATAATCTTGACTTATCATTAATTTTTGCTCAAACGACTATCTTAGTGGTTTGGGTTTTTTTATAAAAAAATCTGTCTTTGTAATTAAAATTGATTGAATTTGTAATTTTAGATATTAAATCAATTTCTATGCACGCAACCCAACAAATAATTATTTATTTAATAGAATAAGCTTACCAAAATGGGATAATTTTGCGATTTAGAGCTCATTTTATTTAATATTTTTGTCTTTATATTATCTTTTATTTTTGTAATTTAGTCCCCACCATTTTAAGAACAAACAAACAACATTTTTAATAAAATAATGGTGATTTCAATTAGTCTAAACATCGACAAAGTCAGAAAATGCAGAATTAATTGTATTTAAATTGACTATTTTGGTATAGGGATGTAGACTTAAATTTATTTATTTTAATCTAAAAAATAAGTTTATATAAAAAAAAGAACAAGTAAACTAATGCTGTTTCCATTGAATTTGCGTGGTTTAAAGATAAAGCATACCTTAAAGCAAAATATTGACAAATTATTGACAAATCTTTCAAGTATGTTTTAGTATTTGTGGATTTCATTAATCAATTTCATAATAAATTTAAAAAGTTACTTATGCATAAACCAATTCGGAGTTAGTATGGGTTATTTATTCTTAAACTTTACCTGCTTTTATTAGTTAGTGTCAATGCTTCTTTTTAAAACTCATGCTCATAGTATTCATCAATAGTACACTACTGCTCGTTTGATTCTTTAGGGAATAATTGCTATGCTACTGGTAGTTGTTGTTTATCCACAACTATAACTGTAGGAAGCTAAATTACATCTAGTTCAACTTGTGACATCTGTCAAGTACCAGCAACTATTACTACATTTACTTCATATGGTACTGATTCATCAGGACATAGCTGTGATTGTTTACTGACCGATTACGTTCCTTCTTACCAATATTATGGAGCGACTATACCTGCTCTTACTCTTAAAGTTTGCATGAACTCTTGTTGCGGTTCAGATGTTTCGAGTGGTTCAAGTGTTTAGAGTAAAAGTAGCAATACGGGAGCAATTATTGGAGGAATTATTGGAGGAATTGCTGGGTTTTCAATCATCACTACAATAATTTTTTGCCTTTGCTGTAAAAAAGGCACAGTCCTAATTACACCAAGCCTAGGACAATTCTGATTCGCTATAATTCAATGATATTAACTTTCCATTTTATAAAATGTTTTTGAGGAAACTGAATCCATGTTTTTTTTAAAAAAAAGAATTATTAATTCTAGTTTTTATCTTTCAATTTTTAACAGATAATGTATATTTTAAGTAAATGTGATTTTTCCCTTTTTAAGATATGAAATCTTTTCAATTAAAGAAATATGTTCTTGAGAAAGATCATACTTCATATATTTCATGAATCAATTTATCTACTAAATTGATATTTATAAGAACTTACGCTCAAATCACTAACCTCAAGTATAGACCTTTTTTATTTCATTTACAAAATCACATAATTTTAAACAAATTAGTAGTCATTTCAATAGTTTGAGAGGAATCTTAATGAAAATAAAACTCATTTCAAATAAACATTTATTAAATCGACAAGTAAATTGCTATAAGTTGAAATCAATGATAGAAGACCATTTGCAAACAATTAAACAGCCCAAAAAATCATCAATAAGCCAAGATTTTAAACAATTGAATAATTAAACTATTTTTTGCTCCATTAGTTGCATCAAACATTAATGTAAAATTTAAGATATGTATTAACTAATAATTTTATGGGCTTGGTAATTTACTGAAATATAATTTTGATAATTTTGAAATCCGAAGTTCTAATATCTTAATGATTTTTCACTCTCCATTTTTTTTTAATCCTTAAAATTTCGATATGTATATAATTTTACTTCGATAAATGACTTTTAAATATAATGAGGAGTCTTAAATCTTATGAGTTAATTTACAAGAATTATTTATCTCAATCATTTTAATAATTATTTTTCGTCATTCTTACATTAAATGCGCTCATTTCCCTCAACACATACTAACTTAGAAATGGAACGATAACTTAGAACCTAAGTTTAACCAATCTTAATTCAATCTATCTTTAACCAAGAATAACTCAAATCCATTGCAAGCAAAATTAGTCCCAGAATAGGTTAACTGTACGAACACCTATCGGCATTTTACATCATAAATTAGTACGCGCCAATTTAAAGAAGCGCATTCTTCCAAAAGATTTCATAAATTTTCAATCTCATAACATATGCACCATCTCCCAGTGAAAGTCCGATTTGCAGAAAGAGAGTATAAAAAGATAAATGTAAACTTTGGCCTATTTAGATTATTACATTTGTTTTGATTGCTAAAAAATTGGTAATCGATGTATTTGTGAAAATTGTTTTAATGAAAATCAGCACCAGAATCATAATTTTAGAATCAGAAAAAGTGAAGGCAACGTTTATTGTGATTGTGGCAATCAAGAATTTTTGGATAAACAATATTTTTGCAGCAAACACAAAAATTTTGTGGAGCCACAACTTTTATAAAAGAAATAAGTTGAACGATTTGGAAAGGAAATTTAGTTCCTTTTAAATTTGGGGCTGACTTTAAAGGGATCAGCTGTAGGCATGTAGATCATCAAAAAATAAATGATCTTCGATAAAACCTTAGCTATATTGATTCGAATTTGCGATTGTAGCTACACCTACCAAAAACAAGTAACGGAGATTTTATTGGAGAAAATGTCTAAAGATTATCAACTTAACAGCAATGCAACAATTATCAGAATAATATTTTAAGAACGTTGGACCAATTTAGTTCTTGAAAAAATAACAAAATTGGAGATGATCCTATATCCCGTCGAAAAGATGAGGTATAAAATTCTTGAATAATTTCTCCGCCAGTTGACGCTTAAAAATAGGCATTTTTCTGAGTAATACTTTTTACCAGAGATAAATTAGTCCTACCTGATTGAGGGAAAAATGATTCTAAAGCTGATGGAAACAGGTACGATCCCCCCAGTTATCTTGAGTCAAAATTTTTCAAATCCAGCAGTACTTGAATCATGGCACAATTAATTATTGAAATTTTACAAGAATATGGAAATATCTCCGTACTATTCAAAAATTATATCTCATATCTTTAGTAAAGTCAGCATTTGCTCATATTTTGAGATGGTTAAAATAGAAAATTAAAAAGCCAATGAAAATGATACCTTCTCCAAGGAATATCTTAAATTTATCCTGCCAGCAATTAAAAAAATTCAATAACTACCTTATGCAACAAAAATCCTATAAAAAATAATAAAATAATGCTTTGCTTTTGTAAAGAACAAAGACAAGACTAACTTGAACTTCAGCGGAGAAAGGACTTTATCACTTGCCCTTTTTTCATATTTTAATTGTGACATTAAAAAACTTTAAGCCACATCATTGATAGAGTTATATTAGCTCATTTGCGGAATTCCGGATGAGAACTTTCTGTAATCTTTGTAAAACTTTGAATAGTCTATGTAAAATATACTAACAAATTATCTCAATTTACTTAAGATACCCAACTATTTTAAATACAAAGATTTTATATGCGACGGCTAATACTAATTAAATTTAAAGAACAAGATAGTTTTATCCATAGATTACACTTATTGCAAGATGGTTATCATTATTTTGAAGAAGATTTATCAACACTAACAATACCCAAGGTTTAAGTTTTTGTAGCATCTGTTGCTGTCTCAAAACAGTCAGCAGGAAAAATTAATATCAATATTTGATAAGCAAGCTCGTAAATACCAACAAGTTGAAGAATAAGCTCGTAATAGGATACAATAGGCGCTATAGACCAATATTTTCATTCGAATAGACGAGCATATTGTAGTAAACCTTTTTGACACAGCCAATTCACTTCATAGTATCCTTTTTATCAGCGAGGCCACTTTACCGTAAATTGTGCTGTCTAATTAAATGGGGCATCCACTCTAAGAGGATATTATTACGTTCTTCAGATAGTTGGCAACAATCTATAAGGACAAATCAAAGCTTTAATTTAAAAAAGCTGCAGAAAGATATATCGATAATCAATAAATCCTTCAAAAATTTATTGTCAATGAGTTATAAAGTTATACTAAGGAAGGAATAAAAAGTAGGTACACAACAAACTTGAGCTTCAGTTCTTTGTATTTCGATTTTAGAGCTATCAATGACGAAACATAACAACGTTTCTATATGAAGATAAATGAACAATGCACATCTTAGCTGTCTAAGTATATCTTTTCACGGAGGAATAATGACAAAATTATCAAATTAATGAACGAGTATATCGATTTTTTATTATCACCATCCCTATAGATTAAAAAAGATTCCCTCTTAACATAATCTTTGAATCGATTGTTTTACGATATTTCTTTTCTATACCTGTAAACTAAGTATAGTAAATACGAAGAAATATCCAATCGAATCTCTTCAAACCTTAAATTGCAACCTCACTTAGATGAATATTCCGAATATATTATTCGAATGTGGACACAATCCAAAACAAACACAAAAGTATCAATAGCTGACCAGCTCAATAAAAAGGATCAGGCAAAGAAGATAAAGTAGAAGAAGATGAAATAACTTGCGCAAAGGCAAGAAAATATTTTAGACCATTTCAAAAAATAAGATAAGATATAATAATAAATAGAGGAGAATACTGATGCTTGTATTATCTGTAAAATGGACAACAAAGAGGAGGATCTCAGCTATTTAAGCTTTGCTCGTTACAGCAATCTCTTGTCATCAAACATTCTCAAGACTACTGAACCCTTTTTACTTATCACTACCTGTGGACATAAAATTCATTAAAAATGCCTAGAACAAAATATCACGGATATAAATAATTATAAACTTAATTATTAGTGTTTTCTATGTAAACAAATCTCCAATCTAAGGGTTCCCATAATTGCTCCAGAAGGGCATAACTAATAAAAGATTTAAGCATTTTTAGAATACCTCCTCACAGTTATTTCATTAGTGGACTAATAAAAAACAGAAAATTCTCAAATATCAACTCTTAAGTTTAATAAATAACATCTGTCTACTTTTTTTTATACTTCAGTGATCTATAAAATCTTTTTATATCTATTTTCCTGCCCAGAGTTTTATATCAGTCGCATGAAGCCTATTCTCCCAATTGAAGTGCTCATTTTAAAATATCTCACACGGACATATAAAGCTAATCTAAAAGTGAAAGAATAACTAATTATGGAGGCATCATTGTTGGATATGGTTTAATATTATATTAAAGAGCTTGTTTTTAATCAGAATATTGCTCAGACTTAATTACAGTTGAAGGATAAATTAGTAAACTCTGATAAATACGAAAAGACTGAAAGCTAAATTGATACAATCAAGGAGATGTGTAAACTCAGTCTTTTTGTCCTTGGCTCCCAAGACATGAAATTAAAATCTATTAAGCACTTGTAAAGAATGAATTTTTACTGCCTTCCTAAAGATTTATGCGATTTAAACAAATAGATAGGTCAATGTCCGTCATGTTCTAAAATTACAAGTAAAATAATTATTTGCTTTTACTGTGGATTCAAAATCTGTTTGGATTGCAAACCTGGAATAAATAATCACATGAATACCATGCATCTCGGCCATGGTGTCACAATAGCCGCTTAAACTGGATAGTGTATATATCACCACAACGGTAATTCAGCGACATTTCCATCAATGTACTAAAATTATGTCGGATAATAGTATAAAAATGATAGAATTCCTGAAAAACATAGATACTTGCTTAGTCGAGATAGAAATTAGAAGATGATAAATGAAGTCCTCAATGATCGAGTTCAGCCTTCAGTTGAAGAGTGTTTAAATGCTGCGATCAATGTAGGGCTCCTTAGATACCAACTCAGTCGTCAGTTAGGTATCCAACCGCAGGAATGTCAGATACAATGATACCATAATTAAAGTTATAACATTTAAATCAAAAGTTTGAAGATGACATAATTTATCCCTGCCAACAAACTTATTTAATTCTTTTTTATTATTCATTTCTCGGACTATTAATTTAAAAGGATTTGCCTTGAGTAATCTTTAACATTGATATTTTGAATAGAAATATTTGCATTTATGGTTAATGCGTTTCAGTGTCTAATATTGATTGAATGGATTTCAAAAAGAAGTACATCGTCAAATGCATCTAAGCTTTGCTATGTCTTAGTGAACAGCCTGAGGAACTTGTAGAAAGCGAAAGACTAGAGTAGTTTGTCAACTCCAGTCAGAGTCACGCTTTGATAGTCCTTTATCGACCAGGAAAAAGTATCTCTCTCTTCATCTAGAATTGAAGGTGGCCTTTCCTGAGGATGACTTTCCCCTCAATTCCAACATTCTAATGGTAACTGTCCTTAAACTCAATCTCGAGGTCAACAGTAGCAACCTTGCTGATAGTTACAATATATCCTTAAGCACTGCAGACTGTCTGCGCAACTTTGCAAATGATCTTGCTCGCATCTACATGCCTGCTTTAGGAGAACGCAACTAAAATATACGCTCTCTTATGAGCGGTATCACCAAAACACTCGCTGCTGAGGAAGAGCTGGTATGAGTATATCTATACAGTATGTGGATATGGATGACATCAATGTGGAAACTCCTCGTGATGAGTTCAACTTTTGGCATCGAGCTGAGCAGACAGCAGCAAACCCATAAAGCAAGAAAAAAGCCCTTTATTTTCAAGAATGCTACAAATAAATTGAAAAGGGATGGGCATAATTGGGTACATTAGAACACAAATAACTCAAAGAATTATTATAGACAACATTTGCTGCCTTGGATGACGTGTGGGGTGATAAGTATCCATATAATGCCAAAAGATTTGCTAATTTGGTGCGTAGTTTTACCAATGCTCTTTGGCGGCAGATGGCTATTCTCATTCCTAAGCTTACTGTGGAGGCCAAATCCAATATAGTTATGGCGGATGATATAATGCGAACTTGGATTAAGCTACTCGATGAATATCGAGATGTTAACTGGCGCTCCAAAGCCTTTCCCTATGCTGAACGAACTAATGCCTACCTATAGAAAATAGAAGATGTGCGAAGTGTTTTAGTGTTATTCGATTAAATAAAATTAATAAAAGAGAAAGTTAATTTAGAGATTGATTTAGCTTAAGTCTAGGAGCTATTTAGTAGCACTGTGCCTTTATCCTTGAATGCTGTTTTGACCAGAAACTGGAACAAAGCCAAGAAGGTGTTTTACAACCTAATCGAGAGCAAGGCCTTTGCTCTTAGTACATATTTTAAAGAGAACGTACTATCGACAGCCCGTGCACAGAAGAAACCTCTTAAAATATTGCAGGATATGCATAGGTGGAATGCACTTCTCAGCTTGGATTCAGTGAGAACCTCTCTTCAGGAAGAGAAGAAACAAATCTTTAAGATAGTTGTTGGTCATTTTGATCGTATCAAATTATAGTTTTAAAGTAGAACTGGTACAGCCCTCGAACCGCTTCCTGGTAAAGATTTCATCCCCAAAATCAAAAATTTCTCTCTCTTTCTCTGTGCTATTCTATTTGGACGTAAGATGCAAGATAAGATTAAGAGGATGCTCGACTATGCAAGTGAAATATTTAAGGGCATGCCTGATCTTTAAAACTTAAAATATGAAGCAGACTCTTTCTTAAAAGATGTAGACAGCAACGAAAACGATCAACTTAACAAATGGAAGGCCGAAATGGCGGAAGCAGAATATAGTGATGCAGGGTTAGGATTGCAAATGAGTGGAAAAATGATGGATTTGGATTTGAATACTTCGACCCTGACAGTGAACTACTCTGATAGGCTGATTCTTTTAATTCGTGAAACGAGGCAACTCGCAGAGTTAGGACTAAAAGGAAAAGTACCTCCAGAGATTATATAAACGGCTGAGCAGGGTAAGAGATACTACAAAGAGGCTATGAGTTTGAAAAAGATAGCCAACTTTTACAACAACATGTCCGAAGAGATCATTGACTCTCAGAAGGGAATGGTGCTAAAGTAACTGCAAAACTTCTAAGAGTGTGTTCGTAATGTTAACGCGGAGATAAAGACTGGCGGAGAACTTACTTGGGACAAACCAGCCAATGTTTAAAAATACATTGATTCTCTAAGTAAGGCTACTAATCGCTTAGTGAAAGAGAATAGTCGTCTCAATAAGATCCATGCAAATATTATGGATATTGTTATCTAATTGGCTGGTCATGACCTGCGAAAGGAGAAGAATTTGTGGTTGTCGCGATTGGAACAGATAAAGGGCTATGTGGAGACGGCTTGTGCTGAGAAGGATCCCAAATACTGTCGTAAGTGGAAGATACATTGTGATGTGCAACTTTATCGCGTTCTATAACTACAGTTTCTTAACGGGTTGGAAGACAGCGAGACTGTACTGCCAGAAATTAATGTGTAAGTGCTCCTTAAAAGTCGCACCATACAGTTTAAGCCAAGCATATAATAGCTGAAGGACAAATATTATCGTGAAATCACAAATTATTTTACATGGCCGGGAAGATTGTTTCGTGGAATTCTAGGAAATCTTGAACTGTATCAAAAGTTAGGTGATCGTAACAGTCACGCTATCAAAAGTTTGATCTCCAAAGCAGAGAGTACTTTCTCTTTGCTAGCATTTCATTTACGTAATCTGGATGTATGGGGGACTATCCCTTTTTTGAGTGTGGCCGATCTCAACCAGAAGATGCGAGGTATTCAGGAATGGGAGTTTAATATTCGTGTTATCCGCATGAAAAGAAAGTAATTAGAACACGTGCCTGACTATCAAAAGGTCTAGTGCTTCAACATTAGCCACATTAAATTCAAAAATGCAGCTGATGAGCTCATCAGTGATTTCCTGTAACGTATGATGAACTCTCTAAGAGATTCAGTAGTGGCAGAAACATTGGAAGTGCAAAATTTTTTGAATAACAGTTTGGCACAGTTATCCCAAAAATCACGAACTTTATAAGAGATGCAACAAAGTAAAAATGTCTATCTGGAGATCAAAATGAGGCAGAAGGAGATGAAAAAGAAATTGGATGAAATTATCATGAAAAAGAAATGGATTTTGCAAGCTACTGGCTATAATCATGACACTGATGATTTAGAATCTATCTGGGAACAGTTTTCAACTCGAGTGCTGGATTATGATAACCTACTAGCTGAGCAAATAGAACATTTAAAGGGATTAGTGGACGGCAGAACGAGGGAATTGGATACTGAAATTGCTAAATATACTTCAAAAACTGCCTCTATTCTCATTCCTAATGTTAGAGCAGAAATACCCGAACTATTAGCTCACCTACGAACTCAACGCTAAGAAGAGGGTAAACTAATAGAAAAGATACAAAGGCTCAAGGCAGACTGTGAACAATTTTAACTTCCAGTGCCCAGTTTAACCATCAAGCAAATCGAGTGGGAACAGTGGAAATTGCTCGAGGAATACTGGGAGGGTCTCACAAGACACGAAACATAAATGTTTGTAAAAATGAAACCATAAAAATTGTATGAATTTCAAGATTATTGCTCCGGATGGTCAGAAAAAATTAAGGGAAGAGAAATGTCCAGACAGGTTGTCTACATCATCAAGGAAACTGACCTTTTCAAATCCCTTTTTGCTATCCTTCGCACCCTTTCCTCAGGCATCCTCGAAAAATAGCACTGGCGCCAGTTTTGGGCTTCTCTTAAAAGTGATCGCACCTTCTCCCCTGAAAGTACTCACCTCGGAGATATGCTCAATAACGGTAGGCTGATTCTAGAGCGTTTGACAGTAATTCAAGACTTGATCTCTAGAGCCCAAGGTGAAGCAACTCTGCGGGAAGCGTTACAGTAGTTGGCGATATGGTGGGAGACAGTTGAATTTGAATTTACTATTTACGAGGGAAAGAAGAATAAATGCCCATTGATTCGAGAGTGGAAAGAAATGACTTCTAAAGTATCTGACAACATGTCATTGGTTTCAAGCTTGAAGGAAAGTCGTTGGGTTGGAAAGTTTGTTGAACAAATAGAAAACTATTAGAAACGCATTGGTAAAATATAAAGAGCTTTGTACAGTCTCAATCTCAGTCAACGGCGCTGGATTTATTTGGAGCCTATTCTTGGTGGTGGAGCATTACCTGATCAACTCGATCGTTTTAACAAGCTAGATGCATCATTTCGTGGGATTATGAAGCAGTTAAGTGATGCACCAAAATTGCAAACTTTATATGATATTGAGGGACTGTAGAACACTTTAGATACGATAAATGAATAGCAATAACGTTGCCAAAAGGCTCTCAATGACTTTTTAGAAGTCAAACGCAGCAAATTTCCTCGCTTTTATTTTTTAGGTGATTAGGACTTACTTTAAATATTGGCTCAAACACAAAATCCGGCAGTCATTCAGCTGCATATGAAAAAACTTTTCGCAGCCATTCATACTGTGGGCTTTTCTGCTGATAATAAACAAATCGTAGAGATATTTTCTGCTGAGAAAGAGCGAGTGTCACTGACTAAAAGAGTACAATTAACTTAAAATGTTGAGGATTGGCTGACATGTTTGGAGCAAAGCATGTTCGCAACATTATAAGCTAGTTTGAAGGAGTATGTAAACACGGGTAGTAAGGACCTCAAGCTTAACGAATATCCCTCACAAATTCTATGCTTGATGGAGGAGATAAGATTTAGTACTGATTTGTAAAACGCTATCAAAAGCAAAACTCTGCCAGCTTTGGATGGAAAATTAAGGCATGATCTACTCAGTTTGACAAAATTGCTGCCATCAGTAGGGCGCTTGTAGGCTCTAAAACTCAAAGCTATCATTTTGGATCTCATTCATCATCTGAATATAGTATCAATCCTCCTTAAAGAAGATAAGGCAGTGACGATAAATAGTTATAATTTCAAAAAAAACTTCCGTTTTACCCCTCAGCCTGAAATGCTCCTATTTGACTACAAATATAGGTATACTTTTGAGTACCAAGGCAATCTGCCTAAACTTGTACATACTCCTTTGACAGATAAGTGCTATATTACTCTCAGTTTGGCACTTAGTCTTGGGCTTGGCGGAAATCCATATGGTCCAGCAGGAACAGGCAAAACAGAAACTGTCAAAGCAATGGCGATGCTATTTGGACGTATGTGCTTGGTATTTAATTGTGACGAAGGATTGGATTATAAGAGCATGGCACGCATATTTTTGGGTCTGGTTAGATGTGGAGCATGGGGTTGTTTCGATGAGTTTAATCGACTGTTGGAGTAACAACTATCAGCTATCAGTCAGCAAATTCAAGTTATTCAATTTGCCATCAAAGCAGGACAACCACAACTTTAGCTAATTGGTAAGCGTGTTGATGTAAATCCCAATAGCGGCATTTTTGTCACCTTGAATCCTGCAGGCAAGGGCTATGGTGGCCGATCAAGATTGCCTGATAACCTCAAACAGCTATTTCGACCCGTAGCTATGTCAGTACCAGACAATTAACTAATTGCCGAAGTTTTACTCTACTCTTAGGGATTTAAGGAGGCTAAACAGTTAGCTCAAAAAATGATTTGCCTATTCACTCTAAGTAGACAACTACTTTCACAGCAGCAGCACTATGATTGGGGTCTTCGTGCTCTTAAAACAATTCTTTCTGTGGCAGGACGATTAATATTCGAAGAAAGATCTCGTCAGAAAACAGACATATCATTCTAAATTGAATGTTAACTTCTAATCAAGGCCATCCGTATCAACACTCTTTCGAAGCTAACTTTCACTGATATGAGGAAATTCCAATTCTTGTTAACGGACATCTTTCCAGGCATTCAATCTAAAGATATAGCCTATGAGGAAATTTAAAAGGCTATAAAAATCGTGCTATAGTAATTGCATCTCAGCCCTAACGAAGCCCAAGTCTCTAAAGTACTCCAGTTCTACTAGGCAACTCAGCAAAGGATGGGAGTAGTACTTGTAGGTCCCTCTGGATGCGGCAAAACTACTATTTGGAAAGTTTTAAGAAAATGCTATGAGAAAATGGGTCTGCCTCTGCGTACCTATCTCATGAATCCTAAATCCATGCCTAGACAGCAGTTATTAGGACAAATGAATAATGATACTCGAGAGTTTAGTGAGGGTGTTCTGACAGTGTCAGCGCGAGAGGTTGTAAAAAATCCAGGCAATAACTGGATCATTCTGGATGGAGATATAGACCCTGAATGGGTAGAATCTCTGAACAGTGTCCTTGATGACAATCACC
>Ga0302186_10001601_pt1 | contig 18463 bp, 24 predicted proteins | sample II_Bog_E1_2_FD_198782 | JGI IMG/M metagenome (GOLD analysis project Ga0302186, IMG submission 198782) | Peat permafrost microbial communities from Stordalen Mire near Abisko, Sweden - II_Bog_E1_1 | ecosystem: Environmental > Terrestrial > Soil > Wetlands > Peat | place: Sweden: Abisko...
GTTTATTGACATCCCCCCCCCCCCCCCCCCTCTCCGCCCTTCCTTTTTCCAAAAAAAAATTATTAAAAACATAAATTTAGAGTGAAGAAGATAAAGAACTAAAGGAAAAAATCGACGTCCTATGCACTCATCTTCTTGATTTAGACCCCTCCATTTCCAACACGGCTCTTGACAGTCTCAAGAAGGAAGTTCGTGGTTCCACCACCTCAATGACCAGTGTTCCAAAACCTTTTAAGTTTCTAAAGCTCCATTATCCGAATTTGGTCACTCATTACCAGACTCTGCCACCCTCAGAATTTAAGAAATCCCTTGCTGATTTCCTTTCGGTTCTTTCAATGACGATGGCCGAACCCAATCAACAGACCAGTTTGAAGTTGTTGATTGAAGGCACCTTGAAGGATTACATGAACTGGGGACATGAATACATGCATCATATTGCAGGTGACATTGGAGTGGAATATGGCAAAAGGATAGAGGATCAGCAAGGGTTCGATGATCTTCTCGAACTTGTGAAACAAATTGTGCCTCATTTCATTCAATCCAGTGCTGAGGCAGATGCTATTGATTTGTTGTTGGAAGTAGACAGATTAGAAGACTTGTGCCAATTTATCACTAAGGACAACTTTTCAAGAGTTTTTATCTATTTGACAAGCTCATCATTGTATTCCGCAGACCCTGATGAGATGCTCAAGACCCTAAAAACCACTTTTGATATTTGCCTAAAGCAACAGGAGTTCTCTAATGCCTTGACCTTGGCATTGAAATTAGATGACATGGATCTTATCAAGAAAGTATTTGAAAAATGCGAAGACAAGTAAAATTTTAAAACACTCAATTTTATAAATTTTTCTTAGAACTATCAGAAAACAAATGGCCTTCCAATTATCTCGTCAACGAGTTTCCATTCCTGAACTTGATGAAGAAATCACCAAGATTCTTTCCAACTCCATGTTAAGTCCCTTCTTCTTGCAATTGGCCAAAGATCTGGAGGTCGTCGACCCCAAAAAACCGGAGGACATCTATAAGACTCACTTAGAAAACCGTAAAGGTTCAAGTCAAATCGATTCAGCCAAACAGAACCTCGCTTCAACCTTTGTGAACGCCTTTGTGAACGCGGGTTCTGGCAATGATACCTTGATGTTAGGGAAGGTGGATGATCAGCCTTGGATCAACAAAGTGAAGAATGAGGGGTTGACAGCAGCTGCAGCTTCATTGGGGTTGGTCTTCCTTTGGGATCCATCAGGAGCTTCCAATCATATCAATGATTATCTAGAGTTGACTGATGGATATAGTAAAATGGGAGCTTGTATGGCTTTGGGCTTATGTAATGCAGGGATCATTGATGAATGTGATCCTGCAAAAGCTGTTTTGGAAGAGAAAATCAACGGAAAGGAAGATTTTAGCAGATTGGGGTCAATCATAGGTCTGGGGATAGCTTATTCTGGAAGTGCGAGAGAAGAGTTTTTAGAGACCTTGATCCCAATAATTATAGATACCAATTATAGTGTTGAATCTTCAGCATTCGCAGCTTTGAGTCTGGGGTTAATTTTTGTGGGGAAATGCAATGAAGATGTGGGGAACGCGATCTATCAAACATTGATAGAAAGACCAGAGAATCAATTGAACATGACAGTGACTCGTTTTTTTGGTGTGGCATTGGGGCTTTTGTTTTTGGGGAAACAGGAGAAATGTGAGGCAATTTTGGAAGCCACACGCACTATCACTCATCCTATTGGAAAATATATTGAGGTTTGTATTGAGGGTTGTGCCTATGTCGGCACAGGTAACGTGTTGAAAGTGCAACAGATGTTCCATCATTGCGTCGTAGTGGAAGAAAAGAAGACTGAGGAAGAGGCTCAAAACGAACCTCCTGCATCAAATTTACCTGGACCTGGACAAAATGTGCCCGCTGGACTAAACCCACAGGTGCAGGCCTCAAAACCGGCACAGGACCAAACTACTCTTAAGGATTACCAACAGGTTGCTGTTTTGGCCATTGGATTGATTGCTTCTTCAGAAGAGATTGGCAATGAAATGGCTTTGAGAGGGTTGAATCATGTGTTGCAATATTGTGATGTGAATGTGAAGAGAGCAGTGCCTTTGGCATTGGCGTTGCTGAATATTTCTAATCCCAAGATAGGTATAATGGATCTATTGACGAAATTGTCGCATGATCAAGATGAAGAGTTATCATATAGAGCAATTTTAGCTTTGGGGTTCATCGGAGCTGGTACTAATAATGCCAGATTGGCGGGAATTCTGAGACAATTGGCTGGATATTATGGTGGAGAAAGCAATTTTGCCAATCATTTGTACTGTGTGAGGATCGCACAAGGATTGCTGCATATGGGGAAAGGATTGATCACGATCCAACCTTATTATCAAGACAAATTCCTGTTGAATACTGTGAGCATGGCAGGAATCATCATAGTGATGCATTGTTGTCTTGATATGAGCAATATTTTACTTGGGAAGTATGCTTATTTGCTTTATTATTTGGGGCTATCAATGTACCCTCGCATGTTGTTCACTGTAATTTGTTATTTTCTTTGAATTTTTGTAAAAAATTTGATTAGTTGAATGAAAATCTGGAAAATTGTCCGATATCTGTTAGAGTTGGACAGGCTGTTGATGTGGTGGGACAGGCAGGACAACCAAAAAAAATCACAGGGTTCCAAACACATACAAGTCCCGTGATTCTGGCTTTTGGAGACAGGTTTTATAAAGAATTTGAATTTTTTTGTTAGTTGTTTTGTGCTAAAATTTTTAAATTTGTTGATATCTTTTCTAATATTTTTAGAGCTGAGTTAGGAACGGAAGAATTCATCCCAGTTTCTGATATTGTTCTGGAGAATATTGTCATTCTGAAGAAAAACCCCAACTACAACCCAGAAGAAGAGGTGAAACCGAAACATAAAAAAAGCGTGAATTAAGAAAATTTCAAAGAAAAATTAAAAAAAATCTTTCAAAAAAAAACTTTACAAAAAAATAAATTTTTTACTATAAAAAAATATTCAATAAAATGTTCTTTTTTTTTTTTTAACAAATTTAAGTTTTGAGATTTTTTAAATTTTAAAAAAAAAATATATATATATATATAAAATAAAACTTCTAAAACAGAAATTTCTAATAAAAAAACCTTCCTAATGAATACCGCTTCATCCTTATTAGGCAAAAGCTTCAAGCCGCTCACGACTGAAAATGAAAAGCTTGGGAAGCTGAACTCCCAAATGGACCAAATGAAAGACGATTACGAGGAAATGAAACGCACTCGGGAGGAAGCGAAAAAGCAACTTGAAGCCAAATTTCAAGACGTCTACCGAAAAATCCAGAACACAAAGGATTTCATTGCTTCTGAAGGCAAGCGAATCAATGACACTTTGATCGCTTTCCAATCGAAATTCGAATTCAAGATGAAAAGTCTGGAAGATAAAATGCAAACCCAACATGAAGAACATGTGAAAACAGTGAACGGGCAATTTGAAGATGTGCATTTCAATTTGGAACGTCTGGACAAAAAAATTGATGAGGAAAAACAAGACCGTTTAAAACAATCGGATGAGAATCTCAAGGAAATAAGACAACAGTTATCGAATTTGATGGAATTATATGAAGGGGAAAAAAAGGCGAGGATTGAAAAAGAAAAGGAGATTTTGCAGAAATTGGATGATGAGAAGTTTTTCCTGAATGAAAAAATAGAAAAGGAGACCACGGAAAGGATTTTGAAGGTGAAGGGGTTGAGAGATGATACGAATTTTGAACTAAAACAACAACTTAAGTTGAATGAGGATTTCCATAAGAAGACTATCGATGAATTCAACCATATTGCGGTTAATTTGGAGAATGAAATGAAGAACCGGTTTGACCATCAAGACCACATCGTGGATAATTTGAGCAACGTGGTCAAGACAATTCAAGATACTTTAAAGATTATAGGGAAGGATGTGTGAGAAAAGAAAATATTTACAATTTATAAAATCACCATTTTTATTTCATTAAAAAAAAAATTTCTTTGTAATTTTGTTTTATTTTAAGAAAATCTGTTTTTTAGACTAATGCTTGAAATAGGGTCGATGGTATATCATTGGATACAAGTTGTATCGTCTTTCCTTTTCCTTGATGTGATCATCCCAAAATCCATCATCGTTGTCATAATACTCGAGCTAAGCGTTAAATTAAAAGAAATAACAAAAAACACAATGTCCAGAACAAATTTTAAAATTTTATTAAATTACAGGCAAATTCGGATTAGGGTCATCAGCAGGGTTTAAGGGATCTCTGTATGGAGGTCTTTCCCACATTCCATATTTCCATGAAACAAAAATTGTTGGGTCTTTGAGATCTTTTTTTATTTGTTCTTTAAGTTCAAGTTTTTTTTGCAGGAGCTTCGCCTTTTCTTCTTCTTCTAATTGTTGGCCTATGTTTTTGATTTTTTTTTCTTTGGACTAAATCAGAAATTAACAAATAAACCAAAAATTCATGGTACTTCTTCTAACTTTGACTTGGCTATGTCCTCCTTGGTGTCTTTAGCTTTTTCATCTTCAGACTCCTCATCCTGAGCCATTTTAGGTTCGGGATCATTTATGAACTTTTCGTCGTCTGATTCGGTCAGAAAATATTTATTGCATTCAATCGCCTCCAAAGCAATTTCTTTCGATACTAAATAAATAAACAAGAATTTATTTTTATAATTTGTAAATTATAATAAACTTTAAGGTAAAAATGGAAAAAAAATTCTCAAAAAAAAAATAATTTCAGAGAAATCATAAAAAAAATGCTACATTCATCCAACGGCAAAGAAAATTGACATACAAAATTCAAAGACAGTTCCTTTTCCTTTATGGTCATATTGTGTTTTGTGAACTCGAAAGCTCGCACCATACTCTTCACATACTCGTCGTCCCTCACAAATCTCGGCAAAGTGTTATAATATCTATACAATGAAGGCAACACCATGCTTCCTGGACTTACCACCCATTGTTCATTTCTCTCCATATTGGCTTTTAACATTTCTTTCATTTGATGAAACGCTGGAAATATTCTAAAGATAGCCCATCTTTCCACATGTTCCACATTTTCATTCCATTCCAGCATTTCTTGTTCCGGATAGGGGGCAATCTCATCCACAGGAGTCACGCTCTTAATTAACATATGATGTTTGTTGGTTACGAAGCTTTCCATCGGATCTTGGGCAGCAATTTCTATGAATGATACGTCTGAAGTGGCCAAGCATTCATTTGTCAAAGTCACTTGTTCACATGCTAACTCATTATTTCTACCCCCTTCTTGTTCTTCCCTCATTGCTTCATATTGTTTCTTTAAATCCAGAAGGGCAGGAGGAGCATTTTTTTCATACCAATCTAAGAAAAATTCAGGGTCGTCTTGAGGATTAGCCCCTTTTGGAGATCCTGGGTACTCAACGACTTTCACACTTTCCAATTGTTTTAATTTCTAAAAAATCTTAAATTTTTGAAGAAAAAAAAAACAAACCTCAAGATTTTCTTTTTTTTCAAGCCACTTAATTTTTTCCATCTCCACCCTGGCATAACTCACGCCGAGCATATCTGAAGTGATTTTTTCGAAGCCTTGCTTCAAATAATGCAAGTTGCTATTGAATTGGTCTTCGACCTCAGGAGGCGGCTTCAAATAATCGATTCCTGGCTCCCCTTGGAGGTAATTTCTGACCATCTCCTTAGATTTCTCAAACTTCTTTTCCTCTGCCTCACTATATTTCCGCTTCAAGATTTCACTGGGAGATTCCTTAAAATCTTCGATGGTTTTGACCTGAAAATCCACAGGTTCTAATTGTTCCTCGAGCTCTCTTTTCTTCTTTCGATTCGTTGACATCAAGCTGCGAATTTTTTTGCTGGAGTCTCTCAATGAATGTCTTATGATATTATTCCCAAGGGTTTTGTTTTCCGCCTTGGTTCTAATCTCTGTCTCCAGTACGCTTTGCATTGTGATTTCCTCCAATTGGGTTTCTAATTTGGTCAATTTCCGACTGGAAACTTTCGGATCTGTTTTTTTTAAGACAAGACCCAGTTTTTTCTCCAAAATTTCATCTGAAATCGGAATTTTGCTTTTTATGGGAGTGAAGGAATCTCTTGTTTGGGAACCTTCTTTGGGGATGGGTTTTTCTTTGTTGGGTACTATGGAACGAATTCTGATTTGATAGAAAGGCGCCTTGGAAAAAAGGCAAGAAATTATGGCCTTTTTATTTACAAGCCTAAACATAATTTTTAAACAATTTAGTTTTTATCTGAGATTCAATGGGGAAATAAGGAAAGTCCTGCTGAAATTAATATTTTCAAATTTTGGGGTCTGATTTTGAAATCAGAATACCTTATTATAATAAAATTTTTTCTTCTTCTCAATAAAATCTTAAAAATTTGCAAAAAATCCAGAGATAATTTCCAAATTTCCTTTTTTTCAAACCTCTTCTTTCTATGGACACTTCCAAAAAGCAGCCCTTGCTCGCCAAACATGTCGAATTGGAAAAAGCTTCTCTTCATAGTGCCTCCCCAAACGTTTCAGATGGTGAGCAGATGTTCGTCAATGGCATTGATCGATCCCCTGTTGAACTCAAACCCCAGAAGAAAGTGAAAATTATTGACAAGTATTTCGAATCCATTGGTTATTCGAAATATCAATACATCCAAATTTTCATAGCCTCTTTGGTGAACATAGTCATTGGAGTCGAGAGCCTCATTCCTAATTTGATCGTCGTACAAATACAAAAGGAAATGAATGTCCAGCTGTATCAAGCTGCTATGTTGGTCGCTGCTTTTGGTTTAGGAGCGGGAGTAGGTAGATTTTTTCGTTTATTCCTTTTTTGTAATAACATGTAAGGGGAGTAAAATTTATTGGAATGTTTTGTTAGGATTGTTCATATTCTTGGATTTTTTCATTCGAAAAGATTTTTTAAATCTTCTGTCGGTGATTTTAGTTTTTTTGTTTTTTTATTCAAAAAAATTTTAATGATTTTCGAAATTTTTCTAACGATATTTGCTTATTATAGTTTCAAATAAAAAGACAAAATAAGTTGGAAACCTAGCTATTTTTTGCTACATTTCAGAAACTTTACAATTTATTTTCTTTTTTATTTGAAATTATAATAATCAAAATTCAAGAGAAAAAACTTGACAAGAAAAAATCTCCACCTAAAAAAATTAAAATTCCATTAAATTCACCTCAACTTTAATATTTTAACCACTTCAATACTATTTTATAATAATTTCTTTTAGGGGCATATATTTCTGGTTATCTGGCTGACAATTATGGTCGAAGAAAGATCCTAATTTACGCCTTAGGGGTGATAATTTCCTTTGGCATCTGTTCAAGTTTCATCAACGAATTCTATTTATTCCTCTTTTTTCGATTTGTGGTCTGTTCCAGCGTCGGTGTGATCAAAATGATCGCCTGTTCCTTTTTGATAGAATGGCTGCCTCGCAAAAACCGTTCATTGGTCATGTCATGCACTCAAATCTATTCGGTTGGCAACATCATTGTCAATGCGGCAGCCTTGCTTTGTATTCAAGATAATCAATTATTATATTGGAGGTGGTTGATAAGAAGTTCATGCATGTTAACATTTGTTGCTTTCTTTTTCTTGCTTTTCAGTTATGAGAGTCCGAAATTCTTTTTATCCAAAATGATGTTCAAGGAAGCTATGACTGTCTTGGATAAACTTGGGAAGCATTCCAAGTTGGTCTTGAGTGAATCAGATAAGGACAAAATAGTGGAGGAAATCACGAAAGAAGAAGCGCATCACGTTCAAACTTCCATCAAAGAAATGTTCAGGGGGGTTTTTCTAAAGACGAGCATCTTGTTGTTGGGAATCAAGATTCTGAGTAGTTTCATCAACGCTGGGAACCTATATATTTTGCCGTTTTTATTGGGGAACTCAGAGAAAAAACACACTGACCCAAGTAAAAACCCCGACTTTAACCAATACGATGCCGTTTGCGGTTACTTTTTATCTAATCTGATAGCAGTTCCTTCACCCATTTTAAGAGGAATCCTTTCTGAAATTAAGGTACTGGGCAGAAAATATACATTATTTATAAGTTGCATCTTGGGCACCTTGGGGATTGTGCTTTCTATTTTCATACCAATCAGCTTGAGTTATATGTCAGGTTTCGCTCGGATGGCCTTCACAGCCACCACTGCCTTATTGAATGTCTATACAGTTGAGGTTTTCCCGACAAAGATTAGAACCCTATCCTTAGGGTTCGTCAATGCGTCGACCAGAATAGGACCTGTGATAGCCCCTTTCATTTGTGCTTATTTGGAAGAAATCGAATACATGGGCTCTTTTTATTTCTTTGGGTTGTTGGGCATCTTATGTGGAATATTGACGCTTTTGCTACCAATTGAAACCAGAGGGAATAATTTGGATGATATGAGCAATTATAAAGGGTCAAATTTGAGAATTATGGAGGGGATTTTAGATAAAAATATGGTGAGATCTGAGTCAAGTAGTTCTTTGGAAATTGCGATAGCGAAGTCCAAAGTGTAATGAAAGAATAAATAAATTTATGAAATTTGTTTTGAAGATAAGAATTAATTTCCTGATTTAAACTAAAATTAATTTTGCTAGTTATAAATTTTCGAATCATTCAGGTGTTCTTTTGTCTCTTTTAAAAATTGAGCAAGGTTGAAATTATCTGAACAAAAATAATTAAATGCGATTTTTTTATTATTAAAACCCAATTTGTAAATGAAACATTTCCCACTATAATGATCATATATTGTCTTTATCATCATTTTATGTTCTTCAATTCTAAAAATGTTAAAAAAATATTAAAAAATATTTTAAAATGTTGAAAAAAGTTAAAAAATATTAAAAACTGTTAAAAATGTTTAAAATGTTATAAAATAAAATTTTTAATGTAAAAAATGTAAAAAATGTTAAAAAACATGAAAACATTTAAAAAATATAAAAAAATGTTAAATAATTTTTTTAAAAATTAAAAATGTCAAAAGCATTTAATTTCTTACATCTGAAACACATTCTTCCCTAAATATTTCGAATGATTCACTAGTCTTTTCTTCACTTCCTCATTAAAATCTTGCCCCATTTCATAAGCTTCATATGATATGAAGGTTTCAGGATCTATCAAAATTTTGTTGAATTTCGCCTTTAAATTTTCTTCGCTCTCGTCAAGAATCACAACCAAATGAGGAGTGATGTTTATCCCCACAAATTTGTTAAATTGGATCAAACTCTTTGGAAATCCCTCCAGGATCCATCCCTTGTATTTACTACTCGTTTTTGTGATGGAGGTTTTCATTAAACTTCCAATGATATCATCAGGAACTTTTTAAAAAGTATATTTTCCATGTATATTTTTAAAAAATAGTACTTGGTTCATTTTTTGCGAGCTTTTCTAAGCTGAATTTGCCAATTTCACTTTTTTTCTCGATTTCTTTCTGGACTAAATCTGCAACACTAACTTTCTCTAAATCGAAATTTTCCGCTAAGACATTTGCAATTTTTGAGGCTAATTTTTTAATTCCAGGAGGTCTGATAATTAATATTCTCGGAGGACGTAAAGGATAGATTTTTTTGGTTCTTGGCAAAAGTATCACCTTTTTTTAAATTTTGTATTATATAAATTCTTGAAAAATTATCTGATACTTTCAATAATGATATCAAAGTTTCCTTGGTCTTATCTGAACAATCAATGGAAGTGTATAGGGAATCATAGACTCTTTTAAGATCTTGGACGTCACTATAATAGATAAAATTCATGGCGGATAAATTAAAGAGACTCACGATATATAGACTTTAGTTGAAAGGCGGGTTTTTTCTAACATTGCCTCTGGATTCGAAGTTGTTCCTTTTTTTTTCTGTGCGAATTTATTCCTGAAGAAAGCGTAAATGAAAGAAAAATTAGTGGGTTTTTTTGTACTCAAACTCCTTCAGAATTTTCTCCTCCGGAAATTCCAAAATGAAAAATTTCTCTGGTATTATGCCTTTTTCCTGAATGAACAAAGCTTGTTCCTAAAATTTACAGATATTGTTTTTTTCCAGATTATCATGGAAAAAATTACTAATCTCCATGGATACCCATTCACAATCACTCCTTTATAATTTGCTTCTACCCCCATAATGCTTTTGTAAATGGTTTCATTGATGGAATTTGGCGTTTTTTTAAGGTTTTTTTTTTTTATTTCTTCATGGATTAAAGTCTTAACTGAAATGTTTTTCAAGTTGAATTCTGTCGCCAAGGCATTTGAAACTTCGTTGGTGTGAGAAGTAAAAGCACCATTGACGAAAATTATTCGATGGAATTTGGTATTTGAAAGTTCATCGATTAAAAAATCCAAAGGAGCTGTTGGCTTTTTTATCAGCAACTGCTTCGTCAAATGCTCAAACAGATCATATATTTTATGGTCTTCAATGTATTTCTCAGCTGAGTTCACGAATAATAGCTTCTCGTTTTTATCCATTCTAATTAGAAAAATTAAATCAGTTTTTTTTTTGTTTTTTATAGTATTTAATGAAAAAAAAATTTGAAATCAAAATGTTTTAAAAATTTTCATTTTTTTGAAAAATAAATGAAAGAGCAAAGAGAATTAATTAATCAATAGTAAAAATTTAAATTAAAAAAAATCTATAAAAATAGTAAAAAAATAAAATAGTTTTTGAATATTTCCAAATTTCTGAAATTTCCAAGAACAAATACAAACCATAAACTATAATTTTTTCGTAGTTTGAAAAATAAACCAAAATATGCAAATTTCTGATTTTCTTCAAATATTTATTAAGTTAACGATAAAAATTATTTTTTAAAAACTTCTTCATCTTTTTATTATTTCTTCAGCCACTTGCCCGATTTTCGAATCTAATTCCTCAACAATTATTTTATTTGGATCAAATTCCATCCAATTCAATCCTTTTAACAGCTCAAAATAAGACCAGTTTTGTGTTTCAGTACAATTCCCTGTAAAATATGAACACCATATTTTAGCATCATATTGAAGCACCGAGTTGATCTTATTCATATCACTATAATATTTTTGTTCATCAGACCAATAAAAAGAATAATTAGCGACACCATTATTCATAACTTGGCTAATAAAAGCAATAGCTGGAATTGTCCGTTCTGCAGGGAAAACCAAATTTAACCAATATTCCTGAAGATCATCAATGAGCCCCTTTTCTCTGAATTCTGGAGGGTCCACATTTAATTTATCAATGGAGCTACTGTCCGAGGCAATTCAATTATCCCATAAAACGAACTTTCTTCCGCTTGTAAGGATAGGAATATCATTTTTCTGAATGTTAGCGTTCCAAACCTCAACACCAGACCAAACGAATGGTATTTCTTTTTTGATTTTGGTGTCTAGAACAGACAATTTCACAGATAAATCAGTTGAATTCCCGTAATAATACCCTGGGACGTAAGCTTGAAACAGTCCGTTTCCCAATTGCAATCCAATTCATTTATTAATTCCCCATGCCATTCATATTGATCATCAGATGCCTTTTTAAATCATTATGAAAAAATTCAATTGTAAAATCTTCTGGAAAACTACTTCAAAGTCTTCAGCATTTGTTGGTAGCCATCCTGAGAGAGACCATAGAAAAGTAATATTGAGAGACTTGCTGAGGGCAAAAGTTTGTTTCCATTGATGAAGGTCTCCTAATAAAGAAACATTGTATGCACGATCATAATTTGTGCCAAGTAATTCTTTTGGACCATACACATAGGTAGATAAACCTAATTTTTTCTGCAAATTTAAAAGATTTCTTCGATCCTCATGGGTAAATTCCCCATAACTTCCATTGACACTTTGGCTTTGGGGCCAGTAAAAACCCTCTATAATTCCAAACAAAGCCTTTGAACAGAAACGATCGAAAAGAAAGGAAAGAAAAAATATAAATTTAAATGAAAAAGTCATAATTTATTAATTTTTTTTCATAAAATGGCTTCATTTTTGCAAAAACAGTGAAACCAAAAATGAAAAAAAAATTTATTCACAATTAATAAAAAAAAATTAGTTAGTTTTTTTTTCTTTTCAAAAATTTCGAAACATTTAATTCTGTCGAATTTTCTTTTTTGGATTTCCTACGTTCAGGATTTTGCATTTCCAAATATTCCTCCAAATTGTTCAACAGCGAAATTGACCTCTTCTGCTTGATCCATGGAAACTCAGCCAGAAAGTTTTTTTGATGTTTGAATTCTTTAAGAAATTCATCATGTCTTTTTTTTTTATCACTTTCCTGCAAATCTTTCATCAAATTTATATTAGTTGAATTTTCATGCATTGAACAATTAATTTCTTTAAAATGTTTGTTATTTACTTATAAATTAAGAAGAAATTTTACTTATTAAAGGAAAAATCTTTTTAACTTCAATTTTTTTCTGATTATCCATATTGCCTCGTCCCAATGATCTATGGCTATGGGATCCGGAATTATCCATTTTGTCTGGATTTTTTATTCGTGGATCTATAATTTTTGGTAAAAATCGATTTTTTTCATTTTCTTCTCGTTTTTCGAAAATATTTAGCTTTATTTTATTGATTTCAAGTCCAAAATTGAATCGATTTTCCAGCCGTTGAATTTTTTCTTTGGTTTCCCTTTCTAAATAATTATACACATTCTGATCCTCCTTCATTTTCCTTACAAAATTCTTAAAACTCATTATTTCCTAAGTGAAAATTCATGGTACTTCTTTCCTTATTGAATACAATTTTCCACCATCCAGAGTCACACATTTCAAGTTAAATGTCCTTTTCCTATTCATTAAAATATCCTCAAAGCCCACACATTCTCCTTTTGAAAGCACACATAGCTTTAGAAAACCCTTCTTGTGGTGAAAACTTTCCTTCATTGAAAAAGATTCCGAATTTTTGTTTTCTTCTTCTTTTGAGTTCATTTCAAAACTTTTAAAAATCTAGAAAAAACATTAAAATTCATAAAATTTATGAATAAATGGTAATTATACCAAAAATTCGCCTTCCCTAATAAAAAATATCTCATCCGCTTGGTTTTCTTCCTGAAAAACCATGAAATTTCGCTTACAATGTTTTTCTGTGAAATTTATGAAGAAGTGTTGGATTTGAAAATCGCTGAAATTCTTAAAAATTGGCATTTTACCGAAAAACTCGCAATTTGCGACCGAATTGATTTTTTGGCTTTCCCCTATTTTTTTTTTCTTATTTTTCTTCTTTTTCCAAATTTTACTTAAAATATTGTTGAAGTCTTTCTTCTCCAAAATAGCGAAATGGCATTCTTCCCTACATTTGATCGACGCTTGGGTTGGTTGATTATTAATAAGCGAATATTCTCCAAAGGTTTCACCTGAGATCAACACCTTGATTTCATTCATGGTATCCTCAATTTGGTTTTCTATTGGAGCGAGATTATTATTATAGTTATTTTTGTCCATTTTTTTGGAGGTATCTGTTTGTTTCTGATAAACAAATGCCTTATCGAAGAGTTTTAAATTATCAAAGGAATTTTTCCTTTTCTCTAAAAGAGGGGATGAGGGGGTCATGATGCTCACTGATCCCTGCATGATGATAAAAAAAAATTTGCCCATGGACCCTTTTTGTAAAATTTTTTTTAAGGAAATATATAAAAAAATTGCCATATTCAATAACAACATCATCTTTCTGACAAAATTGGTACTTGAGAACTAAACAGCAGCGATTATGATAATCTGGTCCATGTTTTTCGATCAATTTTTTGAAAAAATCCAGATTTTCAGTATATCGTCGCAAAACCTGGGTTTCTGATAACAATCTTTCATTCAAAGGTTTTCTCAAAATATGGATCGAACACTTTTAAAAACTCTGAAATCTTTCAAAGATTTTATGGGGGTGTTACTTCCAATAACTCAGGGTCGCTAGATTGGCATATCTTCTTATAAAAGGGGTCTTGTTTTTTCAGGAAATTTATGGAAATCAATGTTGGACTCGTTGGTCTGTTTGATTTTCGAGGGTCGGTGTCCAAGATGGAACTTTTTTTGCTTTTTTCAAGAAATTTTCGCACTTTTTTCATGGAATTATTAACAAGAAAGGGGTTGATGGAAAGGGAGTCAGAATGGTCAAAGGAGGCATTAGAAATTGAAGATTGGATGGATAGGCTGGGGATTAAAGCATTTTTAATTTCGTTCATATAAATAAATTTATTTTTTTGTGAAATCAAAATTTTTAAAGAAATTATTTTTTTTTTTCAACTTCAAAAATAATTTCAAATTTTTTGTTATTATTTCCATTTATAAAGTTTCAATAAAAAAAAAACTTAACTTAATGAATTTTCAATTTTGCTTTTCTTTTTTTAAAAAAAATATTTTTTTACTTAACACTAATAATTCTCCACTTTAATCCTTTTTCAAATTTTCCACGTAATTTCTGCACAAAGAGCATCCCAACGCGCATTCTTCTCCATTCGGCTTATGAGCGAATTTTAACGGGCATTCACTGGACCCCGGACATTTGGGCAATTTATCAATAGGTAACTTGGAAACATAATCCCCATTACATTGTCTCTTGTGGCATGGCTCGCAAAAATGTGTGGATCCCCAACAAAACCATTGGGCAATACTGCAACAGAATTTGCATTTGAACTCAATGAAGTCTTTCCCATGTTTCTTGCAATCATCAATTGGAATTTCGCAGCAATTTGCACAAACCAACTCTTCTGGTTTAAAATCTTGATTTGGCTTATCTTCTTCTACTCCCCCCTGTTGTCCACAGCTTTTCAAACCACCGAAATAAGGGTTTTTGCATTTGAAACATTCATAATAAGAGAAAATTGCTAAGGCATATTCAACGGGCTTCTGATAAAAGGGATCACCAACCTTACTGAGCCTCTCATCTTTATCTTTGCCTTCATGTTTCAAACGTTCAAAGGCTCTTTTTTTGATATCCTCGAAAAAACCCTTGTTTTTTTCCATTTTCAAATGCAAGGAACTGTCTATGGGGAACTCCATCCATGTCTTGCATAAAGGACATAGGCTGAAATTGAAGGTGATTCGAGGACTCGTCCATCTTAGGTCTATAATTTATTATAAAGAATGAACATTTTTAATGAAAAAACAAACCAATTCTTTTCGTAAGGCATTCCAAATGAAAAATGTGGCCACAGCCCACTTTGATACAAGGTGCATTGTTCAAACTTTCAATAAAGCAAATGTTGCAATAATCTGACCCTTTTTGCGACAGCAGTTTTTCCTTGTTTTTTTCCGCACATTCATCACTTATGCAATCCAAACAATTCATCTCCTTGAAATAACCACAACAAGCATGCTCGCAATTTAAGGTTTTTTGACAAGCGACTTTTATTTTCCTTTGACATTCCTCGCTTTGGCAAATAAATTGCAATGCCAAAGGCAAACTTTTATCAATTTTGTCCATTGAGAATGGAGATTCACAATATCTGCATTTCTTCATATTAGAGTAGGTCTTCCATTCCTCGCAAGTATAACCAATATGATAAGGAGTCATTTTGCAGGTCCTGCATTGTTCGGTCTTGCAAACGTGATTCGGACAAACGAAGCGATTTTGCGTATAATTTTTATTTTGTTCCCTTTTGTTTTATCCAAAATAAAAAATATATGATTAAATGTTACGCAGTCAACAGTCTCCCTTTCTCATCTTTTGTTTTGGGATCGGGCTTCCCTTCAACAAATTCAAATTTCTCTTGACATTTGAAACATGTTATTATATTAAATTGCAGCTCCAAAAGCTCTTGATTGAGTTTCTCAAACTTTTCTTTCCCAATCATCGGCTTTTATAAAGCTAAATTAAAAATCCATAAGATGTATTTATAAATACAATGGTGTCTTCTTCTGTTAAATACGATGTACATAAAGGCAAAGGACATTTCACCTGTCCCTTTTCCTTGATATAATTGGTTTGGATGTGTTTAATGAGGCATCCACGGCAAATGCAATGGTAACACAACATCAAATACCAGAATTTATCAGTGTCATTGTCCAGGAAATTCTTTTGACAGTATTGGCATTGGATCAGATTCTCATTGAAATTGAATTTCATAAGATCTTCTTTTTGCTCGAAACTAGGGAATTTTTTTTCAGGTTCTATTTGTATCTCGAATTTGCGTTCTAATGAAAAAAAATTATGATTAGATTTTTAAGTAAAAGAACTGGTTTTAAGTTCTTCCATGATAGCCAAAGCATGCTTCAAATGCTCACTGCGAAGGGCTAAGAGATGACCGATTTCTAACTCTTTCATGTTGATTTTATAAAAGACATTGCCTAATGGGGACTCTCTCCGGTATTCTGGACAGGTCTCGATGTGACTAGAAAGAGTTTCTTCAGGATCATAGTCGATGTTTTTGCCGCAAAAACATTTGAATTTGTTTTTTGGAATAAGTTCCATCATCATTTTTGGGATAATAAATTTTGTTTTGATTATTTATAGAGATAGTCTCTTTCTTATATAAAGAACTGAAATAAATCAAATCGAAAATTCTTTAGCTTTTTTGATTTGAATGGGAAAAAATACGTAAAAAAAACATTATTTTTTTTGTATGAAATAATGTCTTTTTTTATGAAAAATTCAGTAAATATAAAAATTCTTTTTGTTTTTTCTTAGGGACGATTCTCTCTATTTTTTCCAATAAGAAAAATTGAAGAAAACCCATGAAATTAAAGATTTATGGAAAAAAAAAAAATAATAATAATAAGGGTGCTGCCTAAATTGCAATTTGAAGAAATATGAAAAAAAAATTTAATGAAATGTCGTTTATTACATTTAATAAAAACAGAGAGTTCCATCTTTTTTACTTTCTAACTAAACAATCAATTTTTCCCAAAAAACTTCTTCATTGCAGCTCTTTGTTTTGAACTTATGGCATTTGGCTAATTTTTCCAAAATATATAAAAAAAAAGTTAAAAATGAGTACATCATCTTGGTACATCATATGTAAAATTCCAGATGCGAGAGCAAATGTCAAAAACTATATATATTCATGAGTCTCAATCACTAATAATTAGAAAAATTACCTCCCCATGAGGAAGCGAAACCACCCAATGTCTTCTTTTTAAGAAATTCCAAAGTGTCTCGAAGAATCTGGCTAAACCATAAAGCATTATTTCACCTCTTCGACCCTTAGCCTCGATAAACAAGGTAAATCCGCTGAAAAAACCAGGAAGAAAAAAGGTCAAAACTAAAAAATTTGTGAAAAATATGGAAATTTTAACTTTTTTCTAAATACAATCGATTGTTTTTCTGGATTTTTTGGTGTAACAAAAGGTCCAATTTCCGATTGCCATGAAAGTTCCGAAAAATATCAAGGAACGAACATAATTGACTAAAGTCCAAAACAAAATCCAGGGACTGAGTATAATTTTAAACTTTAGATGGACAAAAAAATTACTTCTCATGTAATTTAAAAAGCTTCCGAGAAATTAACAAAGGCACAAAATGAAAGGGGACATAAAATTTATAGTTGAGGTCGACCACTTTTTTTCCGATATTGATGCCATATTGAAAACAAGTGCCAGGGTGAAGGGTTTCACACTTTAGGAAACCTTCATCTGAATAATATATAAATAAATCGTCTTTTTTTAAAAGATGAAACGAACGTTCGATAATTGACTTTGTCTCGTCAAAGGTTATGTCCTTCAGCCTTTAAAAAACATAAATCGAAGGGGAGAATTATGTTTACATAGAGAAAATCAGAAATCTTTTTTAGCGAAATTAATTTATTGAAGAATGCTTCTTATTGGGACTTTAAGTCAAATTATTTTTGCATCTATTGTGTCATATTATTAATTTGCAAGAATTAAGAAAAGCTATTTTAAGAGTGTTTCGGACCTAAAAAAGACAGTTTTCATTTATTCAGAGATAAGATAAAAGAAGAGTTTTTATGGAAAAAATACAAAAAAAAAAGAAATCAATTTTTTAAATATTGAACAAATAATTTATTTATCTAACATTCATGTTTTTTCTTTTCTCGACCTTTAAAGCAAACTTTCACATTCCTTTACCTTAATGGATTAATACAATAACATTTTTTTATTCATTAATCATTATGCTCAATCGAATCAATTTTTTGTTCAGCGCTTCTTTATGAACAAAAGAAAAAGGTTCATGCCAAAAAGAAAAAGCGAAGTAGATGACTTCCTCAATTATAAATTTTGATGAAAGTTTTCCCATATTTTTGTTTCTAAAAAATTTCTGGATAAATTAGTTTTTTAAAGAACAAAAATCGAAATGAGCTATAAATAGCCGAAACTTGAAATAATTATTCCAAAAGCCCTCAAAACAAAAACTCATTTTTTCAACCCAACCTACAAAAAATGTTCGACGCACCAAAAAAGAAGAAAGAGGCAGCAAAGAAATAAAGATCTAAGGTCTCAAAAACACCAAAGACAAAAAACCATAAAAACATTAATATGATTTAGTTCATAGAACAAACTCAAAAAAAAAAAAAAAAAAAAAAATGTTGTTTTTTTATTTTTTTATTTTTTTACTT
>Ga0302186_10001604_pt1 | contig 18441 bp, 23 predicted proteins | sample II_Bog_E1_2_FD_198782 | JGI IMG/M metagenome (GOLD analysis project Ga0302186, IMG submission 198782) | Peat permafrost microbial communities from Stordalen Mire near Abisko, Sweden - II_Bog_E1_1 | ecosystem: Environmental > Terrestrial > Soil > Wetlands > Peat | place: Sweden: Abisko...
GCCATGCGTCAATTGAACTAAGTTGTGTTAATTCAATTAATGCTTTATTTGCCAATTCCTTCCATTGATCGTCTGAAATAAAATGAATGATAATTTCAAAAGTCTGAACTTGAAGAGCAATAGATCTTCGCATCTTCATTTCTCAATGAAAAGTCATGGATCATGTAACAAAGTCTGCTCAATGATCCGAAATTGCCTTTTTTTATCTTTTTCCTCAAATCATATTTATTTAAAGGGAACAAAATAAATATATAAATATTCATACCCATGAACAGAATAAATGAAATAATTATTATTGAATTCATGGATGAGTTTTTTTAAAATCCCTTCTCTTTCGAAAAAGGCTTTAATAAATAAACTGTTGTTTTTGACAAGCAAATTTTTGATCAAATCTTCGATGATAATGAGTCCCACATTATTCCATGGGTATTCGAAGAAAATCCTCTTCAAAATTTTTTTTTTAATGTTAAAAATTAAATAAATTGAATTTAGAAACTATTATATTGCTTAACATTGTTCCATTGCCTATAATTTCAATGAGTTGAGGATCTTTTTCTCTTGTTATCAAAGCCAAAAATTGTAAAGCCTTGATTCTTTCTGCTCCCAAAGGTTTCATTTTTTGCCTGAAAGCCGTCAAAATTGTTTTTTGATCATCCTTCATAAAATTTATTAGAATAAATAAACTTTTAAAATATTAAAGAAAAAATAACTTGGCTCTCTGTTAAAAGATCTTCAAATATATGCATATTTATGAATAAAGCATTTGTCAACGCCTGAAAGTCTAACACAAATTTCCCATTTTCATTTTCTTGATGAATTGGAAACCCACGTATTTTTATTAGGAACAACTCTATTAAAATTTCCAAACTTTGCATAAATTTTTCTTTATTCTTTGAAACTTTAAATTATTCATTTGTTTTTTTAAAAAACCTTTAATAAATTGAAAAATTTCTGTATTGTGGTTTCTGAAAGAAGGATCTCCATGTAATGTTCCCCATTATAAAGATGATTCGCTCTTCTGATAATATGTGAAAGGATATTTCTGGCGTTTTCCCTTTCTTCAGTATTAGAGGAAAATTCGATCAATTCGATCATTTTATTTAAAATGAAAGTTTTTTCTTTCTTTAAAACAAATGGATAAATAGGTAAAAACTAATAAAAACCAGAAATTCTGTGGGTTCCCCACAATAGTAATCATTATGTTCTACAAAAAACTTTTTGAAAAGTTCAGATATGAAAGGATTTTCAACATGAAACAAAAAACTCTCAATAATTTCATTATTCCTCATGATGTATTGTAGAACCTAGCATAAACATGAGTCTTTTTAATAAAAAACAAGGTACCTCCGTCAAATGGTTCAACATGAAATTATGGATCACCTTTGAAAAATATAAAGAATTAACAGAATTCAATGGGGATTTGGTTCGAATGAAAGAAAAAAGCTCAGCACGAAGAGAGTCATCCTTATGGAAACGATCCATTATAATTGGTTCTTTTTCTTTGAATAAAATTGAGACGATATTTGCTTTTCTAGACAATATTAGTTTAAATTAACCGGGACCGGGACAAATCAAAAAAACTTATAATGATCTTTGGTGGATTCAATGGATTGTGGAGTCTTGATTATGAAATGAAGCATATTATATATAATGTCAGGATCTTCTTTGAGACTAAACCATTAATTTAATACCCAAAATCAACAAAAAAATTTAAAATTACTAAGTCAAGAGACCCTCGTTATTCATTTTCAATTCTTCCATCAGATTTTCAGCCTCCAAGATTTCCTCAACTGTCTTATTTTCTTTTTCTAAGATGGTTTGCAAATTCCTAGCAAAGTCATCATAATTAAAGACAAAATATGGTTAAATCCTGACATAATTCCCAAATGGTTCTATAAAATCCGCGATTGGTTTTTTTAATACAAATTTTTTTTATTGTTTTTTTTCATACAAATTTTTTTTATAGATATAATAAAAATAAATTTTGATTGAAATATGACAAAGACACACAAAAAAAAAATGATACTCATAAAGAAACGCTATAAAAAATCTTAATTATTTGTGAGTCTTTCATTTCCTCCTATTTCTGTTTTCTTTTTTTTTATTTGTCTTAAAAGTGAATACTTCTTAAAAACCTGCTGTTTTAATACATTGTTGGTGAAATAATCCTCTTTTTTCTAATAATTGTTAAAAAAAAAGAGTAAATTTGTCAAAACTCACATAAAGCACAAAATCATGGCTAGCTTTCTTCAAATTGTGACTAGCTTTAAAACATTTAAGGCAAAATCTCACCAAAATACATTCTTGGCAAACCCCCTCAGCAGTTTTTCCACATATGGAACATAGCAGTTCTAAGAAAACAATGAATTCTTAAAAAAAAAAAAATCCAAACCATAAATTATGATGTTTTTTTTATCTGTAACGATTTCAGTAATGCCTAACACATTGCTATTTTTTTCTTTCAGCTGGGCACTTAGAAATGAGGCATAGGAAGATGACATAGAATGTTGAATCTTTAAGTTAGTATTTTTGGTAGACTTCAGTTCTGGATTTTGCAATTCATTGGAATTAGAATTCTGAAGATAACCATATGTATTTTTATCAGACAACTCTTTAGCTGGAGGTGTATCAGGTTCCCGAGAAGTAAATTGCTTTGCCAGACGAGGTTTCTTTTTTTGTGTATTACCCATTTTAAATTTTTTTTTATATAGCAAAAATCAAAAATAAGAAATTATATAATAGGGTGTAATAATATTCAAACTAAAATAATTTGATTTTTTAAATGGGGTGCTCCTGTACTCTTGTTTCCCAAGGAAATATGGGCGGATTGTTAAAAATAAGCAAGTTTGGTCAGAAACAAAATGACTTCAACTCACTCCTCCAAATCCAGAAAGGGAAAAAGCTGGCCAATTCTGAAGCAACAAATGACTCTGGTTTTTCTATTTTATCTCTGGAGACTACCCATGGATTAATAAAAAAAAATGAAGTACAGATGCTTTTGCAAATAAATAGAAGGAAAGTGCCCATTTTAGATGAGATTGGAGCAAGTAACATCATTTCGAGAAGGAGGAGGTCCAATCAAACATCAGAAATTGCTTGAAATTAATAAAAGGAAAATTTCAAGCAGCAGAGCATTTAAAAAAAATCAAAAGATTTCCAAATGTCTTTTTTCATTGATCTGGTTCTAATATGGGTGATCAAATATTGTTTATTTTTTCGTTTATTATTTATTTTTAAAGAACTTGCAAACATTTATTCTGATAATTTATTTTCTTTTAATTCAATGTTATATTCAATGTAATTAAAAAATAACATTTTTTAAATCGTTTTTTTTGTCTATGAGGGAGAGGAGAAAGAAATCCGAAAATTAATTTATTTCGGAAACAATTAAAGAAATTTTCTTATTTTTTGAAAAAAAAAATTATCAGCACAAAATTTTAGTTAACATATATTTTATATTTTTAAGAAAATCAAAACGATTAAGAAAATCAAAACGATCAAGAAAATTTTTTTATCAAACCTTAACTTTTTTCTTCATTACAACTTTGCAAATAGTGAATTCTTCAGACAACCGTCTTATTAGCAGCTCTTCCTCCATTTTTTAATTTTTTTTTTTTATTTAAAAAACTATTATTTAATTAATATTCGCTCAGATTATTTGTTTCATAGATGAGCTCTCTTCCATTTAAACGACCTAATGCTCACCGTACTTTTATCGCAGATCTGAACAATCAGTTCCCTTCAATGGAATTGACATCTCCACCGAAAACCGACTATCCAATCACTTTAAATTATAATAACACCAACACTTTTATGACCAAGGACAACCCTAACTCAGAAGGAAAATCAATTTATGATGAGGAAGGTATTTTTGACAAAATGACGGAATTGAAAAATATAACACAACAAAAGATGAAATTCTGGCCTGATTCCGTTAAATCCTTCGAACAAGCAAATTTCTACTCCCGATCCATTACGCAACATAATTTAATTACCGAATGCATAAAAAATAAGGAAAAATGGGTTATGAAATCAAATTCTCGGGACATCGAAGATACTGCAATGAGTATATTTGAGAAGAAAAACGAAAGTGAATCGAAAAAAAGCTCAATTTATCATTCAGAAAAGATTGATGAAGAAAATGAGCAGGAAGATGAAAAACAAGACAACGATAAGAAATTCGATAAAAAAAGTGCCTCAAAATCATCCTTTTTCTCGAAATCGAACCGGACTGGGAATTCCGCCAAAAAAGAAAAGGACGAAAATGGGACTAATAATGAACAAAGTCAGTTTTCTGATACTGAGAAGGTTGGTGTTACATTTTTCATATGAATTAATGAATTTCTAGGTTAATATTAAAGAAGAGGAAATCAACAAACTCATTACCAAAAAGAATGTATTAGTTAGACAAAAGACTTTAAGACAGACTTATTCCAAGAACTCCTTTTTTATCTTTTCACTTAATTCGAAATTCAGGAAGACCCTTATAGATATCATTGAGTCCAAGGCATTCCAATGGGTTCTGAGGTTCTTTTTGCTCCTGAATACTATAGCTTTCATGATCAAATATTATTATTCCGATGCACAGTCGAGTCAAAGTTTAGAACAACCCTCATTTTATATAGAATTGGTTTGTAATTTTTATTTTTTGGTGGAGATTTTATTGAGAATCTTGACCATGGGACTCGTTTTGGAGAGTAAAACGTTTTTAAGAGAACCTTTTCAAATAATGGATTTTATTGTGACCGTTGCAAGGTATATTTATATTTAGTTATGTTTATTTCAATGTTTAAATTTCAAATTTGGAAGCTTCTTACAATATTTGTCAATTCCTGAACTAAAACAATTAGGATTGGTGGTAAAAATGATGAGACCCTTTCGAGTTTTCAATTCTTTTCCAGGCAAAATTGCAATTTTTTTAACTATAAGGAAATTTCTTTTTTTTTTAAAAAGAACTAAGAAAATCCATCGTGGCATTATTGGATAGTCTTGTCTTTATCAGCAAATATCTCAGCACTTTATTGTTCCTACTCATTTTTTTCGGGATTTTGGGCTTGCATCTTTTCAAGGGAATGAATGAAAATCGTTGTAGAATGTCTGAAACCCCAATTAATTCAACATATTGGCCTGCAGATAATAATTTGCTTTACTTATGTGGATATAGAGATTGTCAAGACAAGTTGAATGATTAGCTAAATTTTTTATTTATTTTTTTTTTAAAAAGCACTTTTTGCAAAAATCCCGCAGATTATGGTGTGCCTGTTCAAGGAGGAGAAAACCATTTTGAAGTTTTGAATTTCGGATTGTTGGATTTCAACAATTTTTTTACATCTTGTCTCACTAATTTGTCATTTCTAACGTTCGTTGGGTGGGGACTCACGACCAATATTGTAATTAATTCGAAAAAATATATGCATATTATTTTTTTTATTGAAAATATATTTGTTTTAAAGTTTTGGCATACCGTAGATCCATATGTTTTCGCTTTATTTTCGATAAGTCAAATTTTTATCGTGTAAAAATATTTTTTTTTTGTGTTTTTTATATATTTTTAAATTTTTTTATTTATTTTATAGTGGAATGATATATGTAAATATGGTTCTTGCGGAATTTTACGAAAGTTTCATCCTATCCAAGAGCGGACAATTACGGAAGGAATTCAGAGAAAATTCCAATGATTCCAAGGCCTCCCAAATTTTCAAAAGTTTGAAAACTGCAATAGAAAACGCACGTAAAAATCAAAGGAGAAAAAGTTTCTATCGAAGGAAATCCTCTAGGATGCAAGCTCTCGATTTAGCTGCAATAAAGCAATTAGAGGATAATATGGATAACGATTCTAATATGATACTTTTCAAGAAAGACTATCTGATAATTTTCGATTTGTTCATTCATAACCGTTTTGTGAAGCTGTTTTTCAATATTTGCACATTATTAAATATTTTATTATTGATAATAGATTCCATTTGGTTTTTTGATTATCCTGAATACAATTTAATAATATATGATATTGATCTTGTCTTTACAATGTTATTCATGATAGAAATATTATTTGCATTGATACATTATGGACCTTTGGTTTATTGGGATAAGAACTCGCTTCAAAAATTTGATTTGATCATAGGTGCTTTTGTGTCTGCGGGGTTTGTGTTAGAAATTTATAATGGTTACATTTTCCGAAATTCTGATTTCGAACTCCAGCCGTTTTTTGTCTCCATTAAACTTTTGAGAATTTTCAAGATGTTGGTCAAAAGTAAACTTGGGTTTTTCAAATCAATAGGACGAATGATCAATGAATTAATCAAGAGCATTATGGAAACAGGAGATTATATAATAATTGTTTTTGTATTTCTATTGGTTTCATCTTTGATTGGGATTGAATTGATGCATTGCGATGATATTTGCCAAGCCCAAGAAACGTAATTTTAAGAAAAATTCGATAATTAATTGTTTTATTATAATAGAAACACTGTCATTTTTCAACGTTACAATTATAATTCATTTGGAGAGAGCATCATGTCAACTTATTTGATATTTATCAATGAGGAATGGTATTTGTTTGTTTTGGATTATTGGAATTTGAAAGGATGGCCCTACATAATATATTTCATTGTGATTTTGATTGTGTGTCAATTATTCATTATGAAAATGTTCACAGTTCTGCTCATCAACCATTTTTGTCGTTCCACAAATATGAAATATCTAATTAAACATTCAGATGAAGATAAATATTTCCTTCCAAAATTTTGGAAAAGAAAAATCAGACAAATTTACCTTCACCTAAAGCCTCATTTTTTGAACTGTATAAAATCCTTATTGAACTTGGCGACGTCTTATTTCATCAAAGAAAAAGAGGTGGTAGTTTTTTGTTTTTTCAATATTTTCTATGTTGACATTTACCAAATCATTAATTTTTTTTAAAGAAAATCAAAACCGTCAGACAAAACGACAACGTGAAGAAATCGATAATGATGAACAAAATCAAAACTCTTCCGACTCGCAAATCAGTGAGAATCGTCGAAAACCGAAACACTATTAATAATTTAGACGATAACAAAGAAGATTTCCCTAAATTCCCCGAGACACCTAATAAAAAAGATGAAATTCAAACGACTCCTCTTGATTCCAAACGCGATTCTGGAGCCAAAGCAATTGCTAGATTTGAAATTAACATGATAAAAAAAGAACAATTCAATGAAATTAAAAACGGGGAACGAAAAATAAAAAATCCAGAAGAATGCTTCAATGGCATTCTAGAAGAAGACAAGTCTAATTTAGCAAATTCTAACTTTCAAAGTTCTGAATTTCCAGAAATAAAAAATGAGCCAAATTTAAACATGAATTTGGAATACAAACTTAATGATAGCAATGTTGGGTCGGCTTTGAACAATAGCAATAATTTAGAAAACAAAGCTGGTGGTGGTATTCTTTTCGGAAGCGGAGCTATCCAAGAGAATAAAGTGAAAACGTCGAAAACGATGAAAAGTTTGACGAAAAAGAAATCAGAAAAAAACGTCACTCAATCAATTATGACTTCACCGAAAACTAACAAGTCGATTTCGCAATCCAACACCATTTTACAATTCAGTTCTATTTTGGATTCGAATAATGATGATTTGCGAAGCGATTTGAATACTGCGAAAATGATTAAAGAAAATAAAGGTAGATTGAAAAAATTATTAAAATTAATGAATTTATTAAAAAATATCTTTTTTAGGCAAATCGCTTTTTCTCTTTAATGCTGAAAACAAATTCCGGATTTATTGTCGTAAAATCATCAAGCATTTCTTGTTTCAATTGTTTATGTTGAGTTTGGTTATTGGATCATGTATAATGATGGCTTTCAAGGATCCCTTTTCTCCTCCCACGTCAGAAATAAATACAATTTTGAGAAATTTAGAAATTGTGCTGTTTATCTTCTTTTTGTTTGAATTCCTTATAAAAGTAGTGGCCAATGGATTTCTTTTTAATGGTCCTGATTCGTGCCTAATGAAAACTGGAGATCAGTTGGATTTTTTGATTTTGATTCTGAATGTTTATGAGATAAGTCATGGGTTTTCCTCCAATTTCAAATCTTTGCGAATGCTGAAATTCTTCTATATTGGTCCTTATAGGAGGAGTTTAAAAGTGGTTGTGAAAACTATTATCTTATGTATTCCAAATTTGATAAAGATTTGCATAATTACGATATATGTGATGTATTTTTTCAGTTTCTTTGCGGTCAAAATCCTCAAAAATAGATTGTTTCAATGCTTGAACGTGGATTTTAGCCAATTCAATCCGCTTACAAAGTCAGATTGCTTTGATTATGGGGGTGATTGGGTAAAAAAGGATTTCACTTATGATAGTATCCCGAATGCTTTATATACTTTGTTTACCATAGCAAGCACTGAGGGTTGGATCTGGATCGCGTATTAATAAATAATTATGTTTTTTTTCTTATATTTATTAAAATATTTAGATTTGACGCAATTGATGCAAGAGCTGAGAATGAATTGCCTTTGGAAAATCAAAATAAATATTGGAACGTCTATTATATAATTTATTTCACAGTGTCCAACTTGATAATTTTCAACATTTTAATCGGAATTCTAGTGGAGAAGTATTTCTATGTCAAATTGAAAGAAAGTAATTAAAATTATAAATAATAATTGGTTTTTTCTAAACTTTAATTAAATAATAGATAAATTTCACCTGCTAAATGAGGAACAAAGAGAATGGGCTCATATCCGAAAATCTATTTTAAAAATGAAACCGATGAAAAAGAAAATGCCTCCCACTAGTTTTCTTCCGCGCTTAATTTTTAGAATGAGTCAAACCAAAATCTACAGATTCTTCTTCATCATTTGCAATGTTCTCAATTCCTTTTTATACATGCTTTATTGGCATAGACAAGAACAGATATTTCAAGATTATTTAGGTATATATTATTTGAGTAAATTTTGGAAAATTATTAACCTTTTTTAAATAATTTAGTTTCCTTTAATTTTGGATTAACAATAGTTTTCGTCATAGAATTGATATTAATGCTCATAGTCAAAGGAACTCGATTTTTTGCAACTTATTGGCACTTCCTCGACTTTGCAATCGTCGGATTCTCCTTTTCAGTGCAAATTATGAATATGACGGGTTTTGTTCAAATGAGCTCAACATTTGCTTCATTTGCCAGTGTCACTCAAGTTTTCAGAATTCTCAAAATAATCGGGAAAATAGAATTCCTCAAAAAAATTTTCATCACCATCAAATGCATTATGCCACAAGCTTCAAACCTTTTGATTCTTTTAATAATTTTTATGGTGATGTACACTTTGATCGGTATGGAATTATTTGTTTATCTGAAACCTCAACAAACTGTCGATGGCATTGACATTCATTTCCGTGATTTCTTCTATGCTTTTATCACCTTATTGAGAGTGGTAACTACTGATGTTTGGTTTAGGATCTTAGCAGATTGCCAAAGGCAAAGACAACCTTATTTCCCCTGCAACACAGTGACAGATTATGAGGATTATGCAATATATGGTTTAATTAATATTTAGAAGGAATTTGATTTTAATTTTTGTTATTTTTTAAGGTTTTTCAAGTTGTGGATCTCCTTATGCATGGCTTTATTATGTGTCATTTGATATTATTGTTGTGAGAATTGTTCTAAATCTTTTCATTGCAATGCTTTTGGCCGCAGCTGAAGAAATCATCAAAATTGAAAAAAGTTCCATTGGTCGATATCAATTGGATAAAATCAAAGAACTATGGCTGGAATATGATCCGAATGGGTCCGGGTATATCAGTTATAAGGATTTCTGGAAATTTTCATCACAAATTGCCATAATTTTCGGTGTTGATCAAGGAGATCTACTTAATGTTGAGAATAGAACGAATTTTTTGAAGATTTTGGAGATTCCAGTTTATGAAAATACTGAAGAAAGGGTATTTTGTTATAGGTTTCATGATGTGATCGTGAAATTGGCAAAAGTGTCAATTATTTTGAAATTTGGAGTGACTGAGTAAGAAAAAAGGAGAAAATAATAAAAATTTTATAAAATTTATATAGTCTGGAAGTTTTCGGAGAAAAGAAAAAACTTGAAAGAGAAAGCAGATTCAAATGTTTCCAAAAGAAAAAACCTAACATTTTCAAAGAAACCAATTATTTAAGTGGAGATATGGCTTATCTTTGTAGAGTCCTGGTGAATTTCAGAAAATGGAGACAATCTGTCTCACCATCATCAAATCCAAAGAGAAGAATAACGTAATAAAAAATATTAATTTTTCTAAATTTTATAAATAAATGCATATATTTTTAGAAATGATTCCCCAACCAGAGAGGGCGGCAAAATGAAAATTTTAGATATAAAATCATTGATTGAAAGAATAAAATTCAATCTTAAACTTGAACAAGAACAAGAAATGACATTTCAGAAAGAGCCCGATGAAGAAAAAAACAAAAAAGGCATTGAGGAAGGAAAAAAACAATCAGATGATGAAATTTCAACCTGTCAAAAACAGGTTAAAGGAGAAGAAAATGCAATGGAGAAACTACAAAAAAATTTCCATGAAAAGACAAATGAAACAAAAGAAGAGAAAAATGAACATACAGAAGAGAACAATAATAGAAAAGATTTTAAAAAGCACAAAACATAATTATTATTTTATCTTTCTTTATATATCAATGTTCTTGTTTAATTTATTGGGAAATATCCTAAAACTCCAAGAAAAATTAAATCATCTTCAACCGTTTCCCCTTCGGATTTAATTATTTTCGTATTTTCTCCAGCTTCACATGAAGTGAAGAAGTTTTTTGAATTGGTGAGAAAAAAATTATCTAGAAAAAAACTGTTAATTTACTAAAATAATATTATCATAAATACTTTGGGATTTATTCCAGAATTTATAAATTGGCCTTGTGTTCTTTTTGGGATGGGGGTAAGCATATCCAATAATCTTCAGAAATTTCCAGCCTTTTTCAATCTTTCAAAATATTTTAAAGTTTTTTCTAAGTGTGATGAATGCCTTTTTAGATTTAAAGTTGTTTAACTCGAAAACATCCAAAGTATAATAAAATGTCTCATCTTCTTGGTTATAATATTCCAATATTGCCAAAGTTCCTTTATAATTATTTTTTCTTTCATAAAATAAAGTTTTTTTGTAAACCTAATTTGAAAGTTGTGAATAATGAGCCTATTCCATTGCATTCTAAGTCAGAATTCTCATTAACAAAATTTTGCAAAGAGATGACAAATGCTTTATTTAAACATGTTGTATGATTTGAAGCATAGTCTTCTTTGTATAATAAAGAATTTTTTCGAATAAATGTTTCATATTTAATTCATTACATAATTCCTCAAAATTGTCCAAGAAGGTCCTGACTTCCTTCAGACGACCTAACAATTTATTGATGATCTCTTCGAAAATATTTATTTCTAGACTCGAGAAAAAATTTTTATCATTAATTCTTGCATCTTGAATCAAATTTAATGTTTCCTGAACTTCGGTTAAAATGTCACAATCGAAATATTCAAATTTTTGTGCAACTTCCCTTGATATGTTCAAGACCTAAACAGATTTAACAGCCAATTAAAATATTAATATTAACATCTTTGAATGCAAAATGTCTGCTGAATAGGCCATGATTAATCGTCTTATTGCAAAAATCGAAAAAAAGATAGTAAATCAAATAGATTTTAGGATAAATCTGTTTAAGGAATTCATTCGGGGACGTTGGAGGTATGATAATGCTATTTTTTAACTCCATGAATTTTTCAAGAAAAAAATTCAAAAAATAGTTTAAATCCAATCGAAGAGCTTTGAGTCCGTCGAAATTATCATAAAATTCTATCTTCAAAACTGTGATATTAACGTTGCAATAATTTGCGAAGAATTCAATTTCTTCTTTTATTATTGGAGGAACGTAATATTTATGAGTGAGATTTCGGATTTCAATGTTCAAATGTTCAATGATCTCATTAGACATATTTCGAAATGGTTGAATAATATTGGGGTCCTTAACTTGATCACCTAGGAAACTCTCTAATCTTTTAAGTATTTGTTTCGTGATCTTCTTCCCATTTGTTTGATTTTTTATTGCCAATGAAATTAGGCAAAAAATCAAAAAAATAAACTTCATTAAAAAATTATAATTTTGAAAACATCATTTTAAAATTATTCTGGAATTTAATTAAGACAATGATTTTTTATTGAACAATTCAAAAAAAAACATGTCATGACATATAATAAATATTATTCTGATTTGTAAAATGGCAAATATTTACTCCTTTTAGAAAAAAAATTAAGAGTAAAAAGACCAATTTAAATAAAATTCAAATAACAAAGGTCAGGAAAATATTAAATGAAGAAAGAAAGAAATAGTTTTCATAAAATCTAAGTAAATTTAGATCAGTTTTTTCCTCTTATTCTTTGAATTTTCATTTAATTTTTTCTTAAATATATGACCGTTTTTTAGTCACCTGTTTCTTATATAAGGTCGCTATAATTTTGCGTAAAAATAGCATTTAATAAAGAAAATTGCATTAAAAAATCTTTTCAAAATGGGTATAATTACTTGTTGCACCACTAGAGAAAAAATTGACACTTTTGTCTTGCCCAACATGGCATTAAATGAGCGGAAAATATTGCATCTCCTCTTCAGCAATCTCTCCACCGAAAATTTAAAGTTATATTTTAAAAACCTCCCATCATATTAAAATTTTCAAATTTCCTCTATGTCATAGATTCCAAGGTGATTTCCTCGCGAAGTTATTTAAAAAAACGCCATCTTTCGGCAAAAAACTTATCAGATTTCTAAAATATATGAGTCCCGAACAAATGGATTTTGATTTATTCAAAATCCAAAGTATTTCCACTTTTTTCTATCTAAAAAACCTTTTTTTAGTTCATTTGTTTCTTCGACAACCTTTGGAAAGGTTGGATGCTCCATACAATGATTTTGACATTCTCGAAATTTATAGTCTTGTGACAATGATGAAATTCGGAGTGCCAAATCTTGATGAGAAAAGTCCAATTTCTTATAATGAGGCCAAAGAATTTTTCATAGATCTTACAAATCTCATGGCTGAAGGCTTGGTGGCAGAACAATTCCAAACGGCTATAATCAAGGCATTTTTACTTCCTTTGTTTTCCAGAGATACCATTCCAATGGAATTTTTGGATTGGGACGATTTTTTAGGACATATTAAAAACCAGTTAAAATATGTGCAACATTTTTTAAGATGGGTTTTCTGTTATAAGATTTTGGTGCAGGAAACATGCTTTATTTTACCAAGATTAGAAAGAAATTCGGTTTTTACTGAAATAAACAATAGCACTGCCATTTCTTTTTTGATGATGAGCAATATTTATATGAATTTGACAACTGTGATGAGGATGGTTTATTCTTCAGGAAATGAGGGGTTGAATTTTGATAGATTTGTCAAGAAAATCACTGAATATGATGGACCAACTCTCATCTTGATTCGAAATGTTAAGGGGAACATTTATGGAGGATTTAAATCAGAAAAATGGGAAAGAAACAGAGATTCTCAAGGTAATTCAGAATGCTACATTTTCAGTTTGTGGCCGAAATTTAGAAATTATTTTCTGATCAACAATGAGAACAATGATTTAAGGAATGCAGCCTATTTGAATGATGCGAAGCATGTGGGGCAGAGAGGATTAGGTATAAAAAATTTGGTTTATCTTTAAATATCTCCAAAAATTTATTTTCTGAAAGGGTTTGGTTATGAAGAAAAAAGCAATGTTTTTAGAATTTGGATTGATGAAGATATGGCCAATAAAAGCTATACCATTTATGAGGATTTAATGTTCGAAGAGGGATATTTATCAGAACCAGGAACCGAAGCAATCAAAGTTGACAATATTTAAGAAAGTTTAAATTTAATTTTCGTAAAAAGGTTCAAGATATTGAAGTTTGGGGATTGGAAAAATCAAACTCTGTTGATTCCGAGGAAATTTTGTCAACCCTTAAGTGATTTATTTAATTATGATTATATTTATTTAATTTTTTGTGGGTCAAAATTTAGTCGCAAAATCATGAAGGATTTGAATAAAAAAATGACAGATTTTTTAAAGAATAATAAAGGCATTGGCAGAGGAAATGAAATTGAAAATTCATCTGATGGAGAAGCTGATTTTATGAGAAAGTTTTTTATATAAAAAAAAAAAAATAATTGGTTTTTTAAAATAGTTTAAACCAAAAAAATAATGAATCTCATGAAGAAAAAATTAAAAAAAAACCTTCGCCATATCAGGAAAATTTATATTCTAAAAATCTTCAAAATAACCAAGAACAAAACCCAAATCAAATTGAAATAGATTCAGAAAAAATTTTCATGCCACCAAAAATAACACAAGAAATCCAAAAAAAAGACATATTTAAAGTACCTTCAAATTACCCTGGATACCAAAAAATTACAAAAAGTGCTGTTTTCATTCCTCCAGAAATGAAAAATTTGGGAGCTTCACAAAATTTAGAGTACAAATTACATAACGAAAATAAATCAGATTATGGAGATGACAATGAAAAACATTCGTACATTTCCGTGAAATTAGAGCCAAAGGTTGCCGATTCAAATTTATCCTCTCCCACTGGAGAAGACAAGGCCAAAAGAAAAAGAGATCTAAATCTAAGAGAAGACAAGGAATCTTTTGGATATAATGAGTTTACCACTAATTTGATGAAGGGGGATAAAAAGAATATTGAGTATTGTTTTGTTTTATCATGAAATAATAAAAAAAAATAATTATGAAAGGAATAATCTGAGATATGGTAAAAAGGAAAATGACCCTTTTAGACCTAATAAAACTAATACCACACTAGGCAGAAAATCTGAATTAGCTTCTTCAACGAAAGATCTCAGAAAAAAGGAAACAGGCAATAGAGAAAAATACCCTGTTCAAAATACAAGTAAAATATTATTGTGAAAATAAGAAAAACATTATTTTATTTAGAGAGGGCACTCACACCAAATTCACGAGATATGAATGAAGATTATTTAAGAAAAACTTACACATATTACGGACAGTATAAGGACCCCTTGAAACTCGAATAAGATTTAAAATAAATTGCCTTTTAAGGAGAATAATTATACCTATGAAAACTATCGATTTTTGGTTTGCTTATTTTAAAAAAACTATAATAATTAAAAAAAAAAATAATATGTTACCATAATTATTTTTGGTTTGAAATTTGAGAAAAAAACATAAATATTAAGCCTCGAAAGATTCTATAAAATCTCATAATTTTTGGATTTTAAAATAAAAAACCAAGAGATATATATTCAATGCAAATTTTTGTCAAAACCCTCACGGGAAAAACCATTACTCTCGATGTGGAACCTAGTGACTCCATCGAGAATGTGAAGGCCAAGATTCAGGATAAAGAAGGAATCCCTCCAGATCAGCAAAGATTGATTTTCGCCGGAAAGCAGTTAGAAGATGGCCGAACTCTCAGCGACTATAATATCCAAAAGGAATCTACCTTGCATTTGGTCTTAAGATTAAGAGGAGGTGTCATGGAACCCACCATTGCTGCGTTGGCCAAGAAGTGCAATATAGAAAAGAAGGTATGCAGAAAGTGCTATGCCAGATTACCCCTGAAGGCACACAATTGCAGAAAAAGAAAATGCGGTCACTCAAACCAATTGAGACTCAAGAAGAAACCGAAGGAATAAAATAATATATTGGGGGAATTGTGAGATTCAACTTAAAAGAAACAGAGATTATTATGAAACGACATATTTTTTCTGAAATTTAAAAATTTAAAGCTTTTTCTCTTCAAAAACAAAAAATTAAAGTTTTTTCTCTTCAAAAACAAAATCATTTAAAGTTTTTAAAAAAGGATTTTTGTTTTAACTTGGGAAATCATTTTCTATTTTTTTTAATCGATTAGAAAAAAATGAAGTACAATTTTTTTAGAACTAAAAATTCGCTGTTTTTAAAAAAATTGATCTACTTTAACTTTAATATTAAATAATTAATATTTTTCTCATTTCGAGAAATAATTTTTTTTCTCATTTCAGTTTTGAGAAAAAATGAAATAAAAAAAATTATTTATTATTCTAGTTCATCAAAAAACATGATTTTGATACGCTCCGTTGTTGCTTTCATTTCATTTCTGACTACTTCTTTATCAGTATTTTCACTCTTTTTGATATCTTCAATATGGTTTTGATGATCTTTGATTTCCACATTATTAAGTTTATTTGATTGTTGCTTCTCTTCATATTCTAAATCGACCTGTTGTTCTAATTTTCCTGAATTTTCGATAGAATTTTCATTTAATTCAACATTTATCTGGTTTTTCTCTTCTATTTCAACTTCGCAATGATCTTGCAATGCATTGTTATTATTTTCCACATTTGATTCTTTCTCTTCATATCCTAAAATTATTTGTTCAAATTTTCCAGAATTTTCTATAATATTGTCATAAAATTGAGCATTTATTGGTTTTTCTGTTTCAATTTCAAAATGTTCTTGATTTTCATATTTTTCTTGTATCTCAAAATTTTCTTGCAGATTTCCATGATTTTCTTGTATGTCAAAATTTTCTTGCTGTGCTTGATTGTTTCGTTGTATTTCAGGACTTTCTTGTGGAATGGGAACAGTGGAAATAAGGATTGCATCTGGTTCATTGTATTTGATTGCTTCTTTTTTGAACTTTCTGAAAATTTTTTCTCTCTTCCAAATTAAAATAACAAAAATGAAACTGAAAATCACAACAGAAAGCACCACAGCAAGTGCAATTGTGGTTGTATTATTTGATTGTGCAGATAATGCATTTTGAGAATTTTGTTGTTGTTTTCTGATTAAATCTTGAATTTCTAAAGAGGTTCCAATATAATAGGTGTTTTGACTGTCGAATTCTGCTACTGTGCTTTTAGAACTAATATTGCTATTTGAATCTTCTTGTAATACTCTGCCAAGGATGGTCAATTGGACCACAATTGTGAATTTATAGTAATTAGAAGCAATGCCAGAAAAGTTAAAGGATACATTCAAATTATTAGTACCACTCATTTGTGTGAGACAGGGCAAATTTTGAGTTAAAACTTGATTATTGGATGCATTGACTGAAACAAGTGACATACTGTTTCCCACTAAGGTCAAACTGTATTGTGAGCTTGAATTTAAATTGATGTTTAAATTCTGAACTGAATTTACTAAATAAGTTTGTCCAATGCTGTTGACAAAACTCATGCTGAGTTGATTGGTAAGTTGTGCGGAAGTGATCGAACTTTCAAAAATCTGAGTTTGATCCGTGGTTCCAGTGTTTTGACCTACCAAATACATCTGTTCTAAGCTGAGAGTGTTCTGATAATAAAGTTCAATTGTTCGAGAAAAACCAACACTGTTGTCTAAATAAACATTAATGGCTTGCATATTATATGTTGTAATAGTAGAATTTGAAATGGGATAAATGTTGCAATTTTGCATGGAGTTTATCGTTATTGATATTGACGTTTGCGAATTGCCAGAATTGATGAATGTAATAGGTGACAGGCCATTATTGCTTGCACATTTAACATTTTGCAAATTTATCGTGCCTTGATCAGAAACTGTTTGATTCGCAGGTATTAACATATACGCGACATCGGCAATGTTATTTGGATTGGACCATGTGATGGTAACTCCATTGTTGCTAGTTGTGTCCACTGAAGTTGTTATTTGGTTCATTAAATATGTATTTGGGGTGAGAAAGCCAAATACTTGAGTTGAGTCGGTAGGATCACAAGTTAAGAAGGAATATACTGGCTGGCTATTTTTAATATCTCAAGAAATACATAGACCATTATAGACATTCTTCAAAGTGAAGGTTCCCAAAGGGTTATTTGAGGTGCCTCTGGAAAAGTTGGCAGAAAATTTGTAATTGTCTCCTGGCCATGAATAGTAGTAATAGCAAGGAGAAACTAGACAATAATTACTTGATCCTGTCCAATATAGGTTGTTCGAGCTCTGGTACAGGATGTTTTGGGCAGAACTGCCTTGTGGATAGGAAACAATGTAAAAATTGCTGACCGTTGTATCATAATAATAAAGCTGAAACAGATTGTTATTGTTTGAGAGAAGACATGATCCGAATCCAATGCTTATGCTATTAGCTTGATCATATATTAGACATTCATGAGTATAAAGGTGAGAAAATTGGCCTATTATTCCGTTTGTTAAGGAAGCGGTAAAGTCTTCGGTGCTCAGATTCAAAAAACAGAATAAAATAAAAAAGAAAAAAGGAGAGAATTTCATTTTTGTCTATCAAAAAGAGGGATTTTTTATAATTTTGATTATAAGATTTGTCATTTAAATACCTCGAAAATCTGGCAAAATTACTAGAAAAATCGCAAATAAAAAATAATTTTATTATAATAAAAACCCAAATATTAAAATTATTTTTGTAATTTTGAAATTTAAGTCAAATTTTAAATATTTAAAAAATAT
>Ga0302186_10001607_pt1 | contig 18427 bp, 20 predicted proteins | sample II_Bog_E1_2_FD_198782 | JGI IMG/M metagenome (GOLD analysis project Ga0302186, IMG submission 198782) | Peat permafrost microbial communities from Stordalen Mire near Abisko, Sweden - II_Bog_E1_1 | ecosystem: Environmental > Terrestrial > Soil > Wetlands > Peat | place: Sweden: Abisko...
ATTTTAAGAAACACCGCAACAACCATAGTTTGGAACTATCATCTTATCAAAGAAAAGGTTCATCTATGGATTTTGAAACGAAGAAAACGAAAGTAACTAAAAAACTCACAGAGGAGGAAAAAAATAATTTATTTCTCATCATAAAAGAACAACAAAATATCCAAAATCAGCTTTTCGGGAGGCTTGGCAACATTTTGAAGGAAGAGTAAAATTATTTCATTTGTTTCCAAGTAATTTTGAATATTTTTAGGAAACGAATCTTCGAGGCCTACCAAAAATTCCTGAAGATCAATCCAGCCTCCTATACCGCGAGTTCAAATATCTTCTTGGGTTTGGGTTTGAACGAAAATCTGAAAAAAGAGTCCAATACTCCAAATCAACACTTCATCAATACACACATATTCACCAAAGTGAACACTACCCCTAATTTGCAACAAATAGAAAAAAATAGTTATCTCAATGCACTTGGTAGAGATTATGAAAAAGAGAAAAATTATGGGGATTTTACAAATGATAACAAATTTACCTATTATGATTCAAATAGATATAAGTCCACTGATAGTTTTTTCAATTTAGACCAATATGCCCAACCGTTTACTTTAACTCCTCAAGAACATCAAAAATCGAACGAAGCCAAAACCTATGTGTCCTCAATTAACAATATAAATATCGATGGCTGTGCTAATAAAACTAATGATAAAACCAACATTGGCTTTTCAAGCCCAATCTCCATCAACTCCTCGCAATTATTTAACGATTATTTCATTAAAAATAACTTAAATAAATAAACATTTGATCTTTTTTAATATAAATTTTCTGAATTTCTTATTAATAGTTTAAAATCCCTCAGGCAAGTCTGCATTTTTCCTTAATATAATATAAAGCAAGACCCCAAACACCACTACTATTAGGAAAAAAATAAACGCCACCTTCGGTCTATAACTTAACCATGCCATCATAATAATCAAAGAAGTCAAAGGAATCGACACTATCAAAGCGAACATAAAAACCACCAATTTTCCAAGATAACTCAAAATAGGTAAAATCTGCAAAATCTCATAAACTGGTGAGAAAAACAATGAAATGCCAAAGACCATCATCAAAAACCCTCCGATTCTCAAACACCATGTTGCAAGTCTATTTTCCTTTTCTTTGAATTCGAAAATTTCATTTTTAGTGCATTGTTTTTCGAATAACCAATTAATGGTAGTCGGTGATTTACATAGGGAATCGATTCCTATACAAAAAATGCAACAAATACAACAAGGACAACATTTCAAACAACAATTTTCGCTTTCTTCATCTTCGAGGTTCACATTCAATTCAGGCTTTTCAATAAAAGGCTTGGTTTCTTCGATTTCCTTAAAACCTTTCTTCTTGATAGAATAAGGTAGAAATGACTTGTCATTTAAACCACTGACTAATGAAATATTTTCTTCAGGTACATATTGGAAGGAAATTCTTAGATCCCCGATCGAATCCTGATTCTCATTCCCAGTTGCTGTTTTGATATAAATGTAATTTTCGACAACAAAAATTTTCTCCAAACTGGAAATCCCCTTGATTTTTTCCATGAAATCAAGAGAAAAGTTACTTTTGCTGTTCTCTTGTAAATAAAAAATCTTGAATCCTACCAAACTTTCGAGTTGATGTTTTGCGAGGTCATATTCTCCTATATGGCTGGCTTTTGCATAGAAGATCTCCTTTTCTATAATGAATTTTGGGTTCGTATTCACATATTTTGGGTCTTTGAATTTGCTGCTATCAATGGCCATCTCTTCCCAATCTAATTTATAATTATTTGTGGTTATGGTAGTTTCTCCTCCTCCTATCATATCTCTTTGATTAGAAGTCTTGGTTTCTTCCTTATATTGGAACATCTCCACCTTCCTATTCATTTTCAAAGTCTTCTCAATCGTCACCCCTATCAATTCATCTTTCAATGGCTCCGGACATTCTGCCATGCCTGATAAATACACCAATTTTCCATTTTTTTCAGGTGATAGTATGTTGGGATCAAGCTCATAACAATTGTTTAACCCATCAGTAATCAATTCTGTAGTCCGAACAGCTCGACGTTCATTAAACCAAAGAGCCGGGAAAGCACAAATAAAGAGAATCGCACCTAAAATGCAAAGATAAAAGGATTCCTCGAATTTTTCGGCCCAGCTTTTTCGGGTTACCTCCACTACTGAAGATGTATGTTCTAAAAAACCTGAAGGGACATCTTTTTTTAGAGGGGATTCCTTTTTCAAGGATGGACTTTCATTGAGGGGATCCAAAGTAGAAGCGTTCAAACTGAGAAAAATGAGGAAGAAAACAAGCAAAATTACAGAATTTTTTTTTGGCATTTTTTCGTGATTTTGAAAAAAGTAGAAACGAATAGAAAAACAATTAGTTTTAACATAATTTAAAATGAATTTTTAGCTCGCGATTAATTTCTTTAATTTTTTTGAGGAAAGTCTCCAAATCGAATTTGCTTTCTGCAGTGTTTTCGAACTCATAAATCTTGGTTTTGATGATAGATGCAGTTTTTTCGAACTTTTTGCACATTTCGAAGATCAGCACAGAATGGAAAAGGCTTCTAGGCTTCGCGAATTCCACCATGATTTTCTCTATATCATAAATATTTGTTATAGATTTGACATATCCACGCTCATTATCGAAGGTTTCCAATAAATAAAGGAAATTCTCGAGAAAATACAAGACCCGATGTTTATAATAAGCCTTTTGCTTGTATTGGTAAATAATATATAAATAGAAAGAATAAAAAGCTTACAGTTATTATATAATTGGTAGTATATGTGTATTTCTTGACAGAGAAACCGGCTTTAGCTATATAAAATAATATTTCTTGCTTTTCAAAAACATTCAATAAATTTAAAACTTTCCGCTTTACTTTTGTATAAATTTTATGAAGGTAGTTGTTAGTTCTGATAGAGCCCTTCCTTTCTTCTTCCATAAGGAAACTTTCATAGGAATCAGGATTTTCTTGTTGGAGCTTTTTCAAGACAGCAGGTGAAAAGAACTCAGAAAAAGTGGCTCCCAAAGATTCCCGCAAACTGTTTTGGGCTTAAAAAAAGGAATTAAGACATATTTATTGAAACATCAAGCACATTTAAAGGGGAATTTCAATGAATTCTTTGGTTCTGCTAAGTTATAAAAAGTGAACTTTTTTTCGTTGATTGGAAGAGATTTATATTTCCCTTTAAATTGCATTTAAAACATTTCTAAAAAGAACTAATCTCACTTGGTTCCATTTTTAAAAAGAAGCCATTGGTATTGGTATTCGAAAAATATGAATCTATTATCAGGCTTCCTTTTTTCATATCTTCTGACCTTTGTTGAGAATTATTGCTTTGAGTGATGTTAACACTTTTTTTCTGTTTTGGGTAAACTTTCAGGAAGTTTTTGTCATCAGTTTTTTTCTAATGGATGATGAAAATTTAATGGAAATATAAGGTTTTAAGAAAAAGAAAAAATACATTTTTCATGAAGTAACCGACAGAAACGAACAAATCGTCATTGCTGTCACGACTAACATCATTTGCCACAGAATTGTTGAGGTTCAAATGCGATTCGTCTAACATTATAAATTTATGAAGCAATTATTAAAAATAATTGATTTTATTTATCATGGTTTATTTATTTTAATTTGTTCTATTTTCAAAATTTCGTTTTTTTTTTAAATATTAAAACATTTTCTTTTTCCTAAAGCCTTTTTTTCCACTCATCTTCTTGGCCTTCAATTTCTCCTGATAGGTTATCTTATTCTCATTGATTTTCATCACTTTTTTAATCTTCTTTGATGATTTTATTGGGTTTCTATGATTTTCCAAGTCATTTTCTTGAAATTCTTCGACATTTTCTTCATTTTCTTCATCATTTCCATCATTTTCGTTAAAAACCCTCCCGACAAGATTCCTCTTCCTTTGTGGATTATTCCTAAGATATTCCTCCGAATTCACGTCTATGGTGAATTTCGGGTCTTGGAACATTTTTTGGAACCTTTCGCTCTCAACCACTTCCTTCTTAACATCGACTTGTCTTTTATTAGTTGTTTTTTTCTCTTCCATCTTTTTTAAGAATTCCTCATTAACTTTGACTTTTTTGTGTCCATCACCCAGAATTCGATTTTTCCTCTTTTCCTCTAATTTGTTTTTGACTAATTCCTTCCTATATTTCTCATAAGCGAACGGATCATTGATAAGTTCCAACTTTTGATATAATTTAGTATGCATGAGATATCCATGCATATATTGTTTGAGATATTTGCTCCCGATCATATTCGTGGCATTGAGTTTTTCGAGATCCTCATGACTCACAAACTTAAATTCATCATAAACTTTATCCACTAACTCCTCCTCAAGTTCCTCGGTGACGTTTTCTATATAATGGCACCATTTCGGTGCTGCATCCAAAGCAGGCAGGAAATAAGTGCCAATCCTCACGCATTCCGATGCTATGAAGATAAGACCTGAATTCTTCACCACTTCGAAAGAATTGATTTCTTCCTTCGGCTCTATATTAGTGAAGATCTTACCATTATCCTGATTGAAAATCTTCAGGATTTTCTTATCTGCAGATAAAATGTTCCTGGAAGCATCATGAAAGGTTATTCCTTTGATGGGTTCATGATATTGATGTTGCAAATCGATGATGCTCTTTTCATATCTTAGATCAAATATACTCACCAAACCTGCCTCATTGCCTACAGCGTATTTAATCGGAGAATCTTCATTGATGCTTAAACAGGTAATAGGACTTGAAAATCTAATCCCTGCGATTTTATCTCTTTGTCGATAATCCCAAATCTCTAATAAACCATCAGAGCCTCCATTCATCAATAAACTAAGGTTTTTATTATAGGCTAAGGTATTTATTGTTTCTGAAGATGATATCAATGGGTTTAAAAACTTCCCTTCCTCTAGATTCATTCGGTATATTTCGGATCCTGCAGCCGCAATGGTTAAATCACAATTTGCAGCATTATACACCATATCCCTTGGAAATTTAGGAACTCGTGTCTTATAATGTTTACCGTATTGAGCATGGAATTCAATGGTTCGATCGGCACAGGCAAAAGCCAATTTTGTATAATCCTCATCAAGGATGTTGAATTTCACCACCTCGGAATCAATGCCTCGCATGCATTTCAAACTCAATTGCGAAGTTTCAAAGATCTTGATTTGGGGAGGATATATCCCGGATGCTATGATGTATAATTGATCAGGAGTCATTTGGACTTGAGTGGAAGCGATGGGAAAATCAAAATCTTGAATGAGTTCGATTCTCCGACGGAAATCCTGATCATATCTTAGACTTGACTTACGTTTGTTGGCTTCTTCAAGGAATTGGGGGAGTGTTTTTCCAGCTGAAAGATTATAGATTTTGATGCCATTTATTTCAGATATTGTATACATTTTGATATTTTTTTAATAATTTTTTTATTGCAACTTTTCCAATTATTATTTTTGGTTTTTCTGTTGTTTTTTCTTGAAAATGAATTCTTCTTCCAATGAAATCTCCAGCATTCATGATAAAAGCAAGTTAGATGAAATAAATGAAAAAACACCAAGTGTTTCAAGCATTTCTAACAAATACATTAAGGAATTAGCTATTCAAGAAGGTAAGAATTTCCTCTATTATAATTCTAATAAAGAATCAATGTTAATTAAGGCTTGCATTTAAAGGGATATGAGGAGTTGATGGATGATAAGAAGGAAAGGAAGGAAAAGTATAAAAATAGTAACAATAAAATTGTAATTTATATGATTTTCAAACATATTGTATTCTTTTTTCTTTATAAGATCGATAGTGGACAACGAAAATGGCTAGCGAAACATGGCAAAGAGCATTTAATCGATTTCACGGATAAAGTTGCGATTTTAAAATAAAACCAAAGAAAAACTCATAATTTCTAAAGGATTTGAGGCAATTGAAGAAATATTTCGTTCAATTGGATGAAGAAAAAAAAGGTTTGCTGTGAAATGAAATATACAATAATTAAAGTTTTTAATAGAAAGTATTGGGATAAATCAATTGGAAACACCATTAATGTCTTTGGGGATTGCAGAAAGCACCGAAGATGTCAAAAAGATCATCGCGACAGTTGATAAAGATGGTTCTGGACAAATTGAATTCGGTGAATTTCTTGGAATAATCAAAGCAAAAACCGAAAATTCCGGAAACACCTCAGTTCTAATAAATTTCTTCAAAGGTTTTCTTTTAAAAAATTATTTATTTAAGAATTTCCTTTAGATATGATCAATGGCAATATGGCTGGTGGTAAAATCCCTAACAAATTGCCTTTTAATATGATTATTGACACGATCCGAAGGAAAAAGTTCATGGACGCGTTTTTAGCTAATGATACTAAAATTCGGGAAGATGGAGAAAAAGTTCGAAGGGTATTAACAATTCTACTCTATTTATTTATTAAAAGCAATTTTTTAGTGTTATGAGAAAAAGCTCCCATTAAAGAAAATGCTAAAAAAGAAAAACTGACAACTTTTAAAAGGAATATTTTATCAAGACTTTAAATAATTTTGTATTTTCACGGCTAACAATAATAAATCATGAAAATTTTCTCGTTGATATTTGAGGACAAAAAGGTCTGTCGAGACCATTACCTTTTCCTGCAACCTTTCCTCAAGAAAAAGCTCTACATCATAGCAGTTTTCGGCATGTTGTCCTCTTTAATCGTCTCCATAATTCTCTTCACTCAAGGTCAAATCATACCTGCAGTTTTAAATTTGATCTTCTTCCTGATTTTCGGGGCATCCTTAGGCTTCATTTACAAGTTTGAGAACCATTTGAAAGTAATAAACTTCCTGTTGTCCTTTTTCTATCCTATAGTGATTTATCAGTATTATGATCAAATAGACAACGAAGAAAATGGCCTTTTGCTTGGATTATTCACTACAATAACACAAATGGTGTTTTCTTTGGGGTCGGAATGGTTTTTGACCTCTATATCTTTGACCTTCAATAGTGTTTATTGCATTTTAAGGCCGGGTCTCCAAGCGAATTTTTCCAATGTTTATATCATTTACCCCTTTTTTCTGGTGATGACATTTTTCCTGCTCTATTTTAAGGAATTAGTGGAAAAGAAGAAATATTATCAAAATTTCATGAATATCAAGGAAAGCCAATTATGGTATCAGATCTTCATGGAAAACTATCCATTGGCTATTTATTTGTTTCGCAGAGATCGTGAAAACCCGAATAAAAACGAACTTTCATATTATTTGAAGAATGCAAATCATATGGCAATGACTACAGAGATCCTCAACGAAGATGATTTCATAAATTTTACCAAAAAAGTCTTCATCGAATGCAAAATCAAAGATGGTCAAAGGTCACATCGTTTCTTTGCTATCGAAAAAGAGGAAATGTCGACACTTTTCGATATTATGAAGAATTTATGCGGAAGCATTTTTTTCAAGAAAGATGATAAACCAATGAATAAGAAGAAAAAGCAGGAAAAGGATCGCAATGTGAAACAAACGATCAAAAACATCAAAAACAAGAACATAAAGGCAAATTCAAACTCGAAAAACAATTTCCCAGGCAGCGAAGAAAGTTTTCCTGGCAATAAAAAACCCACCAAAGGGTCAGAAAGCAACGAAAACTTCCAATACAAAATCTATAATTATTATGGAAGATATCAAAAATCACCGAAGGTTGAACATAAGATCCATGTGATAATAATATTTTTCTCTTGGTTCGGAGAAACCAATTTCTTCTTCACATTAGAAGATATTCAAAATCAATTGGAATTGCATACCTACAGGAAAATAAATTCATTATCATCTTCAATAATCGAGAAAATCAATGGGGAATTAGTCACTCCATTAAATCGTTCGATCATTTTATTGGAACAGGCGTTAACTGAAATTTCGTTAGATGAGAAGTTGAAATTGATAGAATTGGCCAAATTGGATGCGAATCTGTTATTGCATTCATTGAATGATATCTTGGATTTCTTCAGATTGAAGAAAAACTGTTTCAAATTGGACAATGTGCAGTTTTCCCTAGGACTTCTTCTCAGCGAAGTCACGGATCTCATCAAGCATCAATGTTATAGCAAAGGCATCATGATCAAAATCACGAATCATTGTGAACTCCTACTCACGCTCTTTTCAGACCCCAGACGATTGATGCAGGTCATCATGAATTTAGTTTCGAATGCATTGAAGTTCACCTTGAAAGGATATATCGAAATCATTGTTAATCCCTATAAATTCGAGAACTTCAACCTCATCAAATTCGAAATCCTCGACACTGGCTCGGGAATAAAAAAAGAATCACTTCCTAACCTTTTTCTCAATAAAGCCGAGAACAGAAGTTTCGAAGATTTCCCTATAAATAACGATGAAAAGGATGTTGTTCCTGAGCTTTCAATGGAAAAGTATCTTTATTCGGATGTTTCAGCTTTCGGTAGAGGGGTCGGATTGTTAATTTCCAAATATTTAGTCGGTTTCATTGGTCCTGTGGGGGAGATCTATGTCAGTTCTGAAAGCATGAAGGGGTCGAAATTCGGTTTTTTGATTTTTGAGAATATTGGCGAAAAAGACGAATTTCTAAAATATAAGAAAGCTAATCCTAATAGCAAGAAATTGAATTTGGAAGACACTTTCACAAATTATCTATCACATATAGGAGACCCTTCTTGTTTAATCCGTATAGATGATGATGAGCCTTTGAATTATTCAGTGAAGAAATTCCCTGAATTTGCGAATATTTTCGATCAAAGGATAGAATCTGAGGGGAATATCAATGAAGAGTTCAAGGATTATATTTATGTTCCTGCGAAGAAAAAACTCAATTTGTTGATTGTTGATGAAAATGCTTTCATGATCCATGCTCTGAATAACATGCTTAAGAAAATCACAGAATATCAGATTAATTCGGATTTTTGCACGAATGGAATCAACGCGTTGGATTTATTTGAAAAAAATAATTATATCACCTCCAAAAGTTGCTATGATTTCGTGATACTCAATTGTCAAATGCAGTATTTAAGTGGATATTCAGTGGCTAAGAAGGTGAAGGATAAAATCGATAAGGAACATTATAAAAAGACGGTGATAATTGGGTTTTCTAGCGTGAATTCGTTAGAGGAGGAAACCTTTTGCAAAAACCAGGGAATCAAGATTTTGATCAATAAAATATCCTCGGAACAGGAAATAATAACTAAATTAAGGAAGATCTTTAAGGAGAATTGAGGGGGATAAAAAGAGATTCCTAAATCCTTGATTTTTGGTTTGCAGATTTAAAAGATTAATATATTTGAATACGTTTTGTTATACCAAAATTGATATTTTATGGTTGTATAACATAATTTATTTAATTAATAAAAATTGTCTAGAAAAATTCCTTGTTTAAGAAGCATTTTAACGTTTTCCTGAAAAAATTAATGATAATTTCTCTTCTCTCTTTTTTTTTAAAAATCAATATATAGAGATGAATTCATTTGTTTTTTTTTCTGAACTAACTTCCTTCAGATTAATATTAAAGATTTTAATTTTTAAAATAAATTTTTTTTTCAAAAAAAAAAACATCAATGGACTCTCAAATCGCGGTAGTTCAAACGGATGTTGCCAACATCAAATCGATGGTGAACACCTTGGAACGTGATGTCGAGGCTTTGAATTTCGAGAACGCTCGTCTCTCGAACGAACGGAAGCAAGAGCGTGAGTATTTCTATACTGAGCGTGGCTCCTATGAAAAAACGATCCAAGAACTCAAAAATGATCTGGGTGAGGCTAACACGAAGATTTTATATACGTCCTCTGAAAACGAGAAGTTGCGTAAAATGATCGATGATCGTTTGAAGGAAATCAACCGTTTGAAGGAAGATATCATGATTATTGTTAAGGAGAAAAACGACATTCTTTCGAACATTGTTTTGATCAAGGCAGAAAATGATCGATTGGTTCATCTTTTGTTCGAGAAAATTTCAGATTATAAGGCAAAAGTAATGGATTGGCATCAACAGATGGCTCAATTGCGCACAGATATGAATGGACAAACAGAGAATATGAAGCAGAATTACATGAATGATAGACAACAATTGGAGGATCTTGCCAACACTTATCGCAAAGAAAAGGACAAAATGCAAGGACAATTAGGAGAAGCCAATAAACAGGTCATGGAGTTGCAATTGATCATCACCAATTTAAATAATGAGAAGGACAGATTGACCAAAAGCCATCAAGATCGCATGCAAGAGATAGAGATCCTAAACATCAGGCATTCTACACTTCTAAACCAAAAACAAGATGAGCTGGAACAACACAAAGAAAGACATGAAAAGGAGAAAAGATCTGTTAGGGATCAAACAGCCAAAGATTTGGAGAGCAAACACCAGGCTGAAAAACAACCTTTATTGGCTGGTTTACAACAATTGAAGCAGAAAGTCCTGGATTATGAGAACAACAACAAATATTTGACAGTGGAAGTTGAGCGTTTGACGCAAATTGTCAATGAGAAAGTGCCAGAAGCCGAGGAATGGAAGGCGAAATATTGGGCTTTGAAAGATGAAAGAGATAAGCAAATCGAGGAAATCAGCTTGGAGTTCGAGACTTATAAAAGGGCACAAATTCAAGGAAGCGATTTGGAAGTGAAGTTTAAGGCTGAGAGAACTAGTTATGAAACGGAAATCATGCAATGGAAACAGAGATTGCAGGAATCGGAATCTAGAAATTCGAATCTCAGCAATGAAAACCAGAAATTGCAGATATTAAGTGTGGAGAGAATGAAAGAAATTGAACAATGGAAGAATAAGATGATTGCAGGAGGGGATTATGCGGAGCTTGAGGGTTTGAGAAAACAAATAGAGGCCTTGAAGAAAGAATTGATTGATATTAAGGAGAAGAATCTCAGATTGCAAGCTGAGAAAAATAGAATTGAGACGAATATCAGTCAATTAATGCAGGAAAATGATAATAAAAAGAAAGAATTGCTAGAAGCATATGAATTGATCACTTCCTTAAAAGATGAAAGAGGTGGCACAACAAAAGAAGCAGATGTTTCCAGAAAAGAAGTCGCCATGTTGAAAACAAGAATCAATAATTTAGAAGGAGATATTTTGATAAAAACTGAAACTAATGAACATTATAGAAGAGAAAATGAAGAGTTGGGCAAGAATATTCTAAGTTTGAGAAGTCAGATTTCACAAAGTGAACAAGAAATCATAAAAAAAAATAAGGATTTGGTAGAAAAAATTCAGGAATTGGATGTGTTGAAAATGAAGTACGAGGATGCGTTGAACTCGTTCGGAGGAAATGCAGAAATTTCCAAAGTGAAGTATTCATATCAAACGAAGATCGATTATAATAAATGATGGGAGGAGAAGGGAAATTAAATTTAATAAAAAACAAAATTTGAAAATTTCGAATTATTATAAGAAAAAGTTTAATTTATTTTGACAAGAAGAAAAAATAATAAAATTTTTATTAAATGGAAAAAAATGCATAAAAATTGTTGAGGGGATATAAAAATATGAAAATACAGTGTAGTGAAATTGTATAAAAATTGTGGGATTTGTTGACAATTATTTTTTTTTTTTAAAACAATGCTTTTTGTTTTTCTTTGTTTAGAAAAAATTCAAAAAAAAAAAAAAATTTAAATAAAAAAAAAAGTCCAAATAAAAAAATGATAGTTCGATGTAAAATTCAAAAATATTTTTTTCGAATATTTTTTTTTTAATTTTAGTTTATTATAACTGAAAACAATCAAAAACTCTTTGAAGCTTCACAGATGAATTTTGGGAAATTAACATATAATAATGAAATAATCAGACTCACATCTAAAACTTCTTTGGTTGGACGAACTCCCTCTTGTCATATTGTTATAAACGTAAATTTTTTGTTTGCTGTATTTAAAAACATTTTTTAAAGCATAAAAGTATTTCCAAAGAACACGCTATAATTGAATTTATTGAAAAGTTTCAAGCGATTCTCAAAGATCTAAATTCTTTGAACGGAACTTATATCAATAATAAAAAATTGCAGCCAGGATCTTCAATTGAATTAAAAGAAAACGATAAATTATCTTTTGGAAAAGAAGGATCAATATACCTTTTTAATTATTCCCCCATAAAAAATATCGAAACTATTGAAAAAGAGCCCATCAAAAGCAAAGACTATAAAATTTCTGTGATTGATAACTGGAAAGAAAATGAGGTTTCTAACATTAATATGACAGCTGAATTTCAAAGAAATGAAAAAAATCCTGAAGAGGACAATATAAAACAAAATTTCGATAAAGAAATAAAAAACCTGAACGAAACCATTTTTCTCAAAGAAGAACTTCTGCACAAAAAAGACAATCAGTTAGAATTTCTAACGAATGAAAATAATTCTTTAAAGGAAGAATTAGAAAAAGTAGTTTCCTCTTTTTAGAAAATCAACACAAATCAATTTTTCATCTAGAGTTTAGCAAAGCAAAAAGCTTTAGAATTGTTTGCTTCTGATCTGCAAAGAAAGTTGGATAATTTGCAGGTGGATTTCGAAGAAAAAAACAAAATTTTAACGGAATTAAGCCAAAAAGACTGGGTGAAAAATCTTCAAGAAAATACAGTAAAATTATATTCGATATGTTAACTAAATGATTTCTTTTTACCATCATTGAATCAAGCAAGAGCTAAATGCCTTGAGAAAAGTAATTTTTTTGAAAGATCAAGAAATTGAGGAAGTCAAGAAACAATATAAGGCAATCTTGCATAACAATAGAAATATCAATTATAAGTAATTAAATTTGATATTTGAATTATTTTACTTTATACCAAAAAAGTGCTTCTGAAAAGATTTTAGATCAACAAATCAAAGAGTTGCTATCTGCAAAAAAACAAGTTAACATTTAAATTAACAAAACATGAGTAAATATTTAATTATCAGCTTATTGAATACGAAAACAACTCTTTGGAATGCAATAAAAGATGGAAATCTTTGATTCAGGTACATTCTATATAATTTTTATCTTAAATCAATATATTTAGGAAAATGCTCAAAATGAAGAAAAACTGAAAGGATACGCAATCCAAATTGACAGGCAAATCGATAAATTCAAAAACAATTATAGTCAATTTGATCAAAAAATAAAAGAATTAAATGATAAATTTCTGAGTATTCTGGAGAAAGAGGGTCAGGAAGATTATGAAGCTGGAAAATTTTTAGTTGAGCAAATGAGCATCATCCAAGAAGAAAAATTGGACCTAATATCGGAAAATGAGAAAATGCATAAACAACTTGAAGAAATGAACATTGAAATGCAGGATCAAAGGAACATTCTGGACAAATATCAAGATTGTTTTTCTCTAAGCGAAGATAAAAACCAAATTATCATGAGAATGAAAGATAAAATAGAAGAATTGGAAGATTTCATAGTAGAAATCAAAGAAAAAGGTTTTCCATAATCCGACATTGTTTGATTATAATTTTTACTTGAAAGAGGGAATACCAAAATTAATAGAACTTAATGAAGTTGTGGAGATTTTAGAAAAAAAAATCGTGGAAAAAGACGAGGCGATTGATAATTTGAAAATCAAGATCTCTCAAAGTCAAAAGTATAATTTTTATTCAAAAAAAAAGAATAAGACCTCCCCTTACATAGCAAACGAAATATAGGGGAAAATTACATAATTAATGAAGAAAACGCCATTGATTTCTTTTCTAACCTTTTGCAGGATAAAGAGAAGAAAATCACATTTATGGCACGGGAAATCGAATTATTTCAAGTAAGAAGGAAAATTTAATGAAAAATAGAATAATGATTTCCAACAGGCAAAAGAAAAGCAGAAAAACAATGAAATGGAAAAAATAAAAGAAGAAAACATTTCTAAAATGAGAGATTTTGAAATTCACCAAGAAAAAATCCTTTCTCACAAAGAAAAAATCATTCCTCCTCAACAATTACCTTCCTATTACCGAAATACGAACTTTGAAAAACAAAACTACCTTTCTCAAAATGATTTCACTTTAATGAATGAAAACATAATATGAAAGACCAAAATTTACAATTCTTATTTAACAAACCAATTTTTCAATGTAATTTTTATGAAAAAATGTTAATTTCATTATTATTCCAAAATGGATGCCACTTCCAGCTTATAGAAAAAGTTCCCCTGGAACTTCTCATTCACCTCAAATGGTAATTCAACTAAATAAACCGGTGTCAATACTCCTTCTGGAATAGTTAACGGGGCCTTGTCTCCAGCCATATCCGTTTTCACCCATCCAGGGCAACATGTATATACCTGTAGTTTTTTTTCCTTAACCTCTTGATAATGGCTCAAGGCTCTTGCGTAATTATTCACCAATAATTTTGAAACCCCGTACCCCCATTTCGGCCATCCATTCTTTTCATAGGTGTTTTGTTTCACATCTGAAATGAATTCCCCTGCTAACGCAAATAACTTATCTCTTGTAATAGAGGTTTCATTGAAACGATTCGCTAAGTCTTGACTCTTTAGGATTTTGCTTTTGCCTGCGGAAGATCCGATGAAAACCACCTTGCCTTGATATTTGATATTTTTCAACATTTTCTCCGTGAATTCCACCGTGCCATAAAAATTCGTTTGCAAGGTTTCTCTCACCACATTTTCGTCAAATGCGTCACCCTTATAAGCAATTCCAGCATTATTCAAGAGAACATCTATTAGAACGTTTTCCTTTTCGAAAGAGTCAGCGAAATCTTGAATGCTCTTAGCACTTGTAATGTCTAATTCCCGAATCAAGAGTTTCCCTGGAGAAGAAGGAAATTGCGCTTCAAGCTTGGCTTTGGCTTTTGTAGCTAATTCCAGGTTTCTGCAAGCCAAAATTATTTGATATGGCTTCTGAAACAAATTCTCAGCAATTCCTAAACCAATCCCTTTATTAGATCCTGTGATAACGATAGTTTTCAAGGCCTCCATTTTGAAAATTTTATTTAGATTTATCGGATTTTGATAGTTTTGTTTAGCGTTTTTTAAATTTCCCAATACTACGTAGAACATGCTAATATTTTTGAAAATTTCTATAAATTTTCCATTCAAACATAATTAAACAATACAAAGAGCTAAATTCATTGAATCTTCCTAGTAAATGGGATCTCAACTATCCAATTGCCTCGTAGAATCAGGAAAGCCTTCCATTTCAGTGAGAAGTTCCATCCTCAATCCAAGAATATCTTTGAAGAAGAGTTCATCTCTGACTCCAAAAGGCTATAATCACAATTTCTTCGATGTTTCCATAAACATAACACCATTTAAGCGAAGTCGCAGCTTTAACACCCAATTCACGCAAGGCATTTCACCAAATACTGGTTTCAACCCCAATCAAAATGACATTGCTTTGAAAAACTTTACAATTTTGCGGGAATTTGACACCGACCACGTTTACAAAGGTAAGCGGTATTTAGTTTCAAAAAAGAACAATCCCAATATGCTCTTCACCATGACTAATTGCAAGAAAAGCATGATCAAACAGCAGCAAAATGACCTCTTCGTGATCCAGAAACAGGTTTTTGAAAGCAATAATCCTTTCCTCTCCAGATTGCAATATCTCATTGAGAACAAAAGCACCCTTTTCATTTTCCAAACCTATTTCTCAGGCTTGGATTTAGCCTTCCAGGTTCAGAAAACTGGCTGTTTCAAAGAAAAATTTGCTCGATTTTACCTAGCTGAAATGATTTTAGCACTTGAAAACCTGCCGAACAATTTAGCCTTATATCAAAGCCTTATATGTTATCTGGATATGAAAAGTATGCTAGTTGATAGGGATGGTCATTTAAATATGAATATTGTAAGTCCTTTGTTGAGAGCTACGAAGAAAGTTGGGTCATCAATGGATGAAAGGTATAACCCTCCTGAATTCTTCTTGAATACAACAGATAAATCGAGCTATTCAGCAATATTCGCTTGGAAGTTGGGGGTCTTTCTCTATGAAATGTTATGCGGCGAAAAGGCATTTCAGAACTCTTTGGAAATAATGGAAAATAATGTCAGATTTTCACATGTGTTCCCTGTAAGTGCTGTTGATTTGATTGGGAAGCTGCTGTTAGTAGATCCACAAAAAAGATTAGGAAATAATGATATTTCCGAACTGAAGTCACATGAGTTTTTTTCGGGGGTTAAATGGAAGGAAATGCTGGAAAAAAGAACCATTGGACCTTTGGCTTTGAGTTCGAAACAAGATAGCCAGATTTTAGATAAAGACCATGAGAAATTTAATGCCCCAAAGGCAGATTTCGATATTAACGCTGGAGATGAACAGTTGGACTTAATGGAGGTAAAAATCCATAGTAGCACAGCGGAAAAAACAAATTCTTTTCTATCAAATGTCTCGGAAGAAGATGAAGAGATCATTTTAGACAATAATTGATGCAATCTTAAAGTATTAATTTATTTCTTCTTATTTTTATGTTTTTTTGTCTACTTAAGCATATGTAATTTCATATGGTATTCGTTATTCCTCTCTATGTTGTTTTTTTTACCAGAGTATATATTAATCAAAACAAATCGATGTCGCAGTTGCAATTTAATAGGCATTGATAATTTATTGCATAAAATAAAATAATGTTCTTAATACCCCTCTAAATTTATTCGAAAATTTATGTTTGCTTTGTCCAGGTTCCCCATAACACCTGATTATTCACATCACGCAAAACCAAATTTCCATCATCTTGCATCATTAATTGGAAAGGGCCTGCTCCTTTTCCCGCAGTTCCCGTAGTCCAAGTCATGACTTTTCTCCCATCAAAAACTACCAAATTCCCATCTTTTTGCAATTTTAAAGTATAAGGTGCAGATCCTTTGCCGTAAGTTTTTGAAGACCATAGGACTTTTTGGCCTGGATACTTATAAAGGACAATGTTGCCATCTGTTTGCATGATTGCTGCATATTGGCCATTCTTGCTAACTAAGGAGAATTCATCAGGCACGGACGATTCAGAAATCATGTTATCACAATCAAAGATTCGTTCTTGGACATTTTCCATTTTATTTTGTTATTTTTTTAAAAATTATTTAAATCCTTTCATTCTCAGAAATTTTAAAATAATAAAATGAGCTCTTGCGACAGGTTGCAAAGTGACACCTCAATCCCCCAAGGTTTTTCCATCGTCAGCAAAAATCAAACATATTACACCACTGTTCAATCTGATGGGAACCTGGTGGTTTATAAAAAAGGACATACATCATTATGGGCTTCAGACACTGTTGGAAAAGGGTCAGGCCCTTTTTATCTGAGAATGCAAATGGATGGGAATTTGTGTTTATATGGCGATGAAGAAGTGCCTCTATGGAGCTCCAAGACTCAAAAAGCAGGCACACCTCCTTACCAAGTAAAAATGCAAGATGACGGGAATTTCTGCCTTTATGACACGACAGGCAAATGCATTTGGGCGACGAACACCTATCAAAGTCAAAATAGTGATCATATATAATTGTTATTAAAGAACAATGACATTAAAAATGAAATTCTATATAAAACAGTTCATAGTTTTCAAGACTGAAAACAATATCGCCAGCTAAATAGGTCTTCGTTTCCTTGGTATCATAATCCCTCAAATTATTAAATTTAAAGGTGAATCCCAGGTTTGAACTATGGTCTTGATTTTCATCATTAATCCTCAAATCACATCCCCCTCCGAAACAAGGACCCATATTTTTATCCATTAAAATCGAATACTCCTCATTTATATAAGCTTCATGTTTCGTTTTTTTACTGAATGAAAATAAAAAAGCCCTTTTATCCAGTCTATATTTTGGAGTCGAGGGACTTTCCCAAGGAATTGAAACAAAAGCCCCGAAAATTTCATTTGTAATTTTGACTTTAAATAATAATAAAGAAGGGAATTTTTTATCGCATTTTGAATGAAAAGCTTTTGCTGAAAAACCATCGGTTTTTGCGTTGAATAGTCTTTCCAAGAAAAGAATTCGATAGTGAAATAAAGATTGGAGGAATGAAATGTTTTTTTCACTATTTTCTATGATGGTGGAATAAAATTTGGGATTTTTAGGATTATGCTCATTGGGATGTAAGTATTTGATTTGGTTGTTCTCAGTTTTTACCTTTTTATAGTGCGAGGAGTCAGAAAGAAGATTTTGAAGGTGTTCGGAGGATTGAAGAATCGATTTATGCAGTTTTTCCAAATATTCCTCTCTTTCTTTAGAAATCATATTATTGAACGCAAAAATCCCAATATGAAAGGAATTTTGTGTTTTTTTAAATTTTTAATTAAAAAAAAAATTTTCCAAAGGATAATAAATTATTTTTTTACAACAAAATTACATGAAAAAATGGAATTTATTTTAAAAAAAAAATCGTTTTCGTTTTTATTATTATTTTTTTTTTTTTTTTTAAATTTTTTTGGTTTTGGTTTGGGGTTGGGTTTGGGGTTTGGGGTTGGGTTGGGGGTTGGGGTTGGGGTTGGGGTTGGG
>Ga0302186_10001609_pt1 | contig 18416 bp, 26 predicted proteins | sample II_Bog_E1_2_FD_198782 | JGI IMG/M metagenome (GOLD analysis project Ga0302186, IMG submission 198782) | Peat permafrost microbial communities from Stordalen Mire near Abisko, Sweden - II_Bog_E1_1 | ecosystem: Environmental > Terrestrial > Soil > Wetlands > Peat | place: Sweden: Abisko...
AAAAACGGAAATTAGTTTTATATTAAAATTTAATTAAAATAAAAATATTTTTTAAGTATTTTTTAAAAATTTTAGAAAACAATGATCAAACAAAAAATAAATAAATTTAAAATAACATTTGATTATTTTTTTTTTTTTCTATATTAAAAACGGAAATTAGTTTTATATTACTTTTAATTTCTTCCATCATGTATAGAAACTAAATCATTTCTTTATGAACATTCAAAAAACTACCTTAATTTTTATTTTCTCCCACCACTTCTCCAGTTTCATCCAACCACTTGACTCTTTTCCCTTCAAACCACTCCCCTTGTTTTTCTTCTCCATTTTGATTCCTATAAACTCCTTTTCCATGTTGTTTGCCGCATTTCCACTCTCCGATATATTTTCTTCCATCTTGCCATTCAAATGTTCCATGACCATGTTTTTTATCATCTTCATATTCTCCAACATAAGATCTGCCATCAGGCCATGTGGTTTTTCCTTGCCCATGCATTTTATTTCTATACCATTCCCCTTCATATTTCCTTTCGTCAGGCCAAACATATGTTCCATAACCATGTATGTCATTATTATCAAAGGTTCCATCATACCAAGATCCATCAGCAAAATAAAGGATACCTTTACCATGTTTTTTCCCATCCAAGTATTCTCCATCATATTTAGCACCATCAGGCCAGGTTTCCACTCCTTTCCCATTTTGCTTATCATCTTTCCAATGGCCAATATATTTGGCTCCGTTGGCATGCATGTAAACCCCATCACCATTGGCCTTATCATTGACCCATTCACCCTCATAAATATCTCCATCAGCATGAATCAACTTGCCTTTTCCATTAGCTTTGTCTTCTAACCAACTGCCCTCATATTTTGAACCATCAGGCCAGGTTTGGGTCCCTCTTCCGTCTCGTAACCCATTTTTCCATTCGCCAACATAAACTGCGCCGTTTTCTAAAGTAATTGGAGATAATTGTTTTCTTTCAAAACAACCAACAGTCGAGAGAATCAGTTTATTTGAATGAGGAGGGATATTGGTGTCATGGTTCATAGGATTGTGAGCATCATCCTGGTTTTTGGAAAAATCGTTAAAGTCTTGAGGGTTTTCTTCCTTTTTTTTTTGGGTTTCGTTTTTGGCAGTCGACTTTACAGCTGCTTCCTGCTTTTTTTCATTATTTAGATTACTCTCTGGTTTATGGATTTGCTGAACTGAACCATCCTCTTCATAATCTTGCTCCTTTTTATCTGAAGAGTTGCTTTTTTTGTTTTTTTCTTGGGCTGTGACTTTATTAGCAGCTTCTTGATTATGGTTTGAGTTTTGTCTTGCTTGGTTTTTTTCCATATTTGAGACTATGTTATCGATTTCTTGCTTGATTTCAGTGGGGTTGCTGGCGTTGGGTTGATTATTTCCACAAAGGCTGGAACAATTTCCCATTAATCAATTTATTATTGTTTAAAATAAGTTCTTGGAATTATTTATTAATTTTATTAACAATTGACAGTTCTTTTTTAGAATTTGGGCTTTTATCTTTAACTATTATTATAATGGCTCATTTTATAATTGAGGTTGTTCTTGTTATTTTTTGAACCAAACACAAAAAAATCGAAGATTCTTTGTGATAATTTTGATAAATATTTGAAATAATTTTAATTTTGTTATCTGATTTGATTATTTTATTTATTTTTATTTTTCGATTAAATAAGCATTCTAGTTTTTCCAAAGGATTTTATTTATTTATTTAATGAAAAAAAAAAATTTCTTTTTATAATTATTTTTTGTTTTTAAAACAAATATGAATGGAAAGTTTTTTTTCAAATTTTAATTATCATCATACACTTCTAATGGGCTGTCCTCCAGTTCTTCTTTCTCGTTTTCGAATTTTTCAATTTCTGAATCTTGTTTTCGTTGCAAATTGTTGTTTTCCTCTAAAATGATTGCAATTAGTCGACTAAACAGTTCAAAATCTATTTCGTCTTGATTGAACGTTTCATTTATTTTCTTCAAATAGCTTATTATTTCTTCCTCTGTAAATTTTAAATTAATCATAAAATTTCAAAACTTATAAAACCTGATAATTCGAAATTCATGTTCATCAAAACGGCATTCAAATTAATCAAATTCAAGTATTCTTTTTCATTAGATCCTGTGCCAAATTCCTTAATTAGATCCTGAATTTCATCTTTAGAATAAAGCTCATCCAAAGGAATGAATTTGGCCCTATAAAATGTTCTTTCTCTTCTCACTTTTTCCATGGCTTCCTCCAACACTTGTGTTGGATTTTTCAGTTTTATTGATTGCAATAAGGGCAATATATATGGATCTGTGAAATCTCTTTCTCTATTTTATGAAATATGCTTAAACATTTTTATTTAAGAAAATGCACCTTTCGGGTTTTGGATTTTCTGGATCATCGACTTCAGAATAAACTCCTGCCTTGGGCATATCATCGACCCATTCACCAACAAACACCTGGTTTTTTAGGTTGAAAAAATAACTTCCTTGTCCTTCCTTTTTTTATATGTATAATTAATATTTTTTCTTTATAAATACCCTTTTGTCATTCACCCAATGACCTTCAAAATGATCGCCATTTCTCCTATTAAAAATTTTCATTTTAAATTAATATTTTTGGCTCATTAAGAACTTTGTTAAGACTCCGTACCCGCTCCTTTTTCCTATGAACCAAAAACCCTCATAAACATCACCATTTGCATATATCATTCTTCCTTCCCCATGAGGCTTATCTTCCATCCATAATCTTCAATATTTTGTTTAGATCAGCTTATTTTAAAAATCTAATACCCATCATATCTGTCTTCATTTTTATAAAACATCGTGCCCCTTCCTGATTTTTTGTCATTAACCCAATCTCCTGTGTATTCTCTTCTCAATCTGGAATCTTTGATCAAAAGGTCTTGAAATTTTAAGATCTTTTACTTATTTTTTCCATCATTTATCCAAAGAGTTCCTTGGCCATTTCGTTTATTATCTTCCCAACCACCCTTAAATTATTGAAATGTTAAGAGGAAAATGGTTTTTTAGGGAAACTTCATATTTATCACCATTCCCATAATGTTGAATTCCAAACCCAGTTTTGGTGTTTTCCTTCCAGTCTCCTATATATTTATAATCGGTTATCCATCTTTCGCCTTTGAATGAGCCATCCTCATATTTTTGTTGTTGCTATTTGGAAAATGTATAATGTTATCACAAAGTTGTTATTTTTTTACCTTGACCCAGTAAATTGTTCGATGATGACCGTTTTTTTGAGCTTTTGAATTATTTCTTTAAAAATTGAAAATTTTTATGTTTTTTGATCCGAAGTACATTTTCCATATTTGGTTCTCATTATCCTTTGGAATGATTCTTTTCTTTTCAACAATTTCAGTTATTTTCGAAACCTATAAAGAAGGAAAATTAGCGACATTTATAAAATTTTTCTTTTGACCGATTCTTTTTTGACGCTCGTCTTTTTCATCGTAATAAAAAACAAATTATTTTTTTTTTGAAACTTTTGGAAATTAGTATAACTTATTTTTTATTTAAATATTCCAAATTTCCCAAAAATTTATAAAACCCACTTATTTGTTTTTAAATTTGATTCCCTTTTTGAAAAATTTCATGCAAGAAGAATTCGAAAAGCAAAAGGAACATATCACCTATGGTTCTGTGGTCGCGATTGCCCATGCATCTGACCTTGACGCCTATTTGTTCGCGAATGGTTTTTCTCGAAACAACATCACAGTCAAAAATATCGACAAATTAAACAATTTAAAAAACCCTGAGGATCCTTCCAAATCAAATGAAGACCAACATTTTTTTTCTAGTGTTTTGTTTTTGATCACTCCCATTTTTTCCAACAATCTTAAACAAGACGCCTTGGGATTGGTTAAAAAGGCTCTCGAGGATAATCAAATGCAAAATCAAGAATCTATGATCGATCATCAAATGGAGGAAATTTCTTTGCAGAAGATCATCCAAATGAAATCAAAGGTCATAAGTGAATACAAATCTAATTTAGAGATTTTCAACAAGTTCAAAAACAAGTCGATTACCTTTAATCAAAGCTTCCAACTCATTCATCTTGACAGTTACAAATATCTTGCATGTTATGATCAAGAGGCCGAACATGAAAAAGAAAACTTCAAACTTCAACTTGATGAACATCCTTCCGAACATAGCATCTTTAAAATAACCCCCGCCTTCAAATATCAAAAAGACGCTGACCAGACAGTTCATGAATATGAGACCGTCCTCATAAATCACGTCAATAGAAGTTTTCTCAAGGAAGTGTTTTTGCATGCGAGCGAAGAACTTTCCATCATACATAAGAAAAAAGGTCACAAGGAAAAATTCGTTGAGAAAAAACCTCAAGAGGAACAAAAATCTGGAGTTCTGATCAGAGAAGCCAACGCCTCAATTGATCAGAAGACATTTTGGAAACTGCATTTGTTTTCTTCGGAATTTGAAGAAGACTCCAGTTTTCTACAGAGTGGAGATATCATCTGGATATACCATTCCGAACTCAACGCCTCACTCACTGCAAGACAAAAGGTCGAGTCTTTCCAATTGTTCCATTTGAAGAAAAAGAATAGTGCGAAAGCTGCTTCAGAACAACAAAAAAGCATCGCTGAAACCCCGATAGAATTCATTCGAAATAACACCTCGGAAGAAAAATTCGAGGATTTCAATGCCCACACATCTGGAGTGTGGATAATCGAGGCAATAGATTATAAAAAAGGGGAGAATATACAATATGGGGAAAACTTCAGATTGAAACATCTGATAACAGGCAGATATTTGACAATAAAACGAGATGATACCTCGAAAAAATTATGTTTGGCCTTACAAGAACTCAATATGAAGATGCAAAATGAAGACTTTAATCAGAAAAACACTTCCTTCAGTTTTTTTCCAATCAGTTCTTTGTTGACTGAAGACTCAAGCCAACAGATTCCTATAAATTCGTTCACATATATCAGAAATGTGAATTCGAAAAAATGGCTGGATGCCACTGTTTGTCAAACTTGGAAAGAAGATGGCGAAGGAGATTTTGAAGTAACAGTCAACCCGATTTTAAAGGATAATTTCACGGAACAAGAAATCTTCAGAATCAGAAAAGCACCCATTGATTTGATTTGGGAATTGAAATTTTCGAACTCGTATTACCCGACTTTGAAGAAATTTAATGACAAGCTCCTGAAATCAAATGTTTTTTTTTATTTTGTTTTTTTGGAAATTTTTAAGGGTCTTTTTTGGCAGAAAAATCTGGAAAAAGTAGAATTCGAAGAACTAGTCAATGTTGAAAGCAGGATAGAAAAAATGATCAAATGCATTGAGAATTTGGACAATTTTTGTCGAAATAAAATTGGGAATAAAACTTTTGATCAAAAATTCGGAGAGTTGAATGCTTCTAGACAAAATGTTCGATTTTTACATTTTTATATATTGAAATTAAAAATATATAGTTATTGCGAGAACAATTCTATATCGAAATGATCGTTTCCATTTTGGCCAATTTGCTAAACAAAAGCGAGTTAGTTTTGGTAAAAAAAATAAATTTAAATAAATGTCTTTAACTAATATATATATATTTTACTTAAGTATCAAAATCGTGAGAAGATATTAAAAGAGAGGGAAGATTTCAACAAAAGTTTGATTTCCAAGTTTATTTCCACAAGAAACGTTTATAAGAATATTGATCAATTTCGGCTCTTGGAATTCGTCATGAAAAAAGTCAAGCTTTCTCATCACATTTACAAGATTTTGACGACGCTTTCTCAAAACAATCGTCTTAATTCCGAAATTATTTATGATTTGACTCCAAATTTCCAGTTCCATGTATTATATCTTCCCGATGCTGTGAACACCTTAAGGAAAATCTTAAAAAACAATGGTGAATTGTTGGAGAAATTGGGACATGATCAAATAAATTTCAATGTATTTGGATCAGGTGATAAAGAAAAGGATGCTCCTACATCTATTTTGAATATTGTCATCAACATAGTCGATTCTTCAACCCCAATGAAAGGGGAACCTACATTAAATTTTTCAAGACAAAACAAATTGGTGAATTTTATGAATTTTTTTTTCTCTCATTCTAATTTTAATTAGTCAACTAAATCGATGAATCTCATACAATATTTCATTAAATTATTATGGCAAGGAAATAAAGAAAGCAAAATAATCATTATGAAATTCTTAAACTCAATTTGCATTTATGACAAGGAAGGAATTTCAATTGTTCAGGAAAAAATCTACAAATTGTATTTCAATTATTGCCGCTGTATCAATGAAAGGCCTCCTTTGCTCAATTTGAAAATGTAAACAAATAAATGAGAAAAATAATAAGATTTTTGTTACAGTGAAGAGGATGATAATAAAATGCAATTTATCATTGATTTTTCCAAGTCTCATGCTGATTTAGAGAAGGTATTTTATTTTGTTTTTTATTATTTCAATATTTTTTTAATATATATATATATATTTTAGAAACTAATCATCTTAGAAGAATGTTTTAAGTAAAAATCTTCAAAAAAGTTAATAAAGCATAAATTTCTTTAAAGGAATGAGCAAATAGTAAATAATCAATTAGAAGAAGAATCAGCCGAACTAGAAAACCCTTTAAAAATGACTCCGCAATTGCTGGAGTTCTTAATAGCTCAATTGAATCTCTATGCAGCACTCTCCTACGATAGAAACTATCTCTGGAAGAAAGAAATCACAAATGACAACAATTTCCCCAAAAATTATCTATTACTAAATATGTGGAATAAAAACATGCCCATCCGTACTTTTTGAATTTTTGAATTTTTTATACAGTAAAAATGTGTTAGGATTGCGAGCATGCTTCGCAAAATTGGCAATAAGTCTATATTTAAATGAGCAACCCTTTAATCCAATAACTTTACCGAAAATGTGTCGAGTTTTTGATGATTCTGATAAACAATCGAAACCAAATTCAATCTTGAAGACTTTGAGTACAATAAAAAGCACTATTGATAAAGAAAGAGATATCTATGTGAAATTGGTTAATGAATCACTCGATCTTCTGAGACAAATCACACCAAATCTTTCGATGCAGTCTTTTTCTAATGAAATGTTTTATTATGTCTTAGAAATTTTCAACCTGTTGATCCAAACAAATGTCTTAGATCATTTAAGTGATCATAAAAGTTCAGATGAAAAATATTCCGATTTTTCTAATTTGATGATCCATTTGGTTAATATCATCAATTTTGATGATCAGAAACAAAAAAGTACACCATTTCCATTTTTCAAAATACAAATTATATTTTTTATCAGGTCAAAAGAAGAAAAAAGACAAGTCTTCTGTAAAAATCCATTTTTTTTAATTATAATTCAAAGGCAATTTTTTCTTACTTAAATAGGTTGAAGAAAATGAAATCATCAATTTTGCTGAAGTTTTAAGCGAAAGTTCGCCAATTTTCACAGGACTCTCCACTATTCTCAATTTACTCAGTTCGCTTGAAAAGGAAAGCAACATTTCCAATAAACGAGAAAACAAAATCAAACTGCTTGTTTGTGATATTTTCGAATATTTAATCCAGAAAAAGCAAGATAATTTGCTTGAAACGATGATTCTTTGGGTGAAACATATGCAAGAAAATGGGATAAAAATGCAAGAATCAATTGAAAAAGAGATAAAGGATGAATTAAAATCCGTGCTTCCTGAGATTTTTCAAAGTGGAATTCAAGAAGTTGACGAAAAATTCCAACCACAGAAGGAGTTCTTTGAAAAGAACATGAATTTGAATTTGAATCTCAATCTGAATATTTTGAATTTGGCGAATGTGGGAATTGGCAAGCCTAAATTTAAGAATAAAAATGAGTTTCCGAACTTAAATGAGTTATATAAGAAAAAACAACAATCAGTTTTGCCTTCTTTGTTCAATATGTTCTTGACTGCCAATGATCCATTAGTTGAAACTAAAAGCATTAAATTGATCACCAAGCTTTTCAGCCAATATGAGGATCTTTCCAAACAAATCAGGTCTTTGGAAATCATTTTTGATAAAGAAGAAAGTTCTGTTTATATATTCCTGACAGATTTGATAAATGCGGCCAAATATCTCATAGAAAAATGCGAGGTTTTTAATAAATTATGATATTTTTAAAATTTGATATTTGTTATTTGTCTATCAATAAAGATCTGGTTGGCTCGATACATTAATGACAATGAAGATAAAAACATTGTTGAAATAATGATTTCAATTTTCACGAATATCAATCGTTATTTCTTTCATGGGTCCACGTTAAAGCAAACTGAGGACAAAGAATTTTTCCTGGAATTTCCACAAGGATTTTCCACTGATGGGTCGAAAATTTTCAGAGAAAGACAAAACATCTTCAGATATTTAGATGGACATTTGATTTTGATTGATTTCTTAGACGATGGAGCGCATTATTTTGAACAAATGATTAGCGAGATGGATTCTAACAAAATCACAGACAGAAAAATTCTTATCGATTTATTTAGTCAATTGTTCTTATGTCTCAAAAACTTCTGTTATAATAATCCGGAAAATCAAAAAGCTCTTTTCAGTCATCTTCATATTATTTTAGAGTACGCTCAATATGATCTTGGGCAAATCAACCTCTTATGCACAATTTTCGAAAATAATCATAGACTTCTAGAGCAAATTGATGAGAAACTTATAGACAAAATCTTGAATTTAATAGAAAATGAAGGAAGACAAGCAAAATTCTTAGATTTCTTTATTGTAAGACATTTATTCAAGCATTAATTAATAAAATTTGTTAGTTGATCCAAAAATGCAAACACGATTTTATGGTGGAAAATCAATTATTAATCCTGAACAAACTTCTCCCAGATAAGGTCGATAGCAAATTGAGGATATTTTTATTTGCGGATCTGACCATCAAAAAGCAAATCTATCTTTATTTCGAAAAAAACATGCCTGAAGAAAACCTCTCCTTCTTAGACAAGCTCCAAGAGAACAATTTCGAAAACACTTATAGAGATGAATCCTTTTTCTATCATGATAAATTATTCCAAGTTTAATATTTTTCAATTTTCTTTCATTTTCGAAATAATGTTTCTTAAAATAAAGGTCCTTATTTTGCTTTGCCAAGGAAGCGATGTGTTCAATATAACCACTACCAAATTAAAGCGTGTCTTCAAATTGCAATATTTGCTTGAATTACTCTTGGAACCTGACTTATTTGGGAAATTTTTTGAGGAAATCGGAGAAAAAAATGCTGAAAATAATAAAAAAATCCAGAAAACTGAAGGAATTAACATAACAGGGATCACATATTTAAAGCCGAGATTGATTGAATTGATTATTGAAATCTACTTTAAAAACCCAGTTAAAATGACCATTTATGACTCAAATTCGAAAAAAATAGAAAGTTTCATTGATAAAGAAATCAGAAGACTCGATGCTTTGAACTTCAAACAAAATGAACTCTTAAACAAATATATGAATTATTTTTTTGACAGTTTCCTCAAATTCGTGATTTTTTATTTCAACGCTTTAGATAATAAAGACTTCTTAGAGACAGAAAACCCAGAGGATCAAGGCAACATTTTCAAATCCCTGGCTATAACGATAAAACAACAGAAAGTTTATTTCAAAAACAAATTGTCAGAAAATCAAATGACGAATTTGAAGAGGCTCTTGGAAATTGCGAAAATAAACGAGGAAGATGATGAAAAATTTTTTACAACTAACATTTTTCATGCGAAAGGCTCAGGAGAATTCGGTGAGCTGCCAAAGGAAACAGATGAGTTTGATGAAGTTATTAAGGATGTGGAAAAGGAAAATGAAGAAATTGGAAACGAGCAAATAAACGAATCCAAAGTCAAGATGATGGGAACGATTAAAAGAGGCAGAGGAATGACAAATGTTGGCAAAAAGAGCCAAAATGCCGTTATTTGGAAGGTTTTCAAGAAAGAATTGATAGAATCCGAAATTTTGCAAACTGTTATTTTTTTTTCTTTCACTATACAAAATTTGAAATGATGTAATAATATTTAGGAGATTGAAAAAGAAAAGAAGGTCCTTGGACTCACATTTATGCAAATTGACAATTATAAAGAAAGCAAAATGAGACCTGGGATTTTCTCTCGCAACAATCTCATCACAAAAATCATCAATTTTATTCAAAATAGTTACACAACGCCCGAAAATCAATCCACAATCATATTTCTTTTCAAAGTGTTAAAGGGAATTATGGATGAATCTGAAAATAATCTTGAAGAGATGCAGGTTTTTTTTTTGTTTGGTTTTTTCTCTTCAATATTAAAACTTTCAATATAGAATCTCTTCAATGATTTAGATGCAACAAATGTCGTGTTAAATATCTTATCAGATGAAATGAAATTTCTTGCTCCCGAACTTCTTTCTCAATTATTATCGTTTTTAATTTCATTATTGAAAAAAGGAAACCGGGTGGTTCAGAAGACTGTCTATGATTATTGTCAAAATTATTCGAAATCAGAGCTCATCTTCCAGAAGTTGTTCAGGATCATAAGGAATCAAATTGACTATATTGAAAAAATGTCGAAATCTGGGGTAAATAAGGAGGGACATCAACTTGATACTATAGAAGATATCAGTGTAATAAAAAAGAGAAAGGAAATTCTTGCGAAGATATTGGATAAAAATGATAAAATTTTGGTTAAAGTTTTGAAGCTATTACAATGGTTGACAGAAGGGCATTATTTACCAATGCAAACTTATTTGTCAAAGCAAGAAAATAACAGAAACAGTTATGATTTGGTAAATGCACTAGTAGATTTATTGACCACATATTATTACCACACATTTTGCCAGGGGATGCACAAACAAATCAACAATTGTGTGGACACCCTAATTGAATTTGTGCAAGTATAAATATTTTATGTCTTTAATTAATTAATTTTAAGGGTCCATGTCCAAAAAACCAAATTGTTGTCACAGAAAGTAGATTTTTAGACATAGTCAGGGATTTCTTCAGAGTAATCTATTTTTTGTCCTTTCCAAAAAAAAAAAATAATAAAGGAAAAACCACTTCAGAAAAGAGCCGGAATGATTAAAGGTTCAGAAGTCATAAATCCTGAAAAAAAGGAACTAGCATCATCCTCCTCAATAAATTCTCCAATGGATTCTCCTTTACTTCAGTCACCAACCAAGAAAAAGAAACAAAAAGGTAAAAGTGTATTATTGGAAGATAGAGAAACTCAAGAAGACAAAGACGCGAGAAATTTGGATAAATCCCAAATAGCCAGACTACAACATAAGTTCATGATTTTGATTATGGCTCTTCTGGAAATGAGAGATCTTAAAGATTCAGAAATCATAATGAAAAGGATCGTCAGATCATTGCCAAAGGAATTACTTGAACACAAACTTACTCATATTTATTTGCAATATAGAAGCCTTTATGATAAAAAATATATTATTGAAGCTTTTGGCCATGTTTTTTTTTTTTTTATAATTTTATTTATCGGGTTTTAGTTTAATGATAAGAAAAAAGAAAAGACTAATATTGCCATCCAACAATTCGAAAGATTTATGGGAAAAGACACAGCTAAACGAGAGGCAAAAGAAAGAGAATTTATTCTGGAAACTGGATTTTTGATTTTCTTCTTGTTTTGTAACTATTGTGAACTTGAAGATGCCACAAAAAGTTTGTCGATATTTCTAGATTATAATATTTTTTTTTGTTAGAAAATGAAATTGATCTTTTGGATTCAAAAAAGCTTAAAGCAAAATTTAATATCTTGGGGAAAAACATTGTAGGAGAATTCGCCAATTTCCTCACTTTATTAGTGTCCAGTATTTGGGGTTATTTCAAAAGTAAGAAAAATTTGTTTAATGTAGTTAATTTTAATGAAATATGTGTTTAGGTTTTCAAAAACAAATACAAATGACATTGGAAAAAGATGAATCGTTTTCAGTTTTCGACACCAAGAATTTTGAGAAATATCGAAAAAAAGTACCATTTAATTTAATTTATTTAAGATAGTTATCTAAAAAAGGCCATGAATTTCTTCTATCAAAATTCTGCACATATTGAAATTTTGAGAAACAACAAATTAGAAAGAATACAATTTTATTTATTACCAATATGTCTTTGTTTGCCAAAGGTCTCTCTCTATGATTTCAGAAATTGAAAATTAATTGTTTTTGGTAATTTTAGGAAAGAAAAAATGAGTTTAATCAAACTGTTAATCGAGAAACAACAATCACGAAAGTCCTTTATTTACTTTCTGAAACAGATAAATTAATTAAAGTTTGTCAAAATGAAGAAAAGTAAAAAAAATTTCTTGTTTGTTCAAAAATTAGTCTTTACTTTATAGATTGAAAATCTACTTTAGCCAAAATAAAGTCATTGCTCTTTTTGCAAATTACGTGAATCTTTGGAAAGATATAGCTTTTTTATTGGTAATTAATTATTTTTTATTTAAAATTTCAATATTTTTAAAGAGTCTAATTCTGAACATTTTTATAATTTCATCTTTTTCGGATCACTTTGGAGATCGGATGTTTGGATATCGATTGTTTTTATCTGAAGACATTTCAAAACAAGGTAATTTTTGTTATTTATTTTTTATTTACAAAGTTTATTCAAAAAGCCACCTTAACGGCCTTTTCAATATGCGGTTGGTCGATGACTGGATGTTCTATTTTTGTCGTCACATTTTTCATCGTTAAAAATGCGCCTTTGATATTCCAAAAAGCTTGGGATGAAGACGACAAAAAAAAGTCCAATATAAAGGAAAAATGCTTTTGGAAATTATTGATATATTTGAGGAAAATATTGAAATCAATTTACCTATTTCTCAGCCAAATTGAAGTCATTTATTATCTGACCTACGCAACTTTGACACTTTTAGGTTGCACCATACATCCATTCTTTTTTGCTTTCCACCTTAGTGAAATTCTAATGAGGTTACTATTTTTTCTCATTTTTTTTTCATTAAATTTGTTTAATTTTAGATTTCCACTTCTCAAAAATGTCATCTTAGCATTTTGGCAGCCTCGAAAATTACTTTTGTTAACATTCACGTTGTTTCTCATTCTCGAATATATATCTTCGCTTTTTGGTTACACATTTTTCTATTCATACTACAATGGCATTTGTGAGAGCACCCTGGTGTGTTTTTTATCGACTTTTGATCAAACTTTTAAAGTCTGAAAACTACTGAATTTAAATTTGAAAAAAAAGGATTTTTTTTTTAGAATAATGGAGGAATTGGAGGATTTTTTAATAATTCTGTGCAAGAAAATAATGTTGATTTTTCAATTGGAAGATTTTTTTTCGATAATATTGACAACATAGTGATTGTGGTTATAATGATTAATATCTTTGCAGGTTATTTTATTTTGGTGTTTTTTTTCTGAAATTATCTAATTAGGAATCATCATTGATACTTTTGGATCTTTGAGGGAAATGGAAAACGAAAAAAATAAGGACATCAAAGACAAATGTTTTATCTGTGGATTAAATAAGTTCATTAAATATTTTTTTTTTTTTAAAATCTATTTTTATTATAGGCAAGTTTTCGATAGACAGTCAAACTCGAAGTCTGGAGGATATTTGCATCATATTAAAGTATTTTATTTCCTGAAGAAATTATTTATTAATTGTTGTTTTTAAATTGCTATAGATTGATCATTATATGTGGAATTACGTCTTTTATATTTCTTATTTGAAGAATCAAGAGGAAAACGATGATAATGGCGTCGAAAGTTATATCAGGGAGAAATTAAACAACGAGGATATATCTTGGTTTCCTTTTGGGAGGTTAAACTTATAATAAGGATTTAATACATCTAAATCATAATCATTTTTTAAAAAAAGAGCTCTTGAAATTCAAGAAGAACACAATGATGAAAATAAGGACAAGGAAATAATAGAAAATATCAAGAAAAACGTTTGTCAAATGTTAGAAAACATGAGATCCATCAACAATAAAAATGTTGAAAAATGATTAAATATTTATTTAAAGATGAACAACATTTAAAAAAAAAATAATTTAAAATTTTTAAGTATATTGTAAAATAGTTTCTTTATTGATCAAAAATTCAAAAAAAAATATAAAACTGAAATTTATTCATTTAGTGAAATGAAAGCCTCCAAACCCATTAATCTCCAAGAAAACTTTAAACAAATAAACCCTCCAAACTACCAAACATATAAGCAAAATTCAGCATCTGTTCTGCCTCCCATCAGCAAAGAAAATAAAAAGTAAATTTATAATAAGCTCGATTAATGATTCATTTTATTTTCCAGGAAAACTCTAAACTCAAACCAAAAAGACGAAATGAGTCATGACAATCTCATGAATTTCCTCAATAAAAAATACACCCAACTGGCGCCGATTGAAGAGGCTCAGAATCAATCAAAAAAAGAAAACGATATTAAGCCACTTCCTACTTATGTTAGAGTTCCTAGCGAAGGTAAATTAAAACCTCAACAACGAAAATTGAAATCGGCATCCTCTCAAAACAACATCAACAATAATAATCATAATAATAATGATTCTCCAGGTACACAAAACGATTTGGTAATAGATGCAAGAGACTTTCTATGGGAGAACAATTATAAAATAAAACTTATGATTAATCAATATAAAGATGACAACTCCAAATTAAAGGCGAAAATAGGAAATTTGGAGGTTAAATTCATTTCTTTGATATTTTTTAGATAAAATATTAATTTAGAGAGAAAATCAAATGCTATCAAAACAATTTGATGCTTGGAAATTGTCCACACATTTATTTTATGGTGCTGATAATAAACCTTATATTGACAGTGAAACTGCCAAAGGCATTTTAGAAGATTCTGTAATTATTTAAAGTGCTTCAAAGGAAGTGTTGAAGTCGTTGATTATTGTTCATTAGACTTTTTATGCTGTCTCCCTGAAAAAAGAAGTGAAAGCACTCAAGGAGAAACTGAAATTCTATGAAGAGGAAATCAAGGAACATAACAAGATTATAGAAGCCATACCTGATTTTTTCACCGTGAAACAAGTGAGAAATCTTATTTGAGTTATTTTATAACAGTTTTTGAGAATGAAGCCACTGATACATTGCAAAGATTGCTTTATGAGAAGGAAAAATTATATCTTTATGTTATTGACAACGATAAGTAAAATAAAACTTTAGTTTTTCGTTTAAAAGTCTAAAAAAAACATAAGAACTTCTTGGGAAAAATTGAGTTCAGACTTGGAAATTATTAAAAGTCAAATTTCCGAAATATCTATTCAAAATTCAATAGCTGGAGTCAAACCCTTAGAAATTTTTAATTTTATTATTTTCTTTAGAAAGAAATTTCGGATATTCAAGTTCATATGTTTGAATATAATAATGAAATTGAAATTCTCAATAAAACATTGGTCGAAAAGGAAACAGAAATAGAAACCATTACTGATGAGATCCAAGATTTATCAAACACTAAGATGCAGAAATTTGGCACTCTTTTAAAATCTCAACATAATTTACCTGAGAGCTACTCTGAAATGTATTTACAATATTTTAATATGAATTCTTTAAAATATCATCAAGCCATGAAAAACAAAATATGGATGAATTGGAAAGAAAAAACCAATTAGTAGAGCAAAATAACAAACTACTTCAAGAACTAACTTTTCAATATCAAGTTCTAATGAAAATTTAATAATTTTAAGGTTTTTTCCTAGGAAACGACCAGAAAAAGCATCACTGTCAAGCAAAATCTCCTGAAAGACATTGAAGAACAAACTGGGAAAAATCAAGAGTTGATGAATTTGTATATTGGTCTTCAGACACAAAATTTCAAAGACCAACAGAATAAATTGAAAACAGATGAAATGGCGAATTTCAATTCTTCGTTGAAAAAGACAGATATTGAATCCTTCAAAGGAAAATATAAAGAGGAATTTATATTTAAACCCTAAAACTTTTTCTGAAATATAAATAAAAGAAAAATGTTTGGAAATTTCCGCTTTTCAAAAAATTTCGTATCTCTTTTACAAAAATCGAATTGTTTTTCGCAGGAAAAATTCAAATCTTTTAAAATAAAATTCTTCTTTTCGAAAATAAAAATGGAAAGTGTCGAACAACCAAAAAAAAAAGAACTACCAGCTGGAACCCTAGAGGATTTCGTGAAAATTGATATTAGAATCGGAGAGATCATTGAATGTTGGAAGGTAATTTATTTTAGATGTTTAAATTTTTATCTTTTGGTTTTTTAGCATCCAGAATCAGACTCTCTCTATTGTGAAAAAATAAATTTGGGGGATGAAGTGAGAGAAATAGGTTCTGGGTTGCAGAAAAATGTGAAAATAGAAGAAATGAAGGGATTGGTTTGTGTGATGGCGAATTTGAAACCAAGAAAATTGGCAGGTTTTATTTGTTTTGTTTGGATTTGAAATGAAATTAAATGAAGGGTTTGAGTCTAATGGTATGATATTATGTGCTGGAAATGCGGATCATACAGCTTTTAATATTTTAAGACCTCCACCAGGTTTTTGAATTCTTTTAATAAAATTCGAGTTAAAATGATAAACAGAAAGCAAAATTGGAGAAAGAGTTACTTTGGAAGAATTTGATAAAATCACCCAAGATAAGGCAGCTGTCATGAACCCAAAACATAAAATTCTTGAAAAGTGTCTTCCTTTGATGAAAACTGATGACGATTTATACGCGACATTTAATGGTTTTTTTTATTTATGTTTTCTATACAATTTATTTTTTTATAAAAGGCAAAAGATGGATCACCAGTGCAGGCTATGTCACTGCTCAGACTTTAAAAAATGCCAATATCTCTTAAAAATTTTTTTGAACAAATAAAAAAAAAAAATTCCAAAAACTAAAAAATATTTTTTATTAAAATCTATGTAATTTATTTCGTATGAGTATACCCAAAATTCCTACAAGAAGACATTTCGCGAATCAAGATGAAATTGATATTGACATCCCTGATGGAGACCCTATCATGGGAAAATCGCTTTTTGAAATTCATTGTGCAGGATGTCATAATCTTAATGATAATGGAAATATGGGTCCAAGGTTAAGATATGTATTCATGAGAAAAGCAGGAACTATAAAAAACTACTTCTATTCGAAAACTTTGCAAGGGGGTAGTTTTAGATGGACTAAGAAAAAGCTGTTCCTTTTTTTAGAGGACCCAGAAGCTATGATTCCAGATACACAGATGTCGTTTGAAGGGATGAATGATCCTTGGATGAGAGCGTGCATTATTGAGTATTTGCATTTTTTGAAGGATCAGAAAAAATGATTTCAATTTAGCAAAATATTTTATTTATTTTTAAAGAGCAAAATATCGGACTTTTTGAAAAATAAAAACACAAAATTTTTTTCCAAAATTTAAGGTATTCATTCTTTTTTAAAAAAAATTTGGAATTCCTAATATGAAATATATTTTTTTTTTTTTGAGTTTCGGGGTCGTCCCGAAAATTTAATGCTTTTTATCCAAAAAAATTTCTTCTGATAAAAAACAAAAAATTAAGATTAAAAATAAAATGAAAATTCATCGAGCGGTTTTTCCTCGGTATATTCTTCACTTTATTATCTTTTGTGTGACATCTAGCTCAAAAGTCCTTAATTTCTTTTGCCCTTGCTCTATTTGGGCCGGATTTCTTTTTTGTCTCACCTAATTTCTCCTCTGGAAGTCTTTCTTTCTTCACTGTCCTCTTATTTTCTTCCTCAATTAGTGGCAACTCGCAGAAAAATCTGATCAATTCTGCCTTCTCCTTGATCAATTCGTGGTATTCCTCTGGAATGATATCCATCCAGACTTTCAATTGGAATGTCATGGGTCCTTCTTGAAGTTTTTTAAATATTCTTCATCAAGACACTCTAGTCTTTTCACAACTTCTTCAAGGGAACACGGGTGATCACGAGGATCTAAATGTCTTTCGTTATCTCCACGTGATTGAGGTATTGGAGAGCTTTCACAACAAAAGAAGCACCACCATTTGATCTTCAAACTTTCAATTTTAGCCTTTCTCTGTAACTTATTAAGCATAGTTTCATTGATTTTATTGGGGTTGACCAACTTTTTTTTTCTGTTCCTCTTCAAGATCTTGAAAATCACTAAAATTCAGGCCACATTGATCTCGAGCTTGGCAAGGGCCGCAAATCCAATAGCAATTGCCATCATTTTCGCTCAAGATCAACATGGACTGTGGGATAATTATGGGATCTGCTTTGCTCAAAGGTTCATCAGCTAGCGCTGTAAGTTTATTATTTACCGACAGATTCAGAATTTTCACCTCCATCGACAGTTGACTAGCAATTTTTTAGGTCGTTCTAATTTTAAGTGAGGGCTTTTTACAAGGGTCAAGTCCCTCTTTATTTGAACTAGCCCCAGTCACCATATTCACGAGTTGTTTGGACTCAGTATTTTCAACTGGGTTATTGAAAATTTGGCTTGATGA
>Ga0302186_10001611_pt1 | contig 18414 bp, 12 predicted proteins | sample II_Bog_E1_2_FD_198782 | JGI IMG/M metagenome (GOLD analysis project Ga0302186, IMG submission 198782) | Peat permafrost microbial communities from Stordalen Mire near Abisko, Sweden - II_Bog_E1_1 | ecosystem: Environmental > Terrestrial > Soil > Wetlands > Peat | place: Sweden: Abisko...
ATGTCTGATTATTATTCAAAATTATAACGACCCCAAATACTTACCTCTTCTAAAGATAAACCTTGTTTTTTTCTCATTGTTTAAAAAAGTTCATAATAGACTCATTAAATTGAAAATTTTCTCCAAAAAAAAATGTGAGAAAAAAGATATGAAGTATTTGAAGTTTTACACTCAAGCCAACATTTCGCAGTTTCTATCTCATGATTGTGAGAATAAATTCTCCTTCAAAGCTTCTAATCAGATTCCAGCATTTATAAATGCTTCTTCTTTGTTTGAGCCCTCAAAAAATACTTATAAAAAGCCAAAGTATCCAACTTATTATAACTCATTGAAAGATAAAATTATCTGTTCTGCAGCTAATATAAATGAATATTATAACCGTATGAGAAACGGCTATGAAGGATATATTTATTCGCGGAGCTATGAAAATGCAGAGAATTCTTTTTCCAATCAATGGTTAGCATCTGTCAAAAGTTATACTGCATTGTTCGGAGAAAAAAACAACATGTTAGCTTCTTATAATAATGGAATAACACATGAATATTATGCTTATTCTTATGGAACTATCAGTTTGGCAAACTATTTGAAAATTGATGCTTCATTTTATGAGAATATCTGCAAAAACTTGAACCAATCGCAAGGTTCATCAGAGGGAATATCTCAATTTTTCGAGTTATTGATAAAGGCAGAATTTTCTGAAGAACAAAAACCAGAAGAAATGAAAAAAGTTGAGCCAAAAGGAGAAGAAATTAAAAAAGGAGAAGAAATTAAAAAAGGAGAGTCAAAAACAGAAGAAAAAAAAAAGGAGCTAAAAACAGAAGAAATTAAAAAAGAAGAGCCAAAAGCAGAAGAAATGAAAAAAGAAGAGAAAACCAATGAAAACATTCCTGATTTTGATTTTGTGGGCAAAGGGTTTCCATCAAACAGTTTGACACTTTTTGGGATAGATCTGAGTAATTTTAATGCTTTAGATGACGGGGCGAAAATGGAGCTCTTAAGAGCTGAACGGGGAAAATATGATGAAAGAATAGCGCAAGAAATAGCTGCCAAAGCCTTAAAACCTTATGATTTCGAAGCCCATGGATTCCCAGCTGATGCTTTTACCCTTTATTCAATATCAAAATATGTAGAAAAGGAAGAATTTGACCACATTTCTGAAGAAAGAATGACTGACTTATTGGGGTTTTTAAGAGAAAAATATAATGAAGAAGAGCAGAAAAAGAGAAAAGCTCTAGAAGAGGAAATGAAAAAGGATTTTGAAGAAAAAGAGAAAAATATTGTTTTGACTAAAAAACTGAAAGTTTTGGCGATTTTAGAAAACGCTACTCTAGCCAAAATAGCCAAAGATAAAGATATTACGATAAAAAATGTGATTTTAGAAGAAGAATGGTCAAAGCTTTGTGCTTCTATCAATGAACTCGATGAAAATAGCCAAAATCATCTCATCAAGACCCTGCCTTTTGAATTGATTAAGGATTTCCCAGATGAATTGAAAAAAAAAGCCAAAAAAATCAGGAAAGGGTTTGTCGAGTTTTATAAGAAGAGAAAGTCCCCTCAAGATAATGTGGATAGTTGCTCATCAAGCCTTTTATCCATAAATGAACAGGATTTGAACCAAAATAATGACGATATTTTCGAAAATACAGCAGAAATTGAATATTCAAAGAAGAAATTAGATGAAAACGAAGAGATTTTATTCGAAAATCATGAGAAAAACGAAAATCTGGAGCAGATTTTCACAAATCTCAGTTTTTATGATGACATTCCTGAGCTTGATGAGACTACTTTCATTTTAGTGATGAATTGCTTAAATTCCATTGATTCTAATAACGAGGATCATCGCCAAATTCGAAAACTGATAAAATCCTTGGTTTTGCCCCCAAAAAACGCATATAAATTCCTCGATTTTGCAGTTTTTATCCTGAGTTTCCAAGATGAATATACAAAGGCCTGTGTTGAAGCTGAAGGTCAAAGCGAAATCATGAATTCAAGCCTTTCGAAAAAAATCTTGACTCAAAATATCTTCGATTTGACAGGGACAAGCAAAGTTTTGTCTTTAATTGACATGCGAGCAGGAATTCTGAAATTATTTCAATTTTTCTGTGAGAAGAAAATAATGCTTCCTCTTTTAGTGAATGCCTATACTTTCGGCTGCACAGGCTTGATCTATGAAAATCAAACATATCAACAATTTTCCATTATGAAGGAAATGAGAGAAATTCTATCGAAAAGAAAAATACAGCCAAAAAAAGAAACAATCTTTGAAAAACTCATTAATGATTATTCAAATTCAGCCACTTTTTTCAATTTTTTCAAGGAAATTGTCATTTATAAGGAAGATGTTGAAAACCCTCTTATGATTAAATTCCCTAAGATTCTAGCAAATGTGCAAAAAGTCATCATCTTTAGCGCTTATTCAAATCAACTTCAATATTCCACTTTTCTCAATACCTTTGAAGAAATTGAAAAAGAGCTAGGGCCGAATATCGATGGGTTGATGGATTTAGTTCTACAGATAATCCAGAAAGAAATAGATAAGTTCTCGAAAATCCAGAACTCTAAAAAAGCCAGAATACTTGATTACAAAAAAAACAATTTCCTCACACAAGATATCAGCTCATTGCTCGACGAAAAGAAAAAATCTGATCATCTCTACAAGATTTTCCAGATAAATGAGGAAAATTATTATGAATCACAAACTTTCAGGCGCGAAACTCGGAAAATTTTGAAAAAATTGGCTTTAGCTTTCAATAAATTCGCGAAAAATGAGACTAAGAAAAAAGTTGATTCGAAATTGGCAATCGAAAACCCAGAAAGTTACAAAGAAACTCGCAGGCAGTTTTTTTCTGAAGCAGTTCAGGAGTTGCTTAATAAATTCCAAAACAAAATCAATCAAAATGACATAATTCTTCTTTTTTTTAAAGAATATTTCGAACTTTGCTTTGTTATTTTAAACATCCTTGGAACGGGTCTCCCTTGTAATGATTACATTAGACTAAATTTTGCAAAAAATCGATCGGTCTTTAAGTTGTTTATGGATTTTTACAGTTTTCTCAATCGTTTGGATGAAAAATCTCAGAAAACAAAACAAAATACAACAAAATTGTCAAAATTGTTGATCACTGAACCTGAAGAAGAGAAAAAAGAAGAGAAATTGATGAAATCTGAAAAAATTGGAATAATCGATATAAATTTAAAGAACATTCTGACAATGAGTTATGGCATTTTCTCGTTTTTCGTTGAGAATTTCATACAATATGGGTTGTCTAATTGCCTTCGAATTTCCAAAGCCTACTATTATTATGTGAAAAATGCTCCGAGTGAGGACATCATTACTCCAAATATTAAATTTGACTATTTAAAGTATTTTTTGTTTGTTTGAAATTTTATCATAATTCTAAAAAAATAGTTATCTTGCCAAAGCAGAAGCCAAAAAGAAATGTCCTGAGGAGCAAATGAATAAAATGAATAAAAGTTCAATTAAAATCAAGAATTTTACTTTAAAAATCCATTTTTAGTCTCTTTGGATCGAAATGCTGTCTGGCAAAGCACCCTTCAACATTTATTAAGCAAATCGCCTGCTGAATTGACTTTGAACTATTTAATTGTTGAGTTCAAAAATGAACTAGGACTTGACGCTGGTTTCAATAAACTCGTTTTTTTTCATCTAATTTCTATAAAAAGGAGGAGGATTGACCAGAGAATGGCTATCTCTTTTGGTGAAAGAAGTATTTGATCCAGAAAATGGACTATTCAAAGCTTGCGAAAACAAGATCAGTTATCAACCTAACCCATTATCACTTGTGATTCCTGATCATTTAACTCATTTCCGCATTCTTGGGAGGTTGATTGGGAAAGCCATTATTGAAAAATGGACCATTGGAGTGTCTTTTACGAATTCGTTTTTGAAGCTTATTCTCCGTAAAGATATAAAAATATATGCTATATAACTAACTAATCTGTTAAAAATTCTAGAAAAAACCTTATGTGTCAATGATCTGCAAGATGTCGACCCAGAATTACATAATAACATGAAATGGATAATGGAAAATACAATTGAAAAAGAAATGGGTTTTGTCTTCAGGTCATTTTTTTATTTTTTTTTGAGTTTTGACTGAAATAAAAAATCTCTAGTTATGAGAAAAAAGAATTTGAAAAGTTGAAAACCATTGAACTAATTGAAAATGGCAACAAAATTAAAGTCACAGAAATCAACAAAAAAGAGTTTGTTAAAGCCATGGCCTATGCAAAACTGGCAAAAGAAATAGAAACACAAACAGATGCATTGATTCAAGGTATTACCGAAATCATTCCAACAGAAGGGTTGTCCATAATTAACGAAAAAGATTTAGGACTTAGATTGTCAGGAATTCCTAGCATCAATAGTATGATATTTCTTTGACTTATTATTAATTTTTTATCAAAGTCGATGAAATGGAAAAATATGTGGTATATAATTATTATAGCAGGGAAGATAAGATTGTTATTTGGCTATTCGAAATCTTAAGGGAATTTGATGAGAATATGAAGGCCAAATTTCTATTCTATATTTGGGGTTAAAGTTTATCTGTAAAATAATTGCTAATGTCCTTTTTTTTAGGCTGTTCGAGAGTTCCAATTGGAGGATTCAAAGTCTTTCCAATGAAAATATATGGCTTAATGGATACAAAATCTTTACCAATAGCCTATACTTGTTATTGCCAAATTAATTTGCCAAGTTATCCTTCGAAAGAAATCTTGAAAGAAAAGCTGATTTTGGCAATTACTGAAGGAGGTGGATACTTTGGAAAATAATTGAAACAAAAAACACAATTAAAATTTGGAATTTTTTAAAAATTTGCAAATGCAACAATAAAATCGTTTTTTTAAAAATTAATTCATGACTAAATATATATTATCATGACAATAAAAATCTTTTTATTTGGAAAAAAATAAAAAAATTCAGTCTTTAGGGATGATAATAAAAAAAATCTTTTAATTTTTTCCATAAAAAAATAAAGTTTTTATTATCATATCTCTTTTTTTAATAAAAGGAAATTTTTTATAGCAGTTTTGTTTTTTAAACAAAAAATGAAGGACTGTATTTTTTTTCAGCCTGAATTCCTCAAGAATTTTAGAATTCAAACCTCATATCAAAAGTCCTTCATCTCATTTATAATGACATTGATTTTAAAAATTATTTTTTTGGATCTTCCAAGCCGCTTTCTTTAATCAACTGTTCTATACCAATATGATCCTCTGCGGAAGTGTCATGTCTCTTGAAAACTACATTGAAATTCTTATCAATTATATAGGTGCCACCCAGCTTTTAAAAAATAATTTAATAAAAAATCATATGACTTTAATTTACCTGATAGAAATCACCGTTTTTATATTTAATCGTTTTATAAGTAGACCAAGCTAAGCCTGCAGCAACACTGGTGATTGATTCTTTAGCTTTTTCACCCTTCCCCTTTATTTCCGTAAAGCCTTTGGCTCTATGTAACCCAAGCGCTTTGAATAAACCAAGACAATGGTCTGTATAAATGTTATCTGGATCAAAGTTCGTGTCGCTTGCGTAGGATAAAACCCTTTCAGGAGGACTACATCCGATAATGATCAATTTTGCATTTTTTGTGGAGAAAAGGGTTTTCGGCAATTTAGCGAGAGCAACCACGAAGTCTTTGCAAACGTATCAATTGAAATGGCGAACGAAGATCATTATATTAATTTTTGCTGTAAAAATGGAACACAATTTGAGTTTTTTGCCCAGCTGGTCTTGCAAAATATAATTGCGCAGGACTTCAGGGAATTTCCTCAAAAGAGGAGAGGCTTTCCCAGGAGAAACAGAAGCTTTTTCAACCAAAAGAAAAGAAAAATTTGTTTTTTTCTTAAAATCTTTCTTATATATTTATTATTAAAAAAAGTATATATTATCATTTGAAATGGTAAAGAAATTAAATCTTTTATTGATTTCGAGAATTAAAATTCAATATTATAAACTCGAATGATAAAATGCCTTGTGATGTTGGGGGAGATCAAGAGAAGAACAAAAAAAGAAAAAACTTATGAAAAAAATAATTTTGATAAATAAAAAAAAATGTCATCAGTTTTTCTTTAAATTTATAAAATTAAAATAATTGACAAACTCCTCAACCTTATCATTATTCTCAAATCTAAAGACAAACCGATTTTTTGAATCAAATAAAAACCCAGTAACTTTTGCACTAATTTCAGCCATTTTCTCCTCTTCTCTCTGAACAACTCTAATTCCATCCATTCTCAAGCAGAAATTAGCAGAAAAAGATTCTTTTTGTTTCGGCTCATCAAAAATCAACAAATTATTATCGATAGTAAAAACCACCAAACAAGCCTTAAACTCCTTCAAATTCACATTATTCCCATGATCTCTCTCCAGGAAAATTTCCTTCAAAATCAAATTATCTTCCTTGAATTTTTCGATTTCAATATTTTTTAAATAATGAAAACAATCTTCAATGTTTAAATTATTGCTTTCTTTGAGTTTTTCAATAGCGGCGATTTCTTCTTTCGAGAATAAGGCATTTAATGAATATTGACTCTCGACCTCTCGTTCAGGATCTAAAGCTTGGAATTCATTTTTTGCAGAGCCTCTTAAATTTTCTGATTGAATCAAGTAATTTAACATCACTTTTTGTATAGTACGCAATCTATTGATTTCTAATCTTGTAAGTTCTTGCCAAAATTCCACTGCTGCGACACCCAATTCTCTTTGCAATAAGCTTTGTTCCTCCGCCACTTTCAAGAAGTTCAGCTCTAAATTATAAAGATCTTTGGGGTGTTTCTTTGTTTTGGTTGCACTTTGAGGCTCAGTCATTTCATAAAACGCTTTGGAATATTTGGTGGATTTTTCAGCTGTTTCAACATTGATCCGGCTGAGATTTTTGCTGATTTCTTGGAAACGATCTTTAAAAAAAGACACTTTTCGGTTGAACTCGTTGTTTTCTTTCTGGAGAATTTCCTTCAGGATCGTCTTTTCGAGATAAATGATATAGGTCTCCAACTTTTTTGCCTTTTTGCCATGCATTTCATCGACTTCAGAAAAGCTTTTGAAAAGTCCAGAGTTTTCATTCGTGTTTTCATTAAAGAGTTTTGAAAATTTCGGAAGACGATTTTGCATGAAAGCCATATATTCATTTTCTTGACTGACTTTTTCTTTAAAGAATTTCACTATTTTATGCATAAAAGTGTTTGAATATTCAAGTTTTTGTTCTAAACGACTGATTAGATTATCAACAAATTTTCCATGTACATGAAGTAAATGACTTCTATGATTGTCCCATTTCTTCAGATTTTCGAAACTGGCCTGTTTTCTTTCGATTATAGCTTCATCATAAATTATGTTTTCCTTTAAATTCGGAGAGAGATCGAAATTAGTGGGGTTGTTTTGAGGTAGTTTAGCTGAAGATGATCCGGATAAATGTTTGGAATGAGTCTCTGAACAGGGGGAGTTGAACAGGGTGTTGACTTTCTGAGAAATAGCAAGGTAGTTAGGGTTTAATTCTAAGCAGGGAGATTTGATTTCTTCCGTTTTATCCATTTTTAATTTTAATTATAAAATTTGTAAAAAGTTTTATTTGTTGTTTTGAGGGGTATTTTTTTTTATCTGAAAATATTTTAATAAGTATGTATAATGTTCTTTGAACTATTTGATTTTTTTCATATGAAATTTCATTTATTTACGATTTTGTTTAACTAATTTATTTTTTTTTTCAGGGAGGAAAAAGAATATTATTTGTCCTCTCTCGTTAGAAAAAGCCATTTCATTAAAAAAAAACTAGTAACTTAACCAGAAATCACTATTATTTCTCAGTGAGCTCACGATATCCCATCCAGTTGCTTGGCGCTTTGCCTCCGTTTTCTTTAATAACTTCAAGCAAAGTATTAGAAGGTCCGTCTTTCATAAAAGGGAGCATAGTCTGATAAACAAAAAATTTTTTTTAATTATGCTTTAGACATTTTTACATAAGTTTTTTCCAAAATTTCTCTGCTTTCAGGCCATTCTCCTTTGAAATATTTATCCAGAGCTTGTTCAAAAGTGTCGAAAAATTCCTAAAAATGATAAAAATTTATTTTAAAAAAGTAATTAACTCTTGGGAAATTTTCTCTCATAGCCTTTAATTCCTTATCTGATTGGAAAAGATTGGCGACAGTGGTCTTATTTTCCATGACGTTCTTCCTCAATTCGTTTCTGCGCAATCTGTTATAAACTTTCAATTTCTTCTTTTCAGCTTTGGTCATTTTAGCGGCCCCATATTTGTCCAATTGGCTCACTTTCACTTTTTGCATCAAATTTACTAGATCTAGGTCACAGGTGTACAGATCCATCGGCTCTATGCTTCCTTTCACTGTCACTCTATCGATATGCCTCATAAATTTCTTAGTCTCTTCAGTCAAAGTTTTAAATAAGGCTCCACTATAAATTTCATATGTTATAAATAAAAGATAAAAAAATATTAAAAAAATTAAAATCTTTAAAAAATTTAAAAAAAGCTCCATTATTTTTATCAAAAATTCGCGAATACTGAAAAAAAATAATCAAAAACCTGATCAAAATAGGAACACCAAATTGTTTTGTTGCGGCCTCCAATCTCGATGCCATATTCACATTCGGACTTAAATATGATGCATCAATTTTAAATTCTGACCCAATAGCACCTTCAATGGCCCATCCAACATGCAATCCAAATCCCATTCTCACTGCATAATTCGGCATTCTTTCATTGAGTCCTTTATGTTCTTTATATTTCTTGAGTTTTTTGCTCAAATTGATGCCCGCAATGATCTTCAAAAATGCTATCACTGACATATCAGCAACTTGTTTCACGCTCCTATTTTCTGATAGCACTAATATCGATGGGTTATTTGGATCCTGTTTAATTTCTTTTTCATCGAATTTCCACACTAAAAGAAAAGCGTCTCCGATGTTTTTATTGGCTGCCCCACTGAAATGATCGACTAAACTATGAACAATCTCCGCAATTTCATTCACAAACACCATAACATCCTCCTGGAGAATTTCAGTTGCATCAGTGAAATTTCTTATATCACAAAACCCAAAAATTGCCACCATCTTTTTACCAGGAATCATGGGATCCACTTCTCCACTTTTTGACATGTTCTGAGCAATAATTTCTGAACCAGCTTCTCCAAAACCCAAGGCAAGCAAAGCTCCAATTTTAATAATAGTTTTCTCGAGGATAGTAGTTTCATAAGTGTTTTCTTCCTTTTTTTTCTCTTTCTTAGCTTGTCCAGAAGAATTAACACCGCTCTTTTTGCTCACTTCTTCAATAGCCAAAGCTTCATTTTCTTCCATTTGAGCTGCTTCTAAAGGATTTTTGGCGATACGTTTGACTTTTTCTAACATGTTTTCTATGGGATGAAGGACGAGATCATTGGCATCCTTTGAAAAATAAAGTGCACCCATGGTCAACACGATACAGACAAATATTGTACGAGCTATACCCAAGGCTGCATCAAGAGAATTATCAGCTCTTCCATCATATATGGCCACCATGGTATCCTGACGAGGAAATGAAAGAAGGAAAAGAAAATTAAAAATACGTTGTTAGGAGAATATGTATAGATGTTTTTTTCTTCGTCTCGCAGATTATCAGCTATAACTGTTGGGGAATTGTAGATTATAAAATTGTTGAGCTCAAGTAAAATCAATGGATCTCTTTGAGCACCTTCCTATTTTTAAAAATTTTAGTTGTTGTTTTTTATTTTTTGTATTTTGAGAAAATTTTAAATAAATGGAATTTTATCAACCTCATTTTGTGTAACATAAGTATCATTAGTGATAATAAAAGCGGCAGAATTCATATTTCCTGACCACATATAAATCGTCCTCAATCCACTTTCATAGCTCGTATATTCATCAGTATAAGTATTCAAATCAAAAATTGGAATGCTTAGCATAATACTCATCACTAACATAATAACTCTCTTTGTAGTGAGATCAGACAATTTTTTTCCAACATTCGTTTCTTGTGGAACCTTTAAATAAAAAACGTTGATTTTTTAACATTTCTCAAATTTTTTACGTTCTTGATCATTCCTTCTTTGACATTCGAAACTACAGCAGTGGTATTAGGCATTCCGCTTGTTTTTTCAGGCAACTCTTTGCTTTTGTTAGGGTTGTTATTGCCTACATTATTATTGCTATTATTGTTGGCATTGTTAGAAATAATGTTAATGTTGTTGGCATCAGCGTTGTTAGGATTGGCATTTGGGTTGTTATTGGCATTATTGGTGATTTGTTTTTTGATTTTTTCAGCAATCAACTCGGATTTTTCTTTACCAAAATTCTTGCTCTCACTCTGAATATTTCCTGCAATTGTCCCATCCATTTTCTTCTTCGATTCTTTTTTGTCCAACTGATAATTTCCAGTATTAAGTTTGGAATCTCTTCTTTCGACTATCGTAGCAGTGGCAGGATGTTCTCCAGATTCTGCTGCCATTTGTTCGTCGTCTTCTTCTTTGAATTTCAGATTCTTTCTTTCGAGTAGAACCTGTTGTGCGTGTTTATAAAGCTTAACTAATCTGATCAGTCTCACAATTCTCACTATTCTACCAGCTCTGGTCCCTACTCTGGAAGCTCTACTGGCTCTGGCTAAAGATGTGGCACTTTGAGCGCTTGAACCAGATCCGGTGTTGAACATCAAATTTGTGATCCATTGGATATCGAAGATTAAAGAGGCAGTTGAGACAAAATCGAGCCAAAAGAAGAAACTCAAGAAATAATCTTCTTTTGCTATACAAGAAAGTAACATTTCTACAGCGAACAAAACAAGACAAACGCAAGCCATTCCAAAGAAATATTTATCTCCATCCTGAAATGATAAGTAAGGAAAATAAAAAAAGAAGAAACTTTATCTGTCGCCAAGACTCTCGTGTCATCTCCGAATAAAGCATATAATGTGATGAGAGTCATGAAACCAACCACGTAAAAATCATCCAAAAGAGCAGCAAGTTTTTTCTAAAACACAAATTTACGATTTTTGCTGTTGGCAAAAAGTTACCTGAAATTTCTTCCATGTTTTTTTCATCCCAGACATTGGAACAGTGTTGGCCGGAATGGTCGTGCTATTAGTCACAGGCCTAGTCTCCGTGGCTGGCTTTTTTTTCCACATTGTGGACCCTTGGGTTGGATTCGGACGGGTTTCTGGAGATAATTTGTTGTTTTCGTTGGAAGTTTTCAGAGGGACCAATTCAAGGTTTTTTGATTTGCTCATCGGATCTTCTGGTTTTTTTTCTTCAGGCTGTTTCTCGAGAACCTTAAAAAAAATGAAAAAAAAGTATTAGAGGGGGGAATGTACATCCACTGCAACGAAATTCTCGTTGTTGGGTGTTTCTAGATTGATATTCATTGAGGTGGAAGAATTTGGAAGTTGGAATAAAATAATAAGAAAAAAATTTATTATTCAGAAAACGATTTTCGGCTTTATCTTCAAAAAAATAAGTTTATTTTGACACAGCCCAAATAATTTTTTCGAAGTTTCAAATAATTAATTATTGATAATTTTAAGTTTTGTTTTGGGGGATTTTGATATATAAATATAATATTTAAAATTGAATTGCCTTTTTTTTAAGTTTTTTTTTGTCAAAATAGAACATTTTTTGAAAAGAAATAACGGGCAATCGAAAAATAATTTAATTAAACATTTTAATAATAAAAAAAAAAAACAAATATTTTTTTAATAAAAATATATTAATAATTAATAAATGAAGTGCTGAATTATATTTTGAAATATGATTATAATATTATTCAAAAATTCGCAAATGTTTTACTTAAAAACAAAACAATCACCATTTTTTAAGAAATTTTTTTTTTTTAATTAAGGGATTTATCAATCCCGTCAAAAAAATTTTAAGTATATTTTTGGAATTACAATAAGACGTCAATGGGAAATTAAAAGTTTTTTAGCAAAGAAAAAAAAAGAAAAACCTTAACTCACTCCTCGAAAAATCAAAAAAGAGAGATTGGCCTTTAAAAACTATCATAAATTTTGGACATTTGAACAATGGAAAAAAGTATTTTTGAAGACGAAAGTAAAATTGGATTGTCAAATGATTTTGCTGGAAATAAAGAATCTAAGAATATAGTTATTGCAATCAACAAGTTAATAAGTTTAAGAAAATTAGAGCAAATAACGAATATTTCAATCCATATAAAATTACAATTTTCAGTATTTTTAAATTATTGCTTTTCTAAAATTTAATTCTGTTTTGTTAGAACATTGGTTTTCCAAAATAAAGAAGTCCATTTATTTTTTGACTTCTGTTCAGCATTTTTTTCATGAGATTTTTGTCTTTTTTTCCTTCACTATAGAAAGTCCTGGAAGGCAAATTTTAAAAAATAAAGAAATAAAAAAATTCCAACCGATTTAAAATTATGATGTTCTTATCAAAACATTTCATCTTCTCGTAAAAGTCAACAACATCAGATATCCACAAATAATTTGACCAATCGCTATTTAAAAAAGAAAAAACAGTTAAATTAAACAACTAAATGATTTTGAACCATTGAATAAATAAAGAGAATTTTTTGAATTTTTCACTCGTGTTTGATGTAAAAGATTTCAACAAATCTTTTATCCAGTCTAAACCACACCCATCCCTTTTCAAAATTATTCAAATATTTTAAAATTAAATACGAAATTTGATGAAATAAGAAAAGGGAAAAAGTCTTTAAACCTCCCAAGGCCTGAGCGATGACTTTCAAGAAATTCAGAAAGTTTGGGTAGATCTCATCATTTATATCAATCATGCTTGAAGGAATTTTATAGAAAAATAACTTAAAAATAGAACCCAAGTGAAATTTTCAATGATTTGATATGACAATGATAATTAATTATGGATATGATATATTTTAGGTATTTATTGCTTTTTGTTCTAAAATTTTTAAGTAATTAAAATTTATTTTAAAATACTTGCAAACAAAGTAAAATACAAATCTTTCCAAAGTGGCATTGATCTCTGTTAATTCTTTTGCCACATTTTCAATAAATGAAAAAGATGAATCAATGTGCCTAATTTATTATGATAAAATTAATTCCATTAGATTACTCCTCGATTTCCACAAAAAATCTGAAAGTCTTCAAATTCATAAATTTGAAATTGAAGACATATAAATTAATAAGTTTAAGGCAAAACTGATCTTTTAATGCGAAATTGAGTTTTTCTATTTCTTTTGAAAGAACATAATTTTTTGCCTTTTGAATTATTGAAAAACTCAGAAAAATAATAAAAAATATTACAAAAGAAAGAATATCAATCAATTGATTTCTACTAAGTTCAACGTTTTCTCTGATTCATTTAAAAAAAACATCTTTTAATCAAAATTTCAGCTTACTTTTTAACTTCCAAAAAAATAAACTCGAATCTCTGTAAAATATTTTGATTTCCCCAACTCTTTTTCTTGACGAAAGTATGATAAAACAAGCTCGACCACTTATCTTCTATATTTTGTAAGCTTGGTATCAATAAAAGAGAAAATTGTTTTGTTGGATAACTCACTGAAAAAAGATTTTTTGGAAAGGACAAATTTTGGCTTTTTTACGTTAATTAGAACAGAAAATTTTATTGATTACTCAGTGAGTGCATTGGAAAAATAACAGAAGTCAGAAATTGGTTTTAAGTCATTGAAAATATGTTTTTTGTCGATTTTTATTTGATGATTTTTGGTTGACATGGCAAAAATTATTTTAGAAGGCGAATTTTTTGAAAATAATTAAATAGTTTCACCTAAATTTTTGTGCTAAAATAAAAACACAAAAATTATGATTAAAGCAATTGGAACTCGAAATTTTCGAACTCAAAATTTTAATTAAAATTACAATTTTCAGATTTTTAAATACTTTATTTCCTTTCAAAATTTATTCAAAAATTAATTGAAATTTTTCTTTTTAAGAAATTAAAACTACATTTATTTAAGGAAAGGGATGAAAAAGTTGTTTTATTTTGATTTTTTTTTTTTTTTTTAAATATATTTGTAAAAGGTGTTTTTTGGATAAAACCCAATTTTTTTTCCCTTTTTTAAAAACAAAATTAATATTAAAACTATCAAAATATATAAAATGGAGGATCAATCCAACACTAAAGATTTTTTCAAAATCAAAGTGGCCATCTTTTTCGGATACAACGGTTTACCATTCCACGGACTTCAAAAGTTCTTCTAATTTTTTCATCACAATATCCATTTTATATTTTAGAAACAAAGATGTTTTGACCATTGAACAGGCATTTGAAAAAGGTCTATTTGATTCCGAATTGATTCCGAAATGTAATTTTGGTAAGAGAAATTTCAAATTTCCATATTTATTTCTTTTTTCAAATTTATTCCAGGTGATTTAAAAAAAAGTGGCTGGAAACGAGCTGCCAGAACGGATAAGGGTGTTCATGCCATATCAAACGTGATAAATTGCAAATTGGCCATAAAAAGACATTTTGTTGAGGAGGAAGAAATTCCCAAGCCAGAAGAAGAAACCAAAGAATCTATAAAAGGCGACAAATTAACCAAAGGAAATTACAAGGAGCGGATAAATTTCTCCAAGATCATCAATACATTGAACTCCAATCTCCAAGATATCAAGGTCTTCGGTATAAATTAGAGAAGTTTTCAAGCCAATTTAAATAAAAAGCGATTAGAAAAGTCACCAAACATTTTGATTCGAAACAAAGTGCCAGATGCCGGCTCTACGAATATTTGATCCCGGTATCAGTCTTCAAAAAGACTAGCGAAAGAGCTAATCGTTCCTTAGAATTCGAGCAAAAAATCCTAGAGAAAATTGTTACTCTGGGACAAAAATTCGTGGGCACCAAAAATTTTCACAACTATAGCAAAAAAATGAAAACGAAAGACCCAAAATCCAAACGTTATATGATGGAATTTAAGGGGAAAATCTTGGAAGTTACAGATTTAATGACTCCTGAACGATTATCGCAATACAAGCCTGAAGAAATGAAGGATATGAGATATTTCTTGTTTAATATAAAGGGCCAAAGTTTTATTTATCATCAAATCCGGAAAATGATTGGGATTTTGGCACAAAGTTGTCAAATGGATTTGCCAGATGCATATATTGATAATTCATTTTCTAATAATGTCGTCAGAGTCTGGTTGGCTCCTGCTGAGGGCCTGTTTTTACATAGGGTTGATAATAAACATTCTATTATTAAAAAAATATTTAAATTTTTGCCATGAGGTGAATTTTGATGCCTATAATGAAAAAAAAGATATTCCTCAGAAATTAGAATTTACTGAAGAAGAGGTGATTTTTTTAAAATGATTATATAAAAGTGTAAAAGTGCAAAAATTTAGGAAAAAAACATTGAAAAGTTCAGAAAGGAAGTGATATATCCACTAATTGTGGATTCAGAACTCAAGGAAAAAAAGTATTAATATTAAGAAGATATCTAAATTTTATATCTTCCAATTCAAATGATTTTTTTGAATAGATATACTGATTGGTTGAAAATCGTTTGTGATCCTTTGAATAACATTGAGGAAGAGTCGGAAAATGATGAGGAAGGAGATTTGGAAGGCTAAATAAAGAGAAATCTTTTTAAAAAATTTAAAAATCTCAGATTTAATTCGAATTTTGCTTCAATCGCATCATCATTTATGAAAATCCTTTTTAATTAAAGCAAAAATCATAAAATAATATATATCGAAAAAAAATAGCCTCGATGAGTAAGATTGACCTAAACAAAGCAGGGATTTTTGCAGGTTTGGCAGTTCTTCTCCTGCTCTTGATTTTCATTGGAGTAGTTCTGGTTATGACAGTAGTCTTCTGGCTCCCGATAGTTCTTGTTAACATTCCATTCATCATAATTTTTGGGATTCTCGCCAAATATACAATAGTTATCAATCTAATATGTTTTTAGAGTCTAAATTTGAAATTTATAGGTTGGAAAACCATTCAAGGCAGTGTATTATTATTTATATGATTGGGTGTTTTATAAGAGCGAGACTCCCCGAAGATTGCTATGGCAACAATTATATGATAGTTTATGTTGGTTGTATCCTCAGACAAGATGGAAGGTGATGAATTATGGGTTTGCACTTTTGAATGATGATGGAAAATTGATCACCAATCTTAAGAATGAAGATGAGGAAGAAAGATTTTGTTTGCAGCTTTACCATTACATAGCAACAAGTTTAATTTCATTTTTTTCAAAGACATTTATTGCAATTTTATTTTAGGTTTTAACACAGTGAAATCATTAAAGGACCTCTCTATTTTGGAAGTGGGTTCAGGCAGAGGGGGTGGACTCAATTATCTATCAACATATTTAGGCCCAAAAGAATGCATTGGGGTGGATTTTAGTGAAAATCAAGTATTTTAATAATTTTACTAAAAAAAATGTAATTTTTTTTTGGCACAAAATATAAAATAGGTGAGGTTTTGTTTATCAACTTATACTTCGAACAAAAAGATCAAATTCCTGACAGGGGACTCCGAAAAATTAAGCGATGTGCCCGAACTGCAAGGGTTGGCCGTGGATATGGTCATTAATGTGGAAAGCAGTCATTGTTATGGGAATTTCAAGGAGTTTGTGAGACAAGTTGATAAAATCCTGAAACCAGGCGGTCTGTTTATTTTCACTGATTTTAGAGATCAAAAGGAGATCGAACCAATGGAAGCAGCCTTGAAAAGTTTTTCTCTGGTTATATAATTAGATTTTTCTTAATTTTTATATCAAAAATCATTATTTTACCTCCATAGGAAATTGTTAAAAAGGAAGATATTACCATAAATGTGATTCATGCATTAAAATTAGATGAGAAAAGAAGAACTAATTTAATTGAGAATAATGTGAATTATAGTAAATGGATTATTGAATGCAGAAGAGATATTTTTTAAATTTTTATCATAAACAGTGTTGAGACCTTTCTTCAAAAAATTCAGTGGACTCCAAGGCAGTAGAATTAACAGCAATATGATGAAAAGAGAAACGTTATATGTGGCCTATATTCTCAAGAAGAAGAAAAACTAAAAAGTTTTCTTTAAATTAACAATTTGACATTAAAAATATAATTTATTAAAAATTTGAAAAAATCAAAAAATAGTAATTTTTCATTTTTTGTTTTAATCGTTTAGACATAAAAATTAAAAAATAAGATAGATCAACTAATAAAATAATTTAGGACCAAAATTATCTTTCTAATCAATAATTAAATAAATTTTGCTAATAGCTTTGAACAATCGTTCAACTTCTGTATAATTAGCCTTTTTGGCTGTCAAACACATCGACCTCAGCTTATTTCTAACCATATTTAAAGGCTTATTTTCATCCACCAGCAACAATTTGTTCATTCCAGGGGCTTGGAACAAGACTATTTCGCATTCCTGAATCTCCTTCAGATTCTCATCTAAAATATTATCAACATTCATTTGATGAATTTTCTCATTTTCCCTTCGAATTTGTGACCCAATTGATTTTATTCCAGATCCAGAATGTTTATCCTTGGCTAATTGTCTTTGACCTGCTTTTTTCCTTGTGACATATTTATGATCTGAACGATGCAGCAGGCATTTCCCTGTTTTATCGAAGATCCCAATGGAAAAATTGCCTCCATGGCATAAAATTAGACAAATCTTATTGATTTTTTGTAGATTTTGAAGCTGATTCTCGAAACTGTGCATTGATAAAGCTTCGGTTTTCTGGTTTTGGAGATTAAATCCATTGATGATTTTTTTTTGTCTTTGCAACATCGATTGCATACTAGTAAAATCATAGGAATTGGATGTGAGCTCATTATCTGAATAAAGTTTCTCATATTTCGTTTCTTCTAACAAGTCGTTGTTTTTTTCTGATTTACCCACAAATTCCAAAGAATCATCAATTAAGGTTCTGTTCATGAACATCAATTGATTGTTAGCATTGCTGAAAAACATATTGTTTTGTTCTTTGATGAATTTCTCTTCTTTCAAGAGCAATTGAAGGTCTTTCCCGGAAATATCAAGCAACATCCAGAATTTCATTGAAAGGAACTCTCTTGGAAGGTCAAAAACACTCATCTTCAAAATTGTGGAGGAGGGGGTCGAGATGATTTTGAATTTCTGATTGGGATTTTTTGGCTTGAATTTTTTCATTGCATTGAGCAGAAAGTTTTGATATTTGGATTTTATCTTTTCGAGCAATAAAGTTTGAATTAGAGGATTGAGGAGTTTGTTCGAAGAAGACAGATGGGATAGATCAGGATAGGAAAGAAAATCACAGATGAGGAGAGCTAACTTATTAAAGTTGACCAGAATGTAATATAAATTTATCATTTTTTTTGGTTAGGATTTTACAATTTATAAAAAATTTGAGATTTTGCAAATTATTTATATGGTTTTTTCTTTATAAAAGAAAAAAGCTTCCTGAAAAATATAATAATTTCAA
>Ga0302186_10001612_pt1 | contig 18412 bp, 22 predicted proteins | sample II_Bog_E1_2_FD_198782 | JGI IMG/M metagenome (GOLD analysis project Ga0302186, IMG submission 198782) | Peat permafrost microbial communities from Stordalen Mire near Abisko, Sweden - II_Bog_E1_1 | ecosystem: Environmental > Terrestrial > Soil > Wetlands > Peat | place: Sweden: Abisko...
ACCAGGAAAAAAAAAAAAAAAATTTTTAATATTCTTATTTAATTTACTCATATCAAATAAAATTCAAAATTTCAAATATTAATTAACAAATAAATTAAAAATGAAAAGACAAACGAAGTTTTTAGTTTTCTGGTTAAATATAAATCAAAGAAGACAAACGAGTTTATTGAAAAAATACTCTAATAATAATCAATTGAATTCATTTATTAATCCCTGAAAACAAATTTCTCAGTTTTTTTAGCTGATATCCAAATATAGCATTCTCCAAAAATGTTAATTTCCTAATTGTTTTTCAGAATTATATTTTTTAAAATAAAAAACTTCTTAAAAAATGCAAAAATTATAAAAAATCACTCAAATATTCCATATGTCTTCCCTGAAATCGGTTTTCTCAAAATCCCTGCCTTCCCTTCGTTCCCGTCTTCAATCTTTCCGCCAATCCCATGGTTCCAACCCTATAGCCCAAGTGACTTTTAACCACCTTTTCACAGGTCTTAATGTCCCTATCCTTTTCCATGCCACCGCCCGATTAGACCCCGAAAAAGGCCTTTTTCTTCGTTCGATTCCCATACGTGAGATTTCAACAATTCTTCCAAAAACAGAGCCTCACTCAATCCAGCCAACAATTGAGTCGATTTTTTGGTTGTTATTAACTGGAGAAGTGCCCACCGTCGCTGAGGTTGATGGGTTGAAATCGGATTTGAGCAATCGAAGCTTTATATCAGAGGATTTGGAGAGGTTTATTAAGGATTTGCCTAATGATCTTTCTCCAATGGCACAATACTCTATGGCGTTGCTTTATATGTCAAGATCTTCGATTTGCCGTCAAAAAGTTGCAAATTTTCAAAGAGACTCCAAATGGGAATTGTTGTTGGAAGACGGCTTGGATTTATTAGCTAAAAGTTCTGGCATTTTACTTCAGATTTCAAAGAACCGCAACAACCCGACCATTTCCCCTCAAAAGACCCAAAGCAATGATTGGTGTGGCAGATTAGCTGAATCCTTTGGCTTATCGACCTCAAATTCCCATGATTTCTTGAGGCTTTTCGCTCAATTGCATGTGGATCATGAAGGTGGCAACGTGAGCACCCATACCACAATGGCTGTTTCTTCAACCCATGCTGATCCTTTTTCTGCTTATTCCGCTGGAGTCAATGGTTTATCTGGAGCATTGCATGGCTATGCGAATAGAGATGTTATGTTGTTTTTATTGAGTTTGATGCAGGAATTAGGCTCCAATGTCTCCAAAGAAGCTATAGAAGCCTATGTGCTTAATTGGAGGAAACATAAAGGCAACATCCCAGGCTTCGGACATGCCATCCTCAGAACCAAAGATCTAAGGTTCTGCATATTTGAAGAATGGGGGATCAAGCATTGTGCAGAGGCTCAGATCCTTCAAGTTAATAGATTTTGTGCGGAAATTGTGAGTCAAATGCTGAAAAAACAAGGGAAAGCTAAGCTTCCCTACCCAAATGTGGATTTCATTAGTGGGAGTCTTTTGTTTCATTATGGTATCAAGGATATAGAATTATATCCAGTGTTCTTTGCAGTGGTGCGCGCCTTTGGATGTGTCGCGAATATGGTGATTGAAAGAGCATTGGGTCTGCCTCTTGAATACCCTTTGAGTTGGGACCTCGCGACTATAGAAAAGATTTTAGGGAAATAAAAAAAATTAAGCGTTAGCTACAAATTTTATTTGTGGATAAATATAGCTTTTTTTTTATAATAGTTCAATTATTATAGTCTTATATTATAATATTAATATGACTTTGTTTGATAAATCCAAGCCTTTCAAACCTCCCTCCTTTTTCAACGTAGATAAAGATAAAAGTCATTTTTTTCATATTTTTCCTTCTTCAAATTAAAATAGTACTCCTATTTCAAGATAAAGATTCAATTGTGCCTAGTCCCATCAAGACTAAAAATCCCGATCCTTTTCATAATGTGGAATCCGAAGCCTCAATGCTCAATAATGTAAATATCGCAAGCATTGCTCCGATCAGAAATGAAGATTCCATCAAATCTAAAGGCCAAAGAATTTCCAGTGGGACAAATTCTTCTTTAGAGGGCAAAACTATGAGTTTTACTAGAAAGATTGGTGAATGTTTGGGATTTAAGAAGTTGAAATCTTTGAAAATGAGGGTGTCTTTTGGTATGGGTTCTGCTCAGGAATATGATAAGACCTTTATTAGGAATTATGTGTCAACGACCAAGTATGTCTTTAGATTAAAATCCTTGGGTTTATTAAAGGGTTGTTTTAGGTATAATTTGGTGACATGGTTTCCGAAAAGCCTAATGTTTCAATTCCTGAGGATCGCGAACATATATTTCCTTATAATCACTATCCTTACAGCCATGCCATTTTCCCCTAAAAAGCCTGAGACTATGTTTCTTACATTTTCAGTAGTCCTGTTCCTTACAATGCTAAAAGAAGGATATGAGGTTCATTTTTCCTAAATTTTTTCATTGGAAAATCAATAAAACTTTTTGCTTGTGAAAATTTAAAAACCTAATTTTTCTCTAAAGGACTATCAAAGATATAAACTAGATAAGGAAGTCAACAAAAAAACCGCCTGGGTGTTCGAATATTCTACACAATCCTTCCTTCCCTGTTTATGGCAGGATGTGAAAATGGGGGATATTCTCCAAGTGAAGAAAGATGAATCATTTCCATGTGATTTATTGATGACAAAATGTAGTTCAGATCATGGGATTTGTTTCATTGACACGATGAATTTGGATGGAGAGACAAATCTGAAGGAAAAAATCGTAATAAAGGAATTCCAAGACTCTGAAGAAAAGATGTTGTTGAATATGAAGGGGATCTTAGAATGTGATAGTCCTAATGAATTCCTTGATAGATTCGAAGGCAGTATCAATGCGAATGACTTGAATTTGAAGAGGACAGTCGTTGTAGAGTTCGAATTTATTATTTTTTTTGAGTAATGTCTAATGTTTAATGTTTATTTATAGTATAAAACAGCTGCTTTTGAGAGGGTCTACTTTGAAAAACACTGAATGGATCATGGGGATAGCAGTTTATTGTGGTCAGAACACGAAATCCTATCAAAATTCCAGGAAACCTCCTGCTAAAATGAGCAATGTCCTCCGTAAAATGAATAAAGTGCTTTATTCGGTCTTCTTCTGTCAATCAATGATATGTTTGGTTTTGGCTATTATTTCAGTAACTTGGGAGTCTACTAATGCAGCAGCAAATTTCTACTTAGATATAGTAAAATCTCTATAAAAATTATATACTTTATCAGCTTTTTTTAATAGACTTCGAATGGCATCTCATTTGGGACTTTCATTAAGAGATATTTCGTGTTTCTGGTGGCTTTTTCTCAAATGATCCCTATATCTCTCTATGTTGCTTTGGAAATTGTGAAGCTGATTCAGGGATATTTGATAGGTAATGATGAGAAAATATATTATGAGCCTTTGAAAAAGAAGACCTGTGTGCGAAGTTCGGAATTAATTGAGGAATTAGGACAAATAGAGTTCATTTTCAGTGATAAAACTGGCACTTTGACTTGTAATTGCATGGAATTTAGAAAATGTTCGATCAATGGAGTTGTTTATGATGAACATTTGGTAACCTTTTATTTTTCGAACTAATTTTAATGTTTTTCCTCTCAGAATTTGCAAGTTGAAGCTGAAGATGACAAGAAAAGGCCTAGTATATTTCTCCAAACCCAAGAGGCTAATATTGATACCTTCTTCCGTTTCATAGGTTTATGTCATACAGTGGTCACAGGTTCTTATAAAATATCTCAAAAACCATTAACTTTTAGTATTTTTAGATAATAATTCCGGAACTATCAAATATCAAGCCTCGAGTCCAGATGAATTGGCTTTAGTTGAAGCCGCAGCTCGTCTAGGTTATAAATTGACCAATAAATCATCGAATTTCCTGACTCTTCAAATCCAGAGCCGTGAGCCTGAAAAATGGTACACCTTAATTGAATTTCCTTTCGATTCGATTCGAAAGCGTATGACATTAATTGTGAAAAACGCTGTGACTGGTCAATATTTGCTCTTGACTAAAGGAGCTGATTCCTCTATGTTGCCAAGAATCAGACAAGACGATTTGGGTGTCTTCAAAGCGGAACAACACCTAAAAGAGTTCTCTTTATTAGGATTGAGGACTTTGGTGATGGCACAAAAGGAGCTCAGTCAGAAGGAGTATGAGGATTTGTCTTTTGAATGGGAAACGATCAGGATTTCCAAGGATAGAGCCAAGGAAAAAAAGCTGAGTAAATTATATGACAATTATGAGAAAAGTCTCAATTTGGTTGGTTGTTCAGCCATTGAAGATAAATTACAGGATGGGGTTCCTGAGACTATTAATAAATTGATTGAGGCGGAGATTAGAATATGGGTTTTGACTGGGGATAAGCAGGAAACGGCTATAGAGATTGGTAAGGCATGCCAATTGATTCAACAAGATATGGATTTGTTGATTTTGAGCTCAGGAAACTCTGAGGATTTCATTAATAGACTCAAGAGATTTATCAGTACCTATGTAAGAAAAAGCCTTAAAAGACTCTTGAGTAAAATATCGACTTGAATAGGAGATCAAACCTTATGTTAAAGGCCAAAAACTTAAAAATCTCAAATTAAAAGATAATAAGAAGATATCTATTGTGATAGATGGGCAGACCTTGATATATGTATTGAATACCAAGGATAAACAAATAGAAGAGCTATTCTTCCAATTAGCGATCGTAGCACATTCATGTATTTGTTGTCGAGTTTCTCCTAAACAAAAAGCTGATATTGTGAAATTGGCTAAATCTAGAGGCAATTGGCTTACCTTGGCCATAGGAGATGGAGCCAATGATGTAGCTATGATCATGGAGGCTCATGTTGGAGTGGGGGTTTTCGGGAAAGAAGGCACACAGGTAGAGTTCTATTAATGAAATATAGTAAATTTAAGGGTGGTTAGGCCTCAAGAACAGCTGATTTTGCAATTGGTCAATTCGCCTATTTGCAAAGATTATTGTTTTTACATGGCAGATGGGGGTATAAAAGAGTAGGTACCTTCATATGTTACTATTTCTATAAAAATGTTGCGATGGTATTGTCGGAGATCTTCTTTGCGTTCTTCAATGGGTTTTCTGGACAAATTTTCTTCTTGGATTGGCTACCGATGCTTTTCAACGCGTTGTGGACCAGTTGGCCTTGTATGATTAATTTTTGTCTTGATAAAGTAAATGATTGTTTTTTACCTTTTTTTAATACTTTTGAAAGATTTTTACATTTAATTAATTATTTTACTTGTTTATATAAAAGGATGTTAACGCGACCTCATCCATGAAATACCCAAAACTTTATCGTGCAGGTCCTTTGGAAGTCTATTTCAATTTCAAGAAATTCTGGTTTTGGATGCTTTTCAGTTTCATACATGGATCCTTCGCGTTTTGGGTTCCACTTTTGGTAAAAATCTTTTAAAAATAACATAAATTTCAAGTCTTGAATTTAATAAAGAGTTTTGATTGTTCTTTCAATACAACTGGTCTGATGCCTGTCCATTGGTTGGTTTCTACAATGAGTTTTTGCTTGGTCATGCATATAATAACTCTAAAATTGTTTTTGGAGACATGTTTCCTTACAAAATATAACATGTAAAATGGAAATATCTTTATTCATTTATAGTTTTTTAATTAGATTTTTCGGATTTTTCAGCCTGATTATCTTTTATATCACTTTGTTCCTTTTAGCAACGCCCTTTATAGCAGAAACGTTCCAGCCCCAGTTTAATTCTTTGATGTGGGAATTAATGAGTGTTTTGAAGGTATTTTTGATATTTTTCCTTTATTTTATAGATTTTTTTAAAGGTTTGGGTGGTGATTTTACTTGTGCCATTTGCTGCTATAACTCCAGATTTGTTATATATATTTTGGAGTAGAAAGGTCAGGCTGAATCCGAAAGATATGGTCTTAAGCTTGCAAAAAAATTGAAAAATTTGCGCAATTTTATTAAATTTCATGTGTAATATTATTTAAGACCTTTATTTCCATTTTAGTGTTAAATTTAATCCGTTTATCACACGGATATATCATCATTAAATAAAAATTTGACTTCTTATCATTATTTTTAATACTTTCTATCAAATTTCTTTTTTAAATTTTTTTTATTTAAACTAACTAAATAAAACAAAACCACTTAACATTTTTTATTATATTGGATATTATTATTTTTTGTGATATTCAAAAGTAAAGGGTCTTCCTAATTTATATTATTTAATTTTTTTTTATTATTATATTTTCGATTCAAATAGGATATTAAACATTTTTCTATTTTTCGAGAGCCAAAATATTATCAAAAGCTAAAACAAAAAATTTAATAAAAGTAAAATTAAAGGGTTCTTTGTAACCTTGAAAATCCAGCCACAAAAGTAAAGAATGCATATCATTATTTCAAATAAAAAATTATTGAATTCTCCTTGAGCTCCCTTGGAATTTAAAATAAAAAAAGAAAGAAAAGTTTTCAATAATAAAAGAATTTTTACTAGATCATAAATCAAGAACCATATATTATCATGAAAAACGAAGGATAACAAATACAGGGAAAATAAAATTAGAAAATTTAATTGTAATTCAGATGGTATCCAAAATTTGATGATCAAGCTTAGATTTAATAAGATCTTAATTTATTAAATAAGTAAAAACAAGTATTTAAATTTATTTCGCTTAAACTTCTGCAAAAGTGTCTCGGAACATTGATTGCAAAAAATATATTAGTGTGGAGCATATTAACAAAACATTCAAGAATTTTGGGATATTGTTGGATGCTGAAAAGGATCGAGCAAAGGTGCAATTTAATAAAAAATTTTAATAATATGATATCTCAATTACCTTTCAGAGCTTGGACTTTTTCTTCATTTTCCTTAAAAAAAACAAATTTGGAGGATCTTGAGTCAAAAATTTTGTTGATTTTTTGGGGTTCTATCTCAATGATTTGTTTCGAAGCAGGCTCAAATTCAACTTGGGCTTGAGGATCGAGGCTTTATGTGTTTTAATTTATTCTTCGTTTTTTATATAAAAAAAATTACTTCATTTGAATTTGAGTAGGTGATTTGGAAAGATAGTTGGAGAATTCGTGTTGTGGTTGATCCATGTATAAATTTGCAGATGGGTTCAAGGGATCCTGATCTTTTGGTTGAAGGTCAAGTTGATTGATGTTCACTGTTGTGATTTGAGAGCTTTTTTTGAATTTATGTTGTTGATTACAAATGAGACAAATATACAAATTTATATTACCTTGTTTGATGAGAATAAGAAGATTTGAAATCACCTGTGGGGTTGAATTTAAACATTATCAAAATTTCTTTTTGAGGAAATAGTTGAAAGGTTATTTTTTTATTGTCTAAGATTAGAATTCATATTTTTCATGTTTAATTAAATCAAAAAAACCTTGAAAAGGATAGCAAATTCTCATATTTTTCAAATTTGTCATCTTGATGTTTTCAGTTAAAAGAGCATCATTTGTTTTATTTGCATAAAACATATATAAAATTCCCATTGTATATAGTTTATATCTAAAAAAATATCAAAAACACATCCCAATGATTATTTAGAACCTATATATGTTTGGTTGAGAATATTTCAAAAAGGATGAGCATTTTTGCTCTGGTGGATTTTGTTCTGAAAGATTGACAAGCATATTTCGTTGAGCCAAAAGGAAATTTGGGAAATCATTTTGAAAGTTTTCATTCAAAATGATCGGTTCATCTGATTGGGTGTCTTTTTAAAAACAAAATATTATTAAACTGTTATCATCTTAAAAAATAACTTAGATTAATTTTCCTATTGATATTTTGCAGCCAATCAACTTCTACTAAAATCAAATATTCTCCCGGATCATAGTTCGCCTCAATAGTGATATTTCGAGATTGCATATAAGTTCCTTTTTTGAATTCCAATCCTATGTATTTGATTTTTCCAACCATGACTCGAACAAAGGAATAGGCATAATCGATGTTGATGTTTTTGAATTGAACCTTATTGTATTGTGAAGCACTCAAAATTATGTTTGTTTTGGCCATCACCTTCATTCTGACAATAAAATGATTGCTGTTTCGGTTGTGATAATCCAATTTGATATTGTTGATGAAATAATTTTCTTTCAATTTGAAGATAAAGAACTAATAAATTATTTTTGTATATTTCAACTGAATTATTTTAAGAAATTGATACATATTTGTATTTCTTGAAAAACTCATTATATTTCATTTCCGTTTGGATCCTTTCGTTTTCATTTCCTGCAATGATTTCATCATTTATTCTAATAATCACATTTTTTCATCAATAAAATAAATCTTTTACAATAAACAAGGTTTCTCCATCAAAATGATGTATTCTGATTTATTGATATCCTTTATTCTAAAACAATCTTTTCCATGAGAATCCTCTTTTTCAATTTCCATCTCAGAGCATAGAATCAGAAAATCTAAGTAAAATTATAAAATCATTCGAAAAGAATAATATTAAGTCAATTATCTACTTAAATCATGAAATAATATGATCTTTTTGATCCTTTCTTCTTCAGAAGGGAATGAACTTTCATTTACAATATCATAACTAACTCCTGTCAAATCGCAAACAGCATCAAGAACACTTCCATTTTGTATGTTTTCATAGGAACCGTATAGTTTAGCATAAGCTTTTTCCAAAAGCATCAGCCAAATTTCATTTTTTTCGCTGCGAGAAAACAACAATTGGTTTTTAGATTTCATAAAAGGAAAAAAATCGTCTAAATTCACAACACACCATTCCCCATTGTAATTCAATATAACTCCATAACATCCATAAAGATTGTATTTATCTGTTAAAAAAAGCCGTTCGATGTATTTTTTATTGTATAATTGCAAAAATCCGAAGGCATTCAACAAATAAGCATTTTTTGAAAAAGCCCCTTGATAAATTTTGGAAATTTCGCCTACTTTAAACTTCTTGAAAACAAAAAGCGAACTGGAGAAAAGATCGAAATAATCTTCGAGTCTTTTCCATACAATATCATTTTTTTTAATCAAGGGCTTTTTGTTTTTCGGATTTTCAAGAGAATGATATTCAGGGGGAAAGTCATTATCATAAAATTTGGCTTTAATCATTTGAGGTGGAAGCTCAGACAATTCAAAAAAATCTTTAATTTCTTCTGAGTTTAAATAGGAAATTTTTGAGAGAAATTTTTGGCAATCATTTGTATTTGTCTTTTCTTTATAGGTTTTCATTTTTCCAACAGATTTTTTTTTTATTAAGAAATAATTAATAAAATTTTTATTATATCCGAATTTTTTAAAAAAATGAAATAGATAAATACATTATTAATTCTTAAAAAAAACCTATCATTTTTCATTAAATCTCCTTAATTTTAAGCTTTACATACTTCTTAATAAGGAATTGATACAAAATCCAGCACAAATATCCACAATATACACCAAGGACGGCATATTTTAAGCCAAGACTCACGCATTTCCACATTTCATATTGTCCAACCAAATAATCAATGGTTTCCTGATCAAAGCTCTTGACTCCTCTTTCGAAATGTCCTTTAAATTGTTCAGAAAATTGCAAGGCCTCTCCGTTTCTTTGTAATCCACCTGATAACACGAATATCAATACTGTGAAAATGCCCAAAATAGAGAAATGCTTTGACATAGAATAATGAGAAGTCTCTGGCCTGATTCGTTCTAAAGTCGTGACTGGAAGGATATATTTGGCATCATTCTCAGGTATATTGTTGAGAGTTTCAGGGTCTTTCCCAGTCTTTATGACGAGCTTTTGAAGAAAGGCCACTTGTTGTTTCAAAAGGTTGTTTTCGGCTGTGAGGGAGGCGTTATATAGCATGAGCTCCTCGTTTTTTCGCTTGATCTCACGCATTTCATCCTCAAAAGTCTCCAATTGGGTCTTTTTACGGCTGCGAACTCGAGTCGCACTTTCCCTGTTTTGCAATCGCCTAATGAAATTTAATCATTTTAATGAATTTTTAAGCTTTTTTATGATTTTTATGATTTTTTAAGCTTTTTTATGAATTTTAAAGCTTTTTTAGGAATTTTAAGGGTTTTCTATAGAAAATAACATGAAAATTACTTGCGAGCCTTCTTATATTCTTCAGGGTTTTCTTCATATCGATAAATTGATTGATTATCGTAGATCGGCTCATAGAATTTCTTATAAATCGATTTCTTGACTTTGGGAATTCTGTTTTCCCTTTCTTCTTCCAATTCTTTCCTAATAATTTAATAAAAAAACCGATATTTTAAAATAAATTTATACGAATCCTCGAAATGAAAAGGATAATGTTCTGGGGTGTTTTTGCTGGAACAATTGGTGGAATATATAGAAGTATCATTCGGATTCGGTGGCTTATTGAAATTATTGGGATTGTTGAGCTCCAAACCAGAAAAAAGATCAAAATTTATGTCTTCGGGGTTAAGAAACCCACTGGTTTCAAAGGATTGGAATTTGAGTATTGTTTCTGTGTCCATTAGGAAATTATTAGAAAAAAAGGGACAAAGGGGATTTTAAATGAGTAATTTCCTACAAGGAAAAATCAGGAATTTTTTCTTAAGGTTTTAATGATAAAATTCGGGTTTTTAATTATAATTATAATAAAAATATGGGTTTTTCTTCATTAAAATAAAGTAGATAATAACATTAAAAGATTTGAAAATGAGATTTTTTCATTCGAAACTCTCAGCATATTTCAACATCATATCCTTGAATTCTTGTAAAGAGATCTTCCCATCGCCGTTTATATCGATTTGTTTGATCAAAGAAGCCCATTTCTCAGCTGTTACTTTCACTGATTGGAAAGTCTCGATCAATTCCTCTTTAGTTATAAACCCAGACTGATGCTATATATAGAAAAATCAATAATTAGAAAGAAAATCAATAATTAGAAAGAAAAATCAATAAATTATAAAGAAAAATCAATAATTTTAAAGAAAAATCAATAAATTATAAAGAAAATTCAATAATTATTATAAAGAAAAATCAATAAAATCATAATAAAAATCAACCTTATCAAGCATTTTAAAGGCATTTTCTAATATTTTCTTCGACAGGTTTTTCTTTTTGTTCATAGTTCCCATCAAGAACTCCATATAATCAATAGTCCCGCTTACATCTGAATCCACTCTATTCATGATTTTCTCTACAATATCACTGGGGTCTTCGACCTTAAAGATCGTCTTATATCCCCTGATGATATCTTCTCTAGTCAAAATCCCATCTCCGTCCTTATCCAATTCCTTGAAAACCTCTAAAAGCTTCATTTTTTCTTCACCATTAGTCACATTTTGGATTATAAAGACCCAAATCGCATGTTGTAATTTATGATGGACTCTGAATTTCCTTAGGTTCAATAAAGTCTGTTTCGCTAATTGGACGTTTAAATGGCTCTTTTTCCCTGCGAATTCCTTGATCCATTCACTATTTAAGGCTTCTTCCGCTGTAGGTCTCTTACTAGCATCATAAGCCATTAGATTCAAAATGAGTCTTTTCGCCTCAGATGAAATATCTTCAAATTCTGGAATATTTATAGAAAAAGTGCCTTTTTCTACGTTTTTCATGATTTCTTTTTCATCAGAGCCTGTAAAAGGCGGTTTTCCACTTAATATCACATAAAGAATCACTCCGCAAGACCAAATATCGCATTTTTCATCATAATGCTTCTTTAGGACTTCAGGAGCTATATAATATGGAGTTCCGAACTTCTGATTCATGATTTCATTAGGCACAAAAGTCTTTGAAGTCCCAAAATCGATGATTTTAAGCGGGGAATCTATAGATTCATTGAGATATAGGATATTTTCAGGCTTAAGATCTCGATGAACGATTTTATTCTTATGACAATAGAAAACCGCTGAAAAGACCTGTTTCATGATCATCGCAGCATCAGGCTCTGAAAGCCTGGTTTCATAGGCTATACGATCAAAAAGCTCACCTCCAGTACATAATTCAGAAACTATATAGAAAAAAGCCTCATCTTCATAAAATTCAAAGATTTTGATTATATTTGGATGATCGATTTGTTTCAATATCTCCACTTCTGTGGCCATTCTTTGTCTTTCGCCTTCTGATAATTCATTTTTATTGATGATCTTTATGGCTCTTTTTAGGCCTGTCATTCTATGTATAGCTTTCCGGACTTCACCATAAGCCCCTAAAGGAAAATTTCATGAGAAAAAGAAGCTTTTTTCTTATATTTTTACCTTTGCCGAGATGAGATTTGCTCATTTTATAATCTTTTCTTATAGATCCGCTCTTTTTCATTATAAAATCAGAGGGTCGAACCCTTTGGAAATCAGAGGTGAAAGGACTCGAATCTATTATAGTTCATGAAATTAATAGAAAAAAGGACTTTTTTTTAAGACCTAATTGAAGAAATTTGTCCGGAGATAAGGATTTATAAAGAATCGTGTCCTTTTCAACCTCATAATTCTTATGGCGGCCAAATAGAAGCCCCTTACATCCATTTCCCATATTTCTCAGAAAATTTCAAAGAATATTAATAAATCTTTTTAATTTAAAGCCGAAACTAATTATAATCTAAAGGTTAATTTCTTCTTAACCCCAGGATCGTCTATAATATCTCAAAGCTAATTCTGTGATTTCCCCGAAAAATTGACCCAATTTCTCTAAATCAGGCCTTACTTCACCGAATTCCATGTTTTTGCCCATAAAAGCGCTTTCTTTTATAGGGATTTGAATAACGCCTAGGCATTTCTTTTCCCCTAGGGTATTTTTCTCGATAATAGGAAAAGTCAATACAGTCATTAAAGTCGATAAATCCACTTTCCCATCGAAATGAGGTGAATTTTTCAGATTCGGAGTCAATAAAGGCTTTAATCCTTTGGAACATTTACCCACAACTCCAATTTCACCAATTTCCTCGAAATTTGAAGCTGTAAAATGTTTGATAAGAAGTTCATTAGTATAGAAATAGAAATTCGATATTGAGACATTAAAAAGCCTCGAAACCCAATTTTTAATCTTTTCACTGAATTGATAATCGGATTCGCTAGTGCAAAGATCTATTAAAGCCATTTGAAAGAAGTCCTGAAGTTTCGATTCCTGCGAATTCAGGACCTTTTGGTTGATTTTAGCTAATATATCTCCTAAGACAGCTCGAGCTAATATCGCGAAATATTCATAATCTAAAGAATGCGATTTATCGCAAGAACCATGAAAACCACTGAATTCGAGAATAGCCCTGGTTTTCTGGATATTTGGCTCTAAAGGCACTAATAAGACCCCATCGACTATAGACTTTTTCAGGTCGTTTTCTGTCAAAATTTCACAAAGAAAGAGGTTTTTCTCAGTGATTTCTATATAGAATATATAAATATTAAGATTCGAAAATAGGACTTTATTTACTATTCAAAGCTTGCAAAGAATCCATGCTTTTCCCTAGAAGTCCTCTTCCACTCATAGCCTTTAAAGCCATGCCTTTTTCAGAATAGGTCATTAGAATCCCTGTCATTTTATCATCTAACCATATTCGGGCTTCTTCACAATTAAAGACCTTTTTCAAACTACCTGAAAAATAACTTAGAACCTCTTGGAAAGTGCTGAAAGACATCATTTTTATGAGATGGAATAAAAGACTATTGAGGCTTTCAGCAAATTCATGATAAGACACATATTGAGAAGCCATAGTCGATATTATAGAAACTCGATCCTCAGGATTTGAAGCCTCTTCCCTTAAATGCAATAATAAAGCTTCAGGACCTTGGTTTTCAATATCCATGAAAAGATCTAATAAAATTAAACTAAAATCGCTTGAAATCCTTGAATTTATTAAGGACTTGTCAATAAAGCCGATAAATTCGATGATCTATAATCTAACATCGGTGGGATCCTCATTTCCTTTAATAAGGAAAAAGCCTCATTTTCGATTTCAGCGTCTTGAGATCCAATGCCTTCGTCCTCAGGTTTTTTCTGACTAAGATTCATCTGTAAAATCTCGATTCTTTTAGTGAAACTCGCGATTTTCGCCTTCATCTTCTCATTAATTTCTCTGAGATGAGCGATTTCTTTATCTTTATTGGTAATGGCCCTTTTAAATACTTCAATTTCCTTCACTAGTTCATTGATCACCATTTTATAATTATTTTGATCTTCTTGACGATTTCCTTTGGATTTCAAAGCCTTGACTAATTTATTCAAGACGAATAATCGTTTTCCTTGTTCGGAAGTCTTATTTTCTTCGACATGAAGGTTTTTATTTTTCGATTTCAATTCCTCAGAAAATAAGGAATTCCGAACTTGGGATTCTTGAAATCGACTTTGGAAATATTCACAACGAATATTGAGCTTTTCCATTCGAGAACTTAAATTGATGTTTTCCAGGTTTTTCTCTTGTAAGAGTTTTAAGGCTTCCGCGAGCTTTTGTTTCGATTTTTGATTGAATTTCTATTAGAAAAAAGGACTTTTACTTCAAGAGATTGGATGGAATTCTCTTCGATATTAGTAGAAAACATAGCGAATAAGGTCTTTAATTGAAGAATTTCGCTTTCACGAATTCCTGTCTTTCTCATAGTTTCCATTGCTGATATTAACTCCAGAAATTGCCCGTTTCTAGCCTGTAAAGTCTTTAAAAAATGAAGATTTTAGACTTTTTCAATAGAAAAAGAGACTTTATAGGTATTTTGGCATTTTTCCACTGCATATTTCATGCTTTGTCTCAATAAAATCAAGGCTTCTTCATGATTTTCAGACCTTATGGCTTGTTTCTCGTTATTGGAAATCTGGGAAATATTGAGCCTTTTCTTCATTTCAGCTTTTAAAGTCTGAAGTTCTTGATTTTTGGCCTGGAGAATCCGTTGATATTCGATTTCCTTATCCTCAGTAAAAATCAAAGATCTTAACCTTGAAACTTCTAATGAAGAAGTCTCAAGACACGGTTTCGAAGAATCGAAACGAGGCAATTGTTTATTAGAGGAGCCATTGTCTTTAGGGTCTAGAAGCCTGATTATAGGTCTTTTGATGGATCGAGGCAAGATTTGAAGAGAAGGACTTTTCATTGAGATCAGAAAAGTCGATTTCCGGCATTTTATCAAAGAAGAAGTGTCAAAAGGATCGTTTTTGATAAAAGATGTATTAAGAAAAGGGTCCATATCGGAATAAGGGTCCATTTTATTAAAATTTAAAAAGGAGTTAGTTTTTAAAGTTTTTAAGTTTTTAAAGAAAAAAGTGAAAAATTTTAATAGGAAAAAAAGCGATTTTTTATTAAGAAAAATTCAAAAAAAAAGAGAGATTTCAAAAGTTCTTGATTTTGAAAAAAATCAGATTTGTTAATATCGAGAATATAATAAATCCTCAAGATTATCAATGAAAAGTGAGACTTTTGCATACTAAAAACATAAAAAAAAAACACCTTCACAACATTAAAAAAAATATTATTAATAAATGTCTTTTATGAACAAAAAAAGCCCAAAAAAATCTTTATTTCCAATCACAAATTGCCAAAAGCCTCAGTCAAATCCAATTTCACAGCCTCAATATCATCGAAATTAATACATCTAAAACAAAGGTCTTTTTCCTGCGGATTTCTAGAATCTTCTCTTAATAAAATCAACCCATTCAAATCCTTTTCATCAATGAAAAGACCTTTTTCCGCTTTATCTTCAGGATCTTCTGAGGAATTCCTTAAAAAACAGTTTAATTTTATTAGAAAACAAGGTTTTTACGTTTTCGAAGACAAATGAATGGCGTTTCTTAAGTTAAAATCCTCGTTTTTTGACATGAAATAAGGCTTCTTCCTATGGAAATCGATGCTTTTTGAGAGGTTCTTCGGCTTATTAGAGAGAAAAATGGGACCATTGCGAATAGGAATTGGAGAAAGCAGCTTTTCAGTCATTTTCGGTTGTGAAATCGGCAGAGATTGCATTTTATAAGAGAAAAGCCTGTTTTTATATAAATTTAATTTCCAACTTAATTTTTCTCAGGTTTTTCAAGGCTTTTTTAGCTATAATACATAATAATTAACGAATTTTATTACCTTTTTTAAATTAATGAACGAAAAGGAACTTTTTTCAGATTCTGAAGAATCGAGAAGCGAAAAGTCCTCAAGAAATTTAAAAGTCCATGATTTTGAGGAAAAAAATGAAAATATGAAGAAAAAGCAGAAAATAGAAGAAATTTTACAGATTTCTGATAGCGATTCTGAAAATCATAGGGATTTGGGACTTTTTGATCTTACTTATGAACAATTTATTGAGAGAAAAAAGGGCTTTTCTAAAGAAAAAAAACACGACTTTTTGAATTTGAATGAAAAGATCAGAAATTTGCAAATAAACAGGTATTTTCAAGAGGAAAAGCCCCAGAAAATAGAGAAAATCGAGGCGAAAAAGGAGAAAATCGAGGCTAAAAACCCAGAAATAGAAAAAATAAGTTCGAATAATGGGAAAATCAAAGAGAAATATCAGGAAATTTCATCGAAAAGCAGTTTTTCTAATAAAAATGAGTTTGGATTCCAGGAATTGGAAGATCTCAAGTCCTTTTTTTTATCCAAAGGATTTCTCTAAGCTTTTTATTAAAATAAAGAGAAATTAATAGGAAATTAAGGGAAAAACTCAGGATTTCGAACAAGGAAAATGAGGAGAAAAAGCCCAAGATATCAAAAACAACAGATAACGACAAAGAGGCTTTTCTTCTTGATAAAATCGAGAATATACGCAATCATTTGAATTTTTTGATTTCACAGAAAACCCAACAAAACCCAAAAAAAATCGAAAATGCGAAAAAGCCTGAATTTGTTAAAAAGTCCGAAAATTCCGAAAAAACACAAAAAATCATTAGAAAACCGATGTTTTTTATTAAAAAGCCTGATTTTACTTAAAAGATCTTATTAGGAACTTTATGAAGGAAAGTCATTGTAGAAATTGCGCGAAATTGCTTTCGAAAGGAATTCCTACTAATTTCTGTGCTTTCCATAATAATAAAACGAGGCTTAAAAGTCCTGAAATTAGGAAAATCTTCTAATTCTAAAGTTTATTAATTTTGCTGACATTTACATTAAATCCTGAGTTTTTTTTATTAATATCGAGATTTATCGAATAAAAGCCGCCTTTTTCCATGGAAGTCCTTTTTTCTTGCAAATTCCTGAGAATCTTCGTTTTTTGTGAATTTCTCGGGTTTCTATATCCTCCTTCTTGATATCGAAAATTATATGAATATGTGTCGATTTTTCTCACAATCTTTTTATTAAGAAACGCTAATATAGATAAAGGCTTTGAAATATTATTAAATCAACATCTGATAAAATAGCAGGAGTTTCTATGATTTTCGGTCTGATGAAAAGTCGCTTTTCGCAATCGAAAAACCCGTCTGTAAGGTCGATTTTCTCTTTTTCGCCTATTAAAAAGCCTTGATTTCTAATAATTTTCTCGATTTTATACATTTTTTCGGACTATTTTGAGGTTTTTTAATGTTTCTGACTTTAGAACTTTGTGGTCTTTTCGGGAATTTCTTCAAAAGGCCTTCTTTGAAATCCACGCTGGTCATAAAATATCCGAAATTCGTTTCTTTTCTATCGAAAGGGTCGATTTTGTTTTGAATATCGATAATCGAGGTTTTCAGGATTTCCGTGTTTTTTGAAGTATTTAACAAATCTCCTTTATTTTCATAATTCTTGAAATTTTGAGGTTTCTTGGAAAGCGAAATTTCTGCTAATAAAGAAGCATTTTGGTCTTTATGAATTATGGTGTTTTCCTCGCTTTTATAATCCAAAAGCTCATGATTGAGGATTTCTTTGAAATCCTGGGTTCTTAATAAATGATGATTCAAAAGGATCTTTTCCCTTTGTGGAGCCGTAAAAGGTCTATAAAAAGCAGCTTTTTCATTACGAGCTCGTTTTATCTCATAAATATGATTTGAGATTCTTTGTAATCCCTTCTGGCCTTTTAAGCCATAACTTGAGTTTGGATAGGATTGGATAGCGCTTTTCAGAAATTTGTCTAAAGAAATAAGAAATGAGTGTTTTTGGAGATTTATTTAAAGAAAATCATGAGAAACCTTGGGAAGAAGTGTATTTTGCAGAGAGATGATGTAAGAAATTATGACGTTTGGAAGAAAGTGGAGTATGATGAAAAGTGGATGGGAGGGAATTATGCATGAAATGAGGTTTGAATAATAAAAAATAAAATATGTTATGTTTTTTCTAACATAAAATTAGCTTTTATATTTTTTTTTTTTCGTAGAAAACCAAGACAACAATGGCATTATTTCTTGTGATTTAAAGGATAATGTCAACACTTTAACATCATATATCAAGAAATACATTTTTATAAGAAGTGAATGAGTAAGGAAGAAAGTTTTTCAAAAAACAAAAAGGAAAGTTTTTGAAAAAAACAAAAAGGAAAGTTTTTGAAAAAAACAAAAAGCCAGAAAAAAACAACAAT
>Ga0302186_10001613_pt1 | contig 18410 bp, 14 predicted proteins | sample II_Bog_E1_2_FD_198782 | JGI IMG/M metagenome (GOLD analysis project Ga0302186, IMG submission 198782) | Peat permafrost microbial communities from Stordalen Mire near Abisko, Sweden - II_Bog_E1_1 | ecosystem: Environmental > Terrestrial > Soil > Wetlands > Peat | place: Sweden: Abisko...
TTAATTACTTTTGTTTATTTTTTTTTTTTTTTTTTAAAAAAAAATTATTATTTTAAATTATTTGTTTGCTTGCAATTTTTTAATATAATTTGTAAAAAAAAAAAAAAAAAAAATTTAAAATGATGAATATTATTTTATTGAAAGATGGTTTTTTTTTTCACAAGCATCATTTAAAAAAAAAAATTATTATTTGTAAATAAATAAAAGTTCAAAAGAAAAAATTTCAATCCAGAAAACTCTGCGAATAAGGACTTTTCAAATTTTCTTTCCTAGAGAGAATTTTGTTTTTAAGCGAGTTTATTTGTTCATTTCTTTGTGAAGTTCCACCACTTTAAAGAAAAAACTATGAAGATAGTTCAGTAAAAAATATATTACATTATTTTTTCCTCATTCACATTATTTTCATATTTTATGCTATAATTTGTGAAAGAACTCATCGAACGTTCTGTTTTAGATCCCGCTCCTAATTAATTAAATTTCGATTGTTTTTAATAAAAAATGACCTTGGTCTGAAATTTTTTCCCTTTCTTTATGAATTAAAATGCTTTTTTGGATATTTTGATCTTGTTTGATTGGGTGATGTTTTTGTGGAATCATAATATTTTCATAATTACCAATGTTTTGGAGTCTATTTTGTACTATCTGCAAAACTTCTTCCTTTGAAAAATTGTTATTTGTTTTCACTTCATTTAAAAAACTGCTCAAAGCATGGATTTCTTCAAAAACTCTAAATTAAATTTAAAATTCATCCATTTTTACATATTTTCTTACTTAACAATCGTAAAAAAATCGTTTGGTTTCAAAGAATCTTTAGCGTTTAGCTTTTCAATCTTTAAAAAACTAAGATTCTTTTATTTATTTCAAAAAATGTGAAAAACAACTTGTTTTGGCTTTCAATATTTTCTTTGTTATGCAAAATTTTTGTACTTTTATTGAAATCCTTTTTCACATTATCATTATTCATCTGTTGTGGTTTTATATGTAGCGTTTTCGGTCTTTGTTTAATGAGCTTATGAAATGGCGGCTCTTCAATAGGACCAAGCTTTGGATTGAGCTTGTTTTCCTGATATATTTTGAAAATATCGATGTTTTTTCTGTTTGAGTTCATAAACGTTTAATTTTTTAAAATTTTGATTTTAACCAAATCCAAATTTATCTGTTGATCCAAAAAAATTTCAAAATTACAAAAAACAAAAATAATTTTTTTTTTTCTCTACTAACAACTCTAACTCTATAAGGCTATAATTTATCAGACTCAGATAAAAAAAACGAATTCTTTATGCGCAATGTTTTGTAAAAAAATCTCAGAATTCTTTCTCCATTCGAAACGTTCCCATTCAAAAATTGTTCCAAATTCCAATGAAATCATAATATCCTCTGATCAACAGCAAATCCTTTCCCCAACCAACCCAATAAAACCATTCCAATCTGATGAAATTGCTTTTTCTCCTCCAGGAAACTCAGAAACAAAGCAAGAAGCCTTAGAAAATCAGGATCAACCCCCCCAAAATCCATCCCAACAAATAGAAAAACCCTCACTGAACTCTTCTGTTTCCTACATTTTCGAATAGAAAGCTTTAGGAAATAATATTGTTTTAAAATGACTTTTATCATTATTATTAAAACCAAACAAATGCAAAACTTTAATTTCGTTGTGCCCGAAAACCGCTTTCATCTTATCCATCGCATTAAGCAACTCAACGTTTTGACTCTCCCCAAACAACCCCCCGTCCTAATCCTTCTCCTCAACCTTTACAATCGCACATCTCTCATCTCCTTTTATTGCAATCGTAGAAAAATCTTCACCGATTTCAATCCTAACACTGAAATCCTTAAGATCAAGTTGACTAATCTAAAATTATGTGGAACCTTCATGCAAAGCCTTAAAAATGAAGCCTATCTATTAATACTTACCCCTTTTTCTCTGATCCTCTACTCCATTTTCCTGCAAAAGAAGATAAAGGAACTATCTTTAGATCAAAACCTCATATCCCATAAAAATTCTTTCGATGATTTTTTGATAATCCCTCTGGATTTAGAAACCACTTTCTGTGAATGCTCTTTTAATAATGGGAAAAAAGCACCCAGATTCCTGATTGTAACCTCATCGAACGATTGCACCATCAAGCTTTGGAATTTGATGTCTGGGTTGTTACTAAAAACTTTCAATTCAATGAATATGAACAAACATTTTCTTTTCATCCCATTGACTGAAACGAGTCCCAGTATGCTACTTTCCATATTCAATGGGAAAATCTTCGATCAAACAAAACTTGAAGTGAATATATGGGATTGGAAACGTGGGGAGTTGAAGAAAATAATAAAGAATATTGTGAATTTTAGATCAGTGCTACAAATGGAATGCAGGACTTATGGGGATTCAGGGAGGAATTTAATTTTGATCGGAGGGGTGGAAAATATACCCAATTATAAGATTTATTTCCTGGATTGGAAAAAAGAGGTAATTGTGAAAAAAATTGAAAATTTGTGTTGTTTCAGTTTTTTCGTGATTCGAAAGCCGGAGGAGGATAAGGAAGAAAATGTCCTGATTTTTAATAAGCAGAATGTAAGTTTATGGGGTTCGAATGGAGAAAATAAGGAGGTGTTGATTAATTGTCAAGATGATTTCTTTAATTTCACGACAGGAATCGAGATGGAGGAAACAGGACGTCAGAAAAGCAGGATCGTGATTGGCAAAGGTTTGAATGTCTATGGGTTTTGAGTTTTTTGTTATTTTCTATATAAATCAATATTTTGACTAATTTAACAAAGTCAAAGAGTCTTTTTATTTATATTGAATGTTTTAATTAAGCAATGAGTTTAGTTTAGCTAATAATAGCTAAAAAATTAAATCAAATGATCTTTTATTAATTAACTTTATTATGTGTTATATTCTCATCAATGCCTTTATTTTTCAATAATTCCTTCACACCCTCGATCTCCTTTAATATTCCACCCAAACTCTCGGTTTCAACTTTCTTCTTATAACCACTATAATTTTTTCTCTCTTCCATTTGGAACATCCTTGCTAAATTCTTATCAAAGGAACTCTTCAATCCCTCTACACTTTTCATTACATCCTCAATTTCCATTTTTTGTTTTTCCTCATTGGTTTCATTGTAAATATATAACAAATATTTCCCCACTAGGTCATTTTTTTTATTTTTCTCCGAATTACAAAAATACTTCGATTCAGTAGAAACCTCGAAATCATTCACGAGAAGCAACCCCTCAAAAGTTTTCATCGATTCTTCAGTATCAATGACTTTGTCGAAAGTGCCTTGAATAATTGAAATCAACAAATTCAACATGATGATGCTCAATAAAATAGTTGAAAACATCAACAAAATCCAAAGGAAATAATAAATTTGTATGGCAGGCGTATAATTATCAAAATAATTGAAATCTCCGAGCATTAAACGATAAAACAAAATGAAAAAATCGAATTGATCATAATTATACATAAGATCACCTTGAAGCAAATAGGCAGAATAAGTGAACCCTAAAATCGAAATCAATATGAATAATAAGAAAAATCGAATATCATATATCACTCTGAAGATCAATCTCAATAGGAAACTGGTTTTATCGAAGCCTCGGAAAAAGGAGATGATCCTAATCCATAAGAAGAACATCGCATAGGAATAGATGATATTGGGCACAGTCATGTCGAGGCCATGAACATTCATTTGAATCATATCCAAAATACAACTAGTGATTACAACGAAACAAAGAAAAATATCGATCAAATTCCAAAAGCTTTTGAGATATTTCAAATTTAATTTCCAAACTTTCAACATTTCTCTCACAAACATGAATATGAAATATATGATAAGAATAACATCTAGGATTGTGCTGATAGTTATGCTCACTGGCCCAATAGATTCTAGTTTCATGGGATAGATATAAGCGAAATTTGAAAGGAAACATGACAAAATCACCAGAAACCTAAACAATTGCATTATGTACTTTTGCTTATAAATCTCTTTCCATTTGTAATTGGTCAACATTCGAAGAACTTCATTGGAGAAAATCGGATTGGTTTCGTTAATGAAAATTAGATCTTCAAAGAAAGCTCTGACGTGGGGATCAGAAACATCCGTGATTTTTGGTAAAGCAACAATTTTTGCTTTGATAACGGCTTTGCTGGTAGCTTCCTTCTTCTCATTAATCTTTTTAGCTGTTTTAAGTATTTCATCTTCAGCGTTGTTTTCATTGTCTGTTATCGCAAAAATCGGTTGAGAAAGTTCTTCACCAAGATTTTTGACTGGGAGATCCAATAAAGAATGGGTTAATATATCAGAAACTATCTGTAAGTCTTCGCTATTTGTTTTCATAAGTTTCCTCATATATTGATACATGCAAAATAATGGTGGTTCAAAAGTTTGATCAAGAACTTTGGAAGTTTTTATGCCCATTGATTTTTTTTGCTTTTCATTCATCTCGTAGAAACTGAACTTATGATGGAAGAACTTCATCTTTGAAACCAAACTTGTGTTTGCATTTTGGAAGGACTTGAACAACGCCTCGAAAAAGGTTTTGGTAAGTGCTTTATTGCCGCTTTCCAAAAGGATAGATATTGGGGATTGGCCAAGAGAATTCTTATGAATAAAAGCTTCCAAAGGAATTTCAAGTTCTAACAGATTATCCATCATATATTCATCTTGATTTAGAAAGATGGCATTTAAATGGAGGAAATTGCAATAGAATGGATAGAGCATTGATGATCCTGATAAAATCCTTCTCATTGGATGGCTCGTTCGACGGAAGAAATTATATGGCTTGCTATATTCATTCATATAATATAACACATTATTATCAATTAGAGAACATTGGGAAAACATTCCTGTGAGTTTATCAAAAGAATAAAAATCAAAGGATTTCCTGTTGTCATTATAACAGAACAATTTTTGATTCGTAGAGATGTTCGTATGTCCTCTGAACACCACCAATTCATTGGAAATATCATAGACCAAGTTATTGATCATAAGAAATCTATCACGCACCAAGAAATATGGTAATGAAATTTGGAAATCAATGTTTTCTTGATCCATATCGATAGTTTGAAGTAGGTTCCCTGTGTCTAGATCCCAAAATCTTATGGTATTATCAAGACTACTACTGATAAGTTTATCTGAAGATGTGATAAGGGAAACTATATCCTTATTATGACCATTGAACTTCAATTCAGCAAGAACTGTTATCTGTGATTCATTATTCCCTGTTTCCTCTTTTGAATCATTCACCAATAAAAGTTGATCCAAATCAATTTCTTTAAAGTAAAATTTCTCTTTATTATCAAGATCATGATGTTTTTTGCAAAAAAGAGGGAAGATTTGTCTATAACTCGTACGATCTCTGTTGGGAATCTCCTCTGTTAACTTCTGTTTGTTTATTAAATATATCTTCCCATTACGAGTGCCAAATATTATCATATTTTTCAATGCCAACAAAGCCACGGGGTAATTCAAATCATCAACGAGTTCCTTTTTGGAATCCTTGATAGTCGAGGCTCTTCTGATATACTTCTTCACATCTTGATCCTTTGTTTTTTTTTTTCTGAGTTCCTCTTTATCACTTTCTAAATAATTGATTCTTAATTTCATCTTCGAGTTCTTCGCGTCATATACCACAAAAGACTTTGTTTTGGTCCCTACAATCAAAAGATTCTTTAATATCTTCACTTGTTCCATAAGTTCTTTAGATTGTTGAAGGTTATACTTCTGATTTTCTGGTTTTTTGGGTTCCAAAACAGCGTAACTCACGAAAGAAGTAATGAAAAATGATCGACCTTTTCTCTCAAGATCATTAAATGTCATCTCTTTCTTGATTTCAATTTCAGAATTAAGATTCTTGATGATCTTCCAAACAATTAACTTATTATCATAACCCGCTGAAACCATGAAACCGTTGCCTAAGGATCGAATTGAAAAGATCTCCTCGCTATGTGCCTTTTGTTCACACAAAGGCCTACATTCTGGTAACCCCCAAACCATCACATATCCATCTCTGCTACCAGAAAACATCAGGTTACCATTTTGAACTAGTTCTATGGCAGTGATTCTTGAGGAATGCAATCTGATGGGGATGGATGCCAATTGTTCCCCTTTTAGGATTTCAAGTCTCCTTAAATCAGAAACTAAAACCATGGTTTCATTGGAAGGTTGTCCCTGACCATCTATAGTCATTTTTATAGCGAGTCTATTGATTTTTGCAGTTGACTTGTTCTCCTGTTCCTCCGTCTCTTGTTTTAAAATCTTTTCAATTTTGGTCTTAATGCTGTAATACCCAATGGTGTTACAATTTCTCACGAAATAAAACGAATCTGATAGGTCATTTGTAAAACTTATGAGGAACCGAGCTTTTAGATCTAATGGGTACTCGAAGGTTAAATCTTTCCGATTCCAACAATAAACATCCTCTCCTCCGCAGGTCAATAGATAATTTGGCGTGAGATCTATTGAAGTTATAGGGCTAGAATGTTTATTCTTGGAATTGAAATGCTTTAGGAAAATCTTTTGATTGATATTCCATTTCGAAAGATTCCCATCTGAGTCCCCAGTGACTAAAAAATCTTCATCTTCCTTGATTCCCTTGATAATCTTCATAACTGTTATGGGATGATATGGTGTTTCTGGTGTTCTATTAAAAGGAAAATGATGATATCTCTTTTTATCACCATCCCAATTCCAAACAGAAATATTAGCCTTATTTACTGTAATCAACAAATTTTCGCTCTCTGACACTTCCACTAAAGTCGCATCTGGAACTTCTTGATCATCTATCACTTCTTCTTTAATCTGAGTATTCCAAAACCTCACACGATCATCTCCGGCTGAAATCAATAAATCATGGTTTTTTGTATAACATAGATCTCGAATGACATCTTTATGACCTTTAAGGTGATGAATTTGCTTCCCACTTTGAAGATCCCATATTCTGATTGTTCTATCCAAACTTGATGTATAGAAAAATTTCTCACCAAACACAACCTTGGTAATCTCTTTCGAATGACCTTCAAGCCATTTAATCTCATAACTTGTTTGAAGTAGCCACATTCGCATGCTTTGATCGGAGCTACCTGAATAGATCTTTTGTTCATTGTCAGATATTGCCAATGCCTTAATACCTTTGGAATGACCCTCCATTTTACCTATGTAATGATTATGTTTCATATCATAAACTTTTATGAGAGAATCTGCACTACCAGACAATAAATAAGGACTCGTGGGGAAATATTTCAATACGTCGATTTCATGTTTCTCTTCAAATTCTGTGATATAAACTCTTGTGGTCAGATCCCATAGGATGATCTTTCGATCTGCACTCCCTGATACCAATTTTGTATCATCTGGACTCACAGCCAAAGCGTTGATAGCTTTTGTATGTCTGTTTTCCAACCCTTCACTTGAGTAATCAATTTTTTTCCTGGTGTTTTTCTTAATAACAACACTTTCGTTTTTCGCGAAACTTTCGTTTTTCTTAATAGAGATGCTCTCTGATTTCATTTTATTAGGAGAAGAGGGATCCTCATTAATATAAACATCTTTGCTTTTACGTTTGAAATCCTTCACATCCCATATTTTGATTTTATTATTGCGTTTAGTGCCTCCTGATATGATTGTTCGTCCATCTGAAGTCATTGTCAAGGCTAAAATTTCATTTTGGTTGTCGCCTTCAATGAAAAAATTCTCTTGAATCTTCAAGCTCGAGTTATTTTCTCTAGTAAACTCCCATATCTTGATATTGAACCCCACTGAAATTATCTCTTTTTCTTTCTTTGTTAATAGAATATGAGTAATGGGTCCCTGATCATTATAAAAGTCTGGAATGCTCAATTCCTCCTTGTTCGATTCCAAATTATAAATCCTAATGGTTTTATCACTACAGCCTGAAATCAAATATTTATTATCTGAGGTCACCTTCATTGAGTTCACACAAGCCTCATATTTCAGATAACTGATAAAACTTAGAGTTTCAACATCCCATAATGTGATTCCTTTATCTTCAGTTGCTGAAATTATCATTTTACCGTTAGGAGTCAAACATAAGGCTCTCACTGTTCCGAAATGCATTCGGACATTTTCAGTGCTCATTTCGACTGATTCATGATCATAAATTCTTAAGGTCTTTTTGCCTGAAGCCAGGATCTTATATCTTTTGTCCAGAAATAGACTCTTGACATATCGGAAATCTTCTTTCTGGAAGAAAAGACCTGAAAGCTTGATATCTTCAACACCGAAAGGCTTCAATTTCTCTTCAACTTTTTTATTATCATTTTTCAGCTTCATAATCCGTAGATATTTGTCTGAACTAAGGGAAATCACCGTGAGAGAAGTAAACTCTTTGGATCCTTCAATGAGGCTTTCGAAGCAATCTAGAGCGAAGATCTCACCAACGAAATGAGCCTTATCAATATGTCCTATAAGTACTAGATCCTTATCTTTTTTCTGGTGATCCTTATCATTTTGCCCTTTGGAAATTTTATCCGGTTGTGCCTCTTCTGGGAATTTCCACACTTTGATTACATTAGCTTTGTCTCCAGAAATCAACAGTTCGGATTTCCTTTCGACTCCTTCCTCTGATTTGACAAATGATAAGGCAGTAATTGGGTCTGAATGGGCATCGTTCATGAGAGCATGTGTCACCTTCAAATTATTTATCTTAAAACAATCAATACCTAATAATTTCCGATCCACCATCAAAATATAAGCCCTTTTTGAATCAGTAACGAAAGGATCTTCTCTTTTGAAAAATTTCTTCCTGATTGAGATTATCTCATAATTATCTATATCTGAGTAGTTGTTGATGGAAATCACAGTGAAATTCTTCAAAGCGACTAATAAGCTCTCTTTTATCTTATCTTCACTGAAATCAATGATCGATATTACCTGTTTTTGTGTTTTTTCTTCCTTGTCAAATGAAACTGGCTCTGGAGGTATTGGAGTATTCTTTTTTTGTGCTCTTTCTTTCTCAGCTTTATATTGGTCGTCTTGTTTCTTGTTAAACTTCTTAGAGAAAAGAATATCACTGCAATCCAAAGTGACAATGGGTTTGACGGTGCCATTGGGTTTGGCGGTGCCATTAGGTTTGACGGTGCCATTGGGTTTGACGGTGCCATTGGGTTTGACGGTGCCATTGGGTTTGACAATGCCATTATCCAAAAGCGTATTAACATCATATACCTGAATTGTGCTTTCGTAGGTCATTAACAACCGATCCTCCTTTTGATTGAACAGAAGGTTGGTAATTTTGGAATCGGAAATAATCGGAAGACGAATTTCCTGGTCTTGACTTTCCAAATTGCGAATATATGCGAAATGTTGATCTTTTGATGACTCGTGTTGAGTTTCGGCATATGCAATCAATTTCCTTTGAGAGGCCAAAGTAACCGATGTGATGATGCTTTTGGACTCTTTTTTCCCAGTGTTGTTGTCATTTTTGTGGTCTTTCTCATTCATTTTATCTGGTTTTTTGGTAGGAGATTCATTTTCCTGGATAGGTGCTAATCTAGGGATAAAATCATCGTAGACAGGCTTTTTGCAAAGGGAAGCCACTGGAAACTCATTGTAATTTTCCAAAAAGCATTTCATTTTATCATTGAGGCCTTTAAAATTATTATCCTTTATTTTGAAGGGGTTCAAAATTAGATTGTCAATGGCTTTTTCCATCAAGTAGCCATTCTTTAGATTAGGCTTGAAGACATTGGTATAGCCTTGGAAATCTTCTTGCTCTGAATGAACTTGCAGGAATTGTGTTGTGTGTTTTTGTTGAAGTTCTGGAGATAATTCATCGAGATTTACGACATACTTACTGTATATCTTCTTGGTGAATTCGATTTCAGCGTTATCGGGAAGCTGATTATGATTTTTACTGTCCAATAAAAGATGCTGAAACTCAGGACTACTGTTCATAGGTTTTTGTTTTTATCAGGTGTTTATCAGAAATTTTATTTTTTTAAGTTAAAATAAAATGATTAAAAAAAAAATTTTTTCTGACCTAACGGAAAAAGTCCAATAAAATAAATTTAACGATTTGTCGAGAAATTAGATAATTTTCCAAATGAATTTTATATTTGATTTTGGTGATAAGATTAAAAGTCTGTATGAATTCGGAATATAAAATGTTGATATTTTTAGTGAGGTTTTGAGTAAAAATATGTTAAAAAAAAAAAAAAATTATCACCCTTAATACATTTTTTTAAATAATAAATTTTCTGTTCTTTTATTAAAATTCTTCTTCTTTGTTTTTCTCATGTTCTCCTGTTTCCTCTTCCTTCTGCGCATCTTCTCCTCGATCTGGTTTTTTCTCTTCATCACTTTGAGTTTCCAGCTCTTCACTTTCTCCTTCGTCTTCCTTTTCTTCGTTTTCATTATCAATTTTCACTTCATTTTCTTTCATATTTTGTTCATTTTTCGTCTTATTTTCTTCCTCCTGGTTTATAATATCACTAAGATTCGGAATCCCCCTTTTAATGATCTTCTCATCCTATAAAAAATCATAAAATTAATGCCATTTCGATCTAATATTAGAAAACTACCGCTTTCCCTTCTATTCTCAACCTCCCCCATTCCATGAGGTCATCGAAAGTTTGGCTTCCCATATCAGAATAATCTAATTAAATTCGAATTTTAAATATCTTTCTTTCATTCACAATACCTTTTATTATTTGAGGCTCTTGTCCTAATTTGTATACCAAGAACACTAAAATCATTAAAGCCATCAATCGAGCTATCAACTCAGTCCAACCATCCTCTGACTTTTTGAAAGAAACAATCGGCCTAAATGATTCCATAAAAGTGACCTTTTATAAAAAAAATATCAAAAAACATAAGAAAAATTGAGATTTTTTTTACATCTTCAAACAAATTTGGAAAAATCCAGGAATCCAACCCGAAAATCCTCAAGACTATAAACAAAAACAGCCTTAAAAAGATAAACCCTAACTGAAAATTTCTTTTTTTATGGAGAACTTTTTTATAAAAATTACCAAAAAATATAGCAAAACCAAGGAAACGTAAAAAATTATCAGTTTCGCTGAGATTGGCCAAACTGGAAAGAGACATATCACGAAAATTACTAAAAGAACTAAGATCATCAGAAAAAAAGTCGATCTTCCAGTCAAATCAAGGTTCCAAGAATAAAAGCCTTTCTCCGAAACTTCTGGATTCTTTTGCAAAAAAGCGTAAAAAAATACAAATTATCAATTTTGTGCAAAAACCTTGAACAAAATTAGTTTTTTAGGCCATTTATACTTTTTCTCATCATCGCGATTAAATTGCAAAAGGACTTTTTCATCCAAAAGACTAGTTTAGTTTTTTTAAGTAATTATTAAAGAAAAAATCATTGTACTATTTCATCAAATTCTTCGCATCCTCTATCGTCTTTATTTCATTTGTATAATACCCTTGAATTATCGGTTTTAATGCAGTACTGTTTTCCATTATCAATTCAAAGAGGTTTTCCCCTTAAAAAGAATAAATTATTGAAAGAAAATGAAAAAAAGGCAAATTTACCTCGAAAATATGATATCCTAGAATTAAAGCATGTAGCTTCCTTGGTCTTTAAACCCTTGTTGAGGAAAAATTTGGCTACTTTTCGATATTTCAGATTACGCTCTTTGTTCCTTTCCTTGGCTTTTTGAATGAGTTCCTCGCGAGTTGGCATTAAGATTTGAGGCTTTTATAATTTTTTTATACTTTAATAATTTAAAATAGACGTGTTTTTGCAGGATTTTTGCAAAATTTTTATTTTTTAAAAACTCGTTTTATAGAATCTCAAAAACTAAATATTTTTCTTAAAAATTGAACCAAAAAAATGAAATAATAAATAATAAAAATTATATTATAACATAATTAATAATTTTAAAAAAACAATGCTTTTCTAAGCCTCTTCATATAAGTTTTCCAGTGTCCTGTGGGATCTGCCTCGAAATACGAAGATATGAGACTTATAGAAAAAACACATCATAAACGTTCAAAGAGAACCTGAAAGCCGAACCAGAAACTGCTGCTATAAAAGAGACGATAGTTTTCAAAGTTTTTCACATACAAAATAGGATCGAAGAACGCACTAAAAAAGTGAAAACAAATATTTATTTTTTGAAATTTTTTCTTATTTTTTTTTTTTAAGAAAAATTCAAAAATTTTTCTCCAATTTTTTTTTGGAATTAAAAAAACATTGAATATTTCCTCATTATTAATTCATCAAATCGTCTTCCGCCTTGACCCCTAATTTCTTCACCTCCTGTGCCCATTGGCTTCCCATCTGATCAAATCTCTGATTAATATTATGTAATTTATTAATATGCGAAAGGATCTCCACTTCTTGCTTACATGTCACGATATCATTCAAGCATCCCTTCAATTCTTCACAATTTTCCCAGAACCCAGATTCATTTCCCCCTCCTTTCTTCCTTATTCTGGCCATTTCATCGTTTAAAAAATATATGATGTTCCTTAATCTGGTCCTTATGTCATTTCTGTTATTTTCAAGTTGAGACCCATTTTCAATCGTCTTATAACAAAATAACGAGTGCAGGTTCGCGTTTCCAGCCTTTATATATTGTTCACAATCAATGCATAATATGGAATCAAGCACTTCCGTTGCTTTTCTTTCCAAAGGCTTCCTAATCACCATAGGTTCTTCAATGAATTGGCTCTTGCTGATCTTCGGACTTGGGAAAGTATACGCGCTCATATCGATGGGGTTTTTTGAGGGTATCACAACATCGAAAGAAGTGTTGTTTTTGCCATAACTTTCATATCTCGGAGAGGTCTTCTTCGGTCTTTCATATACATCATATTTAGGGGGACTTTCTTTCAAAGGTTCTTTATAATGGCTCACATTATAAATTTTTGGGCTTTCAAGATGTTGCATTATGGTATTTGTATCGGGAAGGGGTTGGACCAAGTTCAAAGGTGAAAATATTCGGTTGGTTGTTGATTTCCTATAGGGAGATTTGATGCTGCTTGGTGTGTAGCCAGATCTTTTAATGCGTTCCGCCTTTTCTAGGTACAATGGACTTGACAACCTCAAATCAGTTGGCACTACATCAATCGTCATTCTGTTTTCGAAGATCCGGGGCTTGGAACTCATTCTTTCTCCTGAACTATTGCTGAGTTTCATCTTGAGGTCACTAATATTTTCCTTCATAAGATCAAGTTTGCCAATTATCTTATTAGAGAGATCCACTTCTGGAACCTTGTACTCCCGGAAATGGGCTCTTTTTGTGGTTTCTACAGGGGGACTATATGTGACTCTCTCATACACCACATTGTTGTCAAGTGGTCTATAGGTCTTATAATCATATGGTGTCACATCTCTCTGTTCGAAATAGACAGGTTTCTTCTCTTCATATTTAGGTAGATCCTCGTAGTGATAGGTGACCTTTGGCTCATAATATTTTATTTCTTCTGCTTTAAAAGGCTTCTCCTCATATTTATAAGAGACCTGCGGCTCATAGACATAATTGTAGTTATCATACTGCTTGAAACCAGATTTTTTTGCCTTTTCTTCTTTCGGCTCTAGATCATAAGGGTTGGAAAACTCCAACATTCTAGTCTTTTGAGGGGATGGCATAAATGTTGATTGTTGATTGGTCGTTATCCTGTAGTTACTTGGGTAATCATAGGATTCGGGAAATTTGGAGGTCTGGAACGCGTAGGGGTTATCGGAATGGTCGAGATATGGAAAAGACTTGTTGAGAAGAGGGTCATAATAGAATTTGGCGTTGTAATCGGAAGACATTTGTTTTTTCAAAAAACGATTTTCAAACTGTAATTCAAATGATTTTTAAAGCAAACTCCAATTATTTTGTTTATATTATGAAAAAACGTTTTTTTTTTATCTATTTTGTTTTTTATTCATTCAAAAATTTTTTTGAATATATAATTATATTCAAATTTATATATTTTTTTACATTTATTACTTTTTAATCCTTTTAATATAGAATTTTTACTATAATTTATTGTGTTTTTTTTAAAAATAATATATTTTGATATTGTTCATATTATGACAAATATTAAAAAATAACATTTATTAAAAATTAATTAACGATTATTATTTATTATGGGAGCTGGGGTCAAAAAGACCTTAGAAATCACTTTTCTATTTAGCAAAATATTTTTTCAAAGACATAAAAATAACAATTCATTTTTTTTTTTCACTTAAACTCAAAAAAAGTTCTTGATAATTAAATTTTACATTATTAAAAACTTCTTTCCAATAGACACAAAACTCACCGCTACTTTATTTTTTAACACTTCTGGCGAATTTCGCGAACCTCTCTTCAGCATTCAAAGTCTTCTTATTCTTCTCTTCCTTCCTTTTCCTTTCCTTCTCCAATCTATATGCCAAAGTATCCTTTAATTCACTTTTTTTCAATCCCCAAGCCTGCATAATCTTCTCTGCTTTTTCTTCTTCTTTCTCTATTTTTGGCAAAACTCGCGTTTTAACGCTTTTTCTGCTAATTGAGCTGATTTCGCTTAAAGAATGGTTCACCTTTTCAAAAAACTCTTCATTTTTCTCGTTATTTCCAATCGGGGGTAGTTTTTTTTTATTAGAAACCAAGTTTTTCACTTCAATTTCCTCTATTTTATCAAAATTCTTCGATTCTTTGGAGCTAATGATGATTTTCTCTTGATTTTCTAATAAAAAGTCTGGTATTTTCAAAGAAAACTGCTCTTCAAAACCCTTGGAATTATTGAAAAAGTCTGTGTTTACCTCTTCTAACTCATCTAAATCCTTATCTTTATATTTAATTCCAGCAAAAAGTGTCTTTTTCCTTTTTCTCAATAAAAAGCCTTTGAAAACTTTCTGTATTTTTAAAGCCGAAATGCTTTTTTTTTTCATTGTTCTGAGATCCAAGCGTTTTCTTTGTGAAAAGCCTTTAAAGACCTTTTGAATAGTCAGGATTTTCATTATGTTTTCTCTATAAAAACGTTCTTTTTTATGTTTTTTATAAAGACTTTTCACGAAAAAAGCCTGGATTTTCTGGAGTTTATAGTGAAAATTATGTTCATAGCTTTCTTTAATGAAGAAAAATGGGTTATTTTTCATGAAATTGGGTTCGTTTATCAGACTTAAATGTTCTGAAACTAGAAAAAGCCTCTTTTGAATAAAACTCGGGGCTTTGAGAAACGAACTTGGCTTGATTTTCCTCATTTCCAATTGATTAATAAACGCATATTCCTGAGCCAAAGTAGCGAAAATCCCCAAAAAGCTGAATTTCTCATTAAATTCTAATGTTTTTTCATTTATTTCACGTTTTTTCAAAATTTTCCCATTAATATCTCTGAGATTAAAGCATAATTTACTCAGGATGTCCTGATAAAAGTCTAATGTTTCTATCGAAATATCCATAATAAAGGGGTTTTCACTGAAATCCAGGCTTTCTAAATTGAATGCATTGCGATTTTGATTAGAAAGCATATTGAAAATACCCAGAAAACTCCCGAATTTGTTAAATCCCAGCTTAAGAAAACGCAGATTCGGCCAAAAGACCAACTTTTCTTCATTAAATGAAGCGATTTCATTGCTTTCTAGATTCAATAATGACAAACAAGGCAAAAAACATAGGTTTTCTATATTTCTTAATTTGTTGTTATTAAGAAAAAGCTCAATTAAGAGCAAAAGACTGAATTTCTGTGGAATTTCCTCGATTTCGTTGTTATAAAGCACCAATTTTCTTAAACTCACACAATTTTCGAGGTTTTCTAAAGATTTTATCTTATTTCTACCGAGATCTAATTCCTCTAAAAGCGTTAATTCAGTCAAATTCTCGATTTTCTCTATAAAGTTCTGATATAACAGGATTTTTATCAATTTCTTATTATTTCCTATATTCTCTAATTTCCTAATTGAATTCTTATTCAAATTCAAGACTTCGAGTTCTTGGCAATTTTCAAGCCTAGCAATTTTCTCTATTCTATTCATTTCTAAGTTCAAAAGCCTCAAATGCCTCAAATTATTAAGACTTTCATAATCTTTCAATGTATTTTGTGATAAATCCAAAAGAATTAGCTTCGAAAAGCCTCGAAAATCGTTTTTTTCAATGGAATTGATCTTATTCAAGGAAACTATTAAACTTTCTAATTGCGGCAAGGAAGAAAGTCCTTGTAAATCAATGAGATTCTCGAGTTTTAATTCAAGAGATTTCATCGATTTCTGTTGTTTTTCATTGAGTTTTATCAGGAATTCGTTTAAAGACTTCGAGATATTAATATTAGAAGGGAAAAAAGCCTGATTATTGGAGTTTTCATTAGTGAAAATTGGGTTTTTTATGCTTTTTAATCCCCGAATTGATAAGATCAAGCTTTTTATTGACATAGAATCTAGCATTTTCTTTAGGTTTTTCTGGATTTTCTCTAGAAAAAGGTCTAAATCGCATGTTTTCCTTTGATTTTCCTCTTGTTTTATAGTAAATATTAGGCTTTTCATTGGATTTCTCTTATTTTCCTTCATTTTCTCTTCCTTTATCATAGAAAATCCGAGTTTCTTGGAATTTAACAGTTTTTTATAATTAATTATGCATATTTCTTTCGAATTCCTTGGTAATAAGTTCTTTTCATTGGGTATTAATGCTATAGGAATCTCGATTTTCGTGTTAATTTGAATTAAAAGCAGCTTTTCAACGAAATTATTAGGAATTTCTAGAGTTCTTATTGTTTTTTGGCATGTTTTTGCTGGGATTCGATAGTTTTTTAAGGAAAAGTCTAATAAAAGCTGATTTTCCTCGAGTTTCTGGGCATAAAAATCCTCTTTTTCCATACGAAACCATTCATATTCTTGATTAATTCGGCTTTCTTCTTGCTGGGAAATCAAGAACTCTTGAATCTTTTCACGTTTTTTCTTCGGAAAAAAGAGAGTTTCTATGTTTTTTTCTTCTTTTTCAATATTTTTTTCAGGTTTTTCTTCAATTTTAATATTATTTTCTATAAAAGTTGTCCCGTTTTCAGTTATTTCAGGCTTTTTTTCAATAATATGAGTGAAAAGCGCCGTTTCTGCTAATAAAAGCCTGGGTTTTTCAAGAATTTCCTCACTTTTCTCTGGATTTTCATCTTTTTCCTTGAATTTTCCTGTGATTTCCTTAAGATTCTTGATATTTCGCTCGAATTTCTCAAACATCTTCTCATCAACCTTCTTAAATTCCTGCAAATCCTTCCAAGCGTCTAAATCTTCGATATTTTCTTCTTTTTCTAATAAACTTCGATCATTATTTGATTGGAAAGTCTTATTCATAACGCTAGCTCCTTCATTATATTCATAATTATCGAGCTCCGCTTGGATTTTACGTTCCAATTCCTCATCTTCTTCATCCAAATTGCCTTGAAATTGCTTATTTAACAAGGCCTCCATTTATTTTTGAATTTAGTCTGTTTTTTTAATGTTTTTTTTTTCTTAATAAATTCAATGCTTTTGTTCTTAAACTTCAGATAAATAAAAAGTAGAGAAATCCATATTTTTATAATTTTCATGCATATTTAAAAAAAAACAATACTTATTATAATTTTGAAAAGAAAAAACAATAATTTTTTACACTTTTGAAAAGAAATTTCTTTGAAAAATTCAAAAACATAAAGAAGAAATTATTTATTTGAAAGCGAAATTAAAGAAATTATATAATTTTCAAGAAAAATTAGAGTCTGGAAGGAATTTTGGAAAACCGATTCCATGTCTTTTTCTGTTGATTGCCATGCATTTTTTAATACAAAAGGGTCTTGGGCTGGTAAAACATTAAACACTCGAAGAAGCTCCAGAAAGACCTTTCTTATCTCATAGGAAATCAAAATATAATTGCTCCGATTGTCAAAATTCTTCAATGAATTTAGATTCTCCAGATTCTTCATGAGGCCGAGCCCTTTCTCAATTAATTTATTAGCAATCTCAATAGTTTTCAATTTGGTTTGAAGGTCCTTTTCCAATATGAAATCCTTATATTTATCGATCAATTCGAATCGTTTGTCAGCGTAGATTCGACTATTTATCTCAGAATTCAAAGAAAGTATATTGTTTTCTTTAAAAATGGTAGCGGTTTCAGGGAAAATCTCAATTTCCTCAACATTTTCCTTCTGATCCTGGTTAAATAAGGACTTGAAGAAACCAAACGGATTGCTCGTTGTTTGATTGAAATCCGAAGCCCATACGTTTTTTTTTGGGTTTTTCAAATTCATTAAAAAATTTTGGTTTTTGAATTTTTGGAAATGTTTTGAAGAAAAACTTATATAAAAAAAAAAATTTTAGAAAATTACTTTACCTTTTAATTAATTTGCTCCTTTTCATTGTTATTTTTTGATTTTTTTCCAAAATTTCGAACCATTTTGGAAAGTGGTTTTGTTTGTATGACATCTATCATATTAAATTATTTTAACTTATGATGATCTGAGATCATCACATAAACTTTTAATATA
>Ga0302186_10001616_pt1 | contig 18399 bp, 22 predicted proteins | sample II_Bog_E1_2_FD_198782 | JGI IMG/M metagenome (GOLD analysis project Ga0302186, IMG submission 198782) | Peat permafrost microbial communities from Stordalen Mire near Abisko, Sweden - II_Bog_E1_1 | ecosystem: Environmental > Terrestrial > Soil > Wetlands > Peat | place: Sweden: Abisko...
ATTATTAAAGTACATGAAGAACATAATAAAGAAATAACACAAAAAAACTCAAGTCCTCCAGTTTGAGTCATAGAGAACATAGTAACATATAGATCTTGTACTTGTACATGAATTTATATGGAAAGAGGTATACTATTTTATATAGATTTATACTTTTTTATATGTTTAAATGGAGGGAAGAGATATAACATTATGTAGGTGTAGAGGATGCAAAAAAGAAGTATTATTGAGGAGTGGATTATGTGAACATAAAAGAGATAAGAATAAGTGTACCAATAGATATTGCATGAAAAATTAACTTAATTTATGTAAATAAAATGAGTATATTTGAAAGAGATATAAAGTAAATTATTTTATGACGATTTGTAAATTTTCTGGTAAATTATCTTCGTATAGTGTACAATTATATGTTTTTGGTAAAACAATTGTTTCCAATAAAGGATATTTCGAGAATATATGATTTATTGATTCATTAAAACATTCAAATTCGATGTATTTTAGATGAGGTGCATTTATATTTGTATTTTCACTAAAATAACAACACACAAATAATTTTGCAAGTTTTGGTAAATGCAAATCCAAAGGTAAATTGTTTGTGAAACCCACATGAAATTCTTCGAGATTTGGAAGATTTACACTTGACATTCCAAAATTAAAGTGTGGTCCCAAATGTAATATTTTTAAATTTGGAAAAAGTAGATTCAATGATTTATCAAATGTGAAGTTCATATACAATTCTTCAAGATTTGGAAAATTTACATTGGATATTTCAGAATTAAAATTAGAACCTACATGTAATATTTTTAGATTAGGCATATTAAGGTTATTTATTGCATAAGAATAATTTTCACTTAATTTTAAAATTTTTATATTTTGTAATGAATCAGATTGTTCAATACATTTAATATAACAATTATTTTTAAAAATCAATATTTCCAAATTAGTGAATATATTTAGATAATTGAATTGTGTCATATTATAATCACTTTGAATTGTTACAACCTTAACATTATTAAATTGAAATTCATTTTCTTTTATTTTATAAAAATCAACAATTCCCAATTCGATGCGATCCAAATGTTTCAGTGATGTCAAACAATTTAATTCATGTTTTGCACAATGATCATAAATTTTCAAAGAAGTGATATTTTTGTATTGTAGCACTAAATCCACAATATTTTCGTATATAAATGGAAATTCAATATGTTTAATGTGTTTCAATGCATCAGAATATTGTGCGTACTTATTAAAATATACATTATTTATTATATGTAAATGTGTAACATTATTGAAATATTGAATAGTATGAAGATCAGGAGCAATCAATTTTCTAATATTTTTGAGTGAATTGACAAAATCTTGATTTATTTTTTGTTTGATAAATGCATGTTCATATTTTTTGGATGAGTTATCATATTTGAACCAATAATGTATTTCAATATATTTTTTTATTTGTTGATGTAATACAATATTAGTACTTATTATATTGAACACATTTGTTTTATCCAAATATTCACAGATTAGATGTAATACATTTTTTGATATTTTATCAAGCATTTTATAATTGTAATAATGATACTGAGTACATTTGGTATTTACGTTTTCAATTTTTTGGGATATTAACAATATATAAAAAGTTATAATTTGTGTAGATCACTGCATTTGATGGAGAATGAATCACTTTCAACCATGAACATATCTTGGTGCATTGAAAAAATTTGGTGATATTTTTTTAGTAGTGTAAAAGTACTATTATTTAATGTTCTAATGAGCCAATTCGCATGAAAAGGTTGCATGTCGATATAGATTGTCACTTTAACATTTTCCATATTATTAAGTTGTGTTGATAATAATTTTTTGCATTGTTGTTTAAATTCTGGTTTTAATGTTTTTTCAATAAAATGTATTGCATCAACTTGGTCATTTACATCAGAGGATATATTATTGATTTTGTTTGTTAGATTATTATTTTTGTATTTATTGATGTTTCTATTTTTAGCAAGATTCAAACATGTTGATCTATCATCATCATTTTCTATTTCAAAACAGTTATCATTGAATATATTATTATTGGCAAACTTGAAACATGTAGATCTTTCTTCTTCGCCACTGAACATATCACAATCATCATTTGATGGTCCATCATTGATTTCTTTGAATTGAGTTTCTAAAGTGTCTATTTCATGTTTTTTGTCATTTATGAATTCTAATAAATTCAAACATTCTGACTTACTACGATCGCTTTTTATATCATTGCATTTAATTTGTGTTGAGCCATAATGTATTTTTTTAAAGATATAATAATCAGTGAAGATAATTTTATGTTTATCATTGGTGAAGACATTTTGAGTTTTTGATTTATTTATTTCATCAAATATATCTGCAATTTTTGCATATGCCATTATTTTATTATAGATCATTATATATTTTATAAATTGATCATATATTTTTTATTTCAATTTTTTATAAATTAATTGTTATTGGCACATTATTTTTCGTTGTGTTAAAGATTATTTATTGAAAAAGATTGAAAAATGAATAATTTGAATGTCACATTAATAAATTTAATAGATAATGACCATGACAACAAAAACTATTCTAAAGATTAGCAAGAACATTAACAATGTGGAGATGATAATAAGGATGACTTTAGAAAACAAGACAAAAAAGATATGTGTTATATTTAACAATAAAGTGAAACCAACAAAAGTGGAATTAGAGATAGATAGTAAGATAGAATATTTGTATGATTATAACAATCATCCTTATTATTATATTGAGAGTGCAGACAATAAAGATAAAAGAAAGAAAGAAATGTATCCAATAGAGATATGTGAGAAGAAACAGATGATAAAATTATGCAATACATTTTTTAGTCCAATGTTACCAATAAATTATGTGAGTAAATTTTACAACAATGATAGATTATATGTGTGTGAGGATGGGTGTGATTTTAAATCAATAATATTTAATGGTGGAAAGAATGATTTATATAAAAAAATGGAGAATACTATAGTGGATATAGAGATAGTGAAACCATGTTATACTTGTAATGATTTATTGATTTTGCATATTAAATCAGGTTCTTTTTACAAATGTACTAATTTCAGGATTGAATTTTACAAAGAAATATTAACATTTTTTATAAAATTAAAGGATAATACATGGAAGATGTGTATTAATTATAGTTCAAGGATGAAAAAAGAGAAATATATTCCAATAAATGATTATGTATTAAACATGATGTTTGACAGGAAGATGACAGCAACAGAATTTTTTAAAGATAAATTTTATTATCATGATTATTTTCAAAAATGTGTGATATATTTTATTTTGTGTTTGAAGAAGAAAATAAATAGATATTATATTCCTCCCAAGTTTCTTTTATTAAAAATTGTTGAATTATCATATTGATATGTTTTTTATTTGTGCAACAGATAGTTATAATAAGAGGTAAAATTATGCAATAAAATCACAGTTTTTGTGGACAAATTTAAAAGCATATATTAACTTCTTATTGGTATTATCCAGTTTACTCGCGATTACAACATATGAATTGTTGGATAAAAATATGAAAATTCAAGAGTAAAAAGATATATGATGAACAAAAAGATAAAAGTAATGTCCAAAGAAAAGACAATATTAAGAATAATAAAAAATGTAAATAATGTGAACATTACAATAAGATTGATAGTATGTAAAGAAGAAAAGAAAAATAAACTTGTTGTGATATTCAATGATAAGAAAGTAGAGACCAATATAGATAAAAAATTTTGGTATTTATATGATTATGATGCACATCCATATTATTATGCAAGTACAAAATCGTTGAGAGCAAATTATTATTGTGAAATGCATCCAATAAAGATATGTGAGAAAACACAAACAATAAATTTATTGGATAAGTATTTTAGTATGACATGTAATGTGGGATTTCAAAAGTCATATTTATTATAACAAAGAATTATACATAATTATTAATGGTAAAATAGACAAAATATCAAAATTTACAGAGTATTCATATACTAATCAAGAGATTCGCGATATAAAAAATATGGAAATTTTGAAATTAATGAACAATGAATCAATATATTTAGTATTTAACAAAATATTGAATATTGGTTACAAATGCAGTGATGTTTTTATGAAGAAAGATTAAAATGTTTTATACCATTAAATATTGGTGGTTGGGAAATGGTATGTTTAGATACATTCAAAAAAACACATGCAAATGTTGTTTGATAAAGAAGTTAAAAGAGAAGATTTTTTTGCAAATTATTTTCAGAAATGCATAATATATTTCTTACTATGCTTGAAAGATAAAATACCAAAATGTTATATCCCACTAAAGCCAATTTTATTCAATATTACAAAATTATCATATTAGTTTATGAAAAAGATGAAAATTGAATAGTTTGAATGATACAATAATTACCACAATATAAATAACAGAATGTTAACAAGTATAGCAACAGGAGTAGTAGTGGGAACATGCGTATCAGCAATTTGTTTTTTTCCAATGACATTGAATCCATGGGTAATAGTGGGTGGTGCAGTGGTGGGAGGTTTAATTGGTGGACTTATGTCAAACCAAAATCTTGATGATACATTTGGACAATGTATAAAATCATTATTTATTGAGCCAAAACAAAATCTAATAAATGAAATATTACATCAACACACAAAAAATACTAATGAATATAATGACAGACAAAAAAGTCATAATAGAAGAAAAGTTGAATATGACATGAGAAGTAGACAACAAGAAATATCAAGACATTATACAAGAACAAATAGATTTTTATGAAAAGAGATAAGGAATAATTTTATATCTGATAATATTTTTTTGAACATTTGGGGAATATTTTATAATACATATTAACAAAAACAGGATATATTTATATTTTAGTTCATTTATGGTAGATTCAAATCCAGAATAATCAACAAGACCATTTTTTAGAATATTTTTATCAGATATACATTTTTGGAACAAATGAGTTGGTGAAAAGTGTGTTGAATATAAATTAAATGGTTTTTCTGGTGGATTATCCAAGACCATATGCATGAAAAAATTTACTTTTGGTGGTTTAGGATTTAATTTAAGATCAAGTTCAAGAATATCAGTAGAAAAAGAGATATAACAAAATATATTTTGGATGCATTTTTCAAACATTTTATTATTTTTCATATATGCATTTCCAATTCTTTGCAAAATTGATTCACCATTAACAATTCCATTTTTCAACATATTAACAACTAATCCATTGTCAATTAAAAAGTACAATGCATCAGAAGCATATGTCATATCACACAACATAGATATTTCAGATATAATGTTGGATATATCATGTTTATTATTTGCATAATTAATATTAAATTTGTGTTTTGTTATAAGATATTTTGCCAAAATATATCTTTCATGTATAGACATTTTGGTTGCACAAATGCCAGAACAATACATTTTTACATCATCAAAAACACATGTGCATTTAGCATTGAAACATAATATTTTGGTCATGATGGATGGTAAAAATAGATCAGGTTGTGCAGAGGAAGGTAGAGATTTTCCATGTTTTATATTGGCTGCAAAATTGAAAGGTATAACACCATTAATTGGATTAATTGGATTAATTGTATTTTCTACCATACTATTATTGAATAAGACAACGTCAGGATTACTAATTTTAGGCATTGTATTTTGGTAATGACTGTATAAATAGAATCCATGTTCAATGAACAAATCTAATATATCTTTTTTTTGTTCAACAGTAAACTTTGGATTTAATAGTATAATTTCAATGGGAGTGCCTAATTGTTCATCAAATTTATTGGAAGGTATAATATTTGGAGAATATCCTTTTATTAGGAATATTTTGAGAAGATTATACATAAATTGAAAATCGATGATATTTAATCCAAGATATGAAATGATGAACAAATGTGAATCTGTAAAAAAAGCATATTTATCATTAACAATATAATTGGTATGATTTAGTATATTATTTATTATTTTTAGAAGAGTGGTTGATTTGAAGGATGTTAAATTTTGAAGGTCACATAACAAACACAGTACAAATTCATCATAGATAAATTTATTATCAACAATATATTGATTTGATATGATTTTATTTATTATTTTTTCCATGAGTGTTATTATTTATGATTACTTAAATGATTTAAGAGTAAAAAAGTAATAAAAATAATAAATAAATGTCAGAAAGTAAAGTATTACATAATAAATTAATAAATAATTTTAAGATTGGGTGGATATCATGTAATAGGCAACATGGGATCAAGACAACAATTACAGAAAAAATGGGAGAACAAGATCACATTGATAGATTGAATGATATGATGTTAAAAAGAGAAGAGGAAGATGACATAACATTAAGAGAATATGAGAATAATGAGAAGATAGATTATAATGATATAGTTGATGAGAATGAGTATAAGAATAACATAATAGGATCAGTGAATATGAAGGTATTTAGTATAGCAACATTAATAAATAAAATGGATGAACATAGAAGAAATATTGATGCAAAACAGTCATTGATAAATTTATTCAATGGATCAAATATGGTAAATGCAGATGGATTAATAACAGACCAACAAGATACATATTATGATAAGAATGTATTATCTGATATGATGAATATTGATGATATTTTTATGTTGGAGCAGCAATTGGAGCAAATACCAAAGACAGGATTTGATAATTTACCAGATAAGAAGTTAGATTATTATTTGGAGAGTGTTGCGGAGAATCTTGGATGTACATATATATGGGATGATGATGTTGTGATGGATGAGGAATATTATAGAAATTTGAGGTTAAGTAAATGTGGTGATGGGAATACATTTGTTAATTATGTTAATTATGGGAATAAAAGTAACGATGTATTAGGAAGAGATATGTGAAATATGCATTTGAATAAAAAATCAAAAAAATTGATATTTTAAATGATTGTTTTCAGCATTGTCATAGGAACTATCATTTGAATTATTATCACTTTGATCATTTTCTTCCATTATTCCATAATTCAAAAAATCAAACCATTGATAAAGAGAAAAAGGAAATGAGAATAAATTTGGTTGATTTATTTCAGAAAGTTTATTTAGGAAGTGATCACAAAGTCCAAATACATGATACACATATATATTATTTCCTGAATGTACATCAACAAATATATAATTATCTATTAAGTGTACACTGGCATTATCAATACTAGCACTAGACATACAATATGTAAAATCGCCAGAATCATTATTATTTTTATAGCATATTTGGATTGTGACACATTTATTTGCAGTTACAATAGCCAAATTATAATCAGTGTGTTGTGACCATAATTTATATGCGAATTCATGAAAAGTTATATTGGAATCAAATTGTACAATAGTATAAAAATTATATATTAAATTATTAATTTCTGCATCATTATCATATTTTTTTTTGTCATGATGTTTTACAATATTTTTTAGTTTCGATGGTTTTTTGATGTAGTATGTGTAATATTCATCGTTTTCATTTAATGCATAAGATTCTTTACTAAAATTATGTAAATCTTGTGTATTTTTAAAAAATTTAATATAAGAGTCGTGCAAATTATAATTTTTGTTGTATATTATAGCAGGAAAGCCAAGATTATCAACAATTTTTTCAACAATTATACCAATAGTATATCTCATATCTACTTCCAGTAACATATTTACTTATTATGTATCATTTATATATTGATAATTATCCAACATATAAAAAAATCAATTTTTATCTGAATCATAACTTTCAAAATCACTTTCATAATCACTATCTTCTTTTGCCATAATTTAAAAAGTCAAACCATTGTTGTTTAGAGAAAGGAAAAGAGAATAAATTTGGTTGATTTATTTCAGAAAGTTTATTTAGGAAGTGATCACAAAGTCCAAATATATGAAAAGTGAATACACTGTTACCCATATGTTCATCAGCAAGAATATAATCATGTATCAAGTGAATATTAGCAGTATCAACACCACCAGTCATAGAGTAAGTGAACATTTGTGGATCTGTATTATCTTGATCGCATATTTCAAGTACAATTCTATTATTTGCAGACACAAGAGCAATAACATGAGTTTGATGTTGATACCATAATTTAGAGGCCAAATCATGAAAAGAGATAACAGTATCAAAAAGAATAATATTATCAAAATTGCACATTAATTTTAAGACTGGCAGATAATTATCTTCATTGTCTCTATATTTACTTTTTTTCATAGGTTTAATAATATTTTTAGATTTTAATAATTTTTTGATGGGAATGACATTGGATTTGATGTAACATACAAAAGAATCATTATATTTATCAAATGCAAATGTTTCATCACCATTAATATATATATTTTCAGTGTTTTTTGATATGTCAATGATATAATTATACATATGTTCATTTGATTCAAAAAATTTTATATATGACGAGGTGAGAGAGTCATCTATTTCACACATTATGGCAGGGAATCCAGAGTGATTGACAATTTTTTCAACAATATGATGAATGGTATAATCATTATTTATTTTTAGATTCATATTTATGTTCATGATAGATAATGATAAAGAAATGATATGAATATATTGACCAACACATCGTAAATTCAATTTTTATTATAATTAATAAAAGCAATCCATTGTTGTTTGGAGAATGGAAATGAGAATAGATTTGGTTGATTTATTTGTTCAAGTTTATTTAAAAGATAATCATTGATGCCAAAAATATGACATGTCATTTTATGTTCAAACATACAAATATATAAATAATCATTGATCATGTGTATTACTCTGAAGCTGAATAAAACAAAATGCATGAAAAGTATATTTTTTTAAATTAACTTTGGAGTAATACACATTCGAATGAAATGATACTGAAGGCTGAACAAACACAATGTGTCTTTATTTATGAAAAGAGATAAGGTATAATTTTATATCTCATAACATTTTTGATTGGTTTTTTGGAGTATTTCATGATGCACAACAATAGAAAAAGTATATATTTATATTTTGTTTCATTGACAGTTGATTCAAAATTGGAGAAATGTTTAAGACCAGATTTAATTTCTTGTTTTTGTGATATTAATTTTTGAAAGATATATGATGACGTGAGTGTATTTTTAGGTTCTGTGATATACATTCCTTCTTTAAAAGAAATAATGCGATTTTCATAGTCATGGTAAAAGGGAACAAAATTTTGATTGATAATATCATTAGCAATTGATACATAACTAAATATAGTATTTATGCATTTATCAAAATTGTGAGTGTATTTTTTGCCAAGTCTTAAAAATATAGAATGTCCATCAATCATATTATTAAGTATATCAAAAGACAATCCTTTGTCAATTAAATAATACAAAGCATCTGAAGCATATTTCATATCACATAGATTAGATATTTCAGAGATTATATTTTTATATTTGATAGTATCATTAAATCCAACAAAATATGTTGCATCATCTAGTACAGGTAATTGTATTGTGTGTATTGGTATATCATTATTTATATAATTAACATCAAAATTATATTTATTAATGATATGATTTGCTAATGTATATCTTTCACAAATAGTCATTTTATTACAACAATTTTCATTGCAATATGTATTATTGTTGGCATAACTAAAAACACAAGTACATTTACCATCATAGCATAATATTTTGGTTAATATAGAAGGTGTGATTACATCATCAAACTGTGAGCTAGACAATGTTAAACCATTATCAACAAATAGATCTAATATTTTTATTTTTTGGCAAATAGTAAATTTTGGATTCAATAGTACATTTTCAATAGGTGTACCAAATTGTACATCAAAAGAATATTTTGGAATAACATTTGGTGAATATCCTTTAATTAAGGACATATTGAATAACTGATGCATACATTCAAAATCAATAATAGTTAGTCCAAGATATGCAATAAAGAACATAATAGATTCCATAAAGAAAGTGTAATTATTATCAATGATATAATTTGGATGATTCAAAATTTCTTGTATTATTTTAAGTAAATTATGTGTTCCAATGAATTTAATATATTTAAAGTTATGCAGTAAAGCTAACACAATGTTTTGATTGGCAAATTGATGAAATGGTTGAATTTTAGATGTACATTTTGAATTTATATTATTTAGGATAATTCCAAGTACTTTTATTTTTGTTTGATCATATTGTTGCATTTAATATAAATTTTATTATGTGTAAATACTTAAATGATTTAAGAGTAAATGTGTTAATAAATTGGTATATGGGAAAATATTTTAGTAAAGAAGAACCAATAAATGAATTTGGGGAAAAACCAATGAGTGATTTTAGTAAAGAAGAACCAATAAATGAATTTGGGGAAAAACCAATAAGCGATATTAGTGAAGAAGAACCAATAAATGAATTTAGAGAAAAATTAATGAGGGATTTTAGAGAGCAATGGATAGAGTGCAATAGGAAGGAAGGTATAAAAACAACAGTAACAGTAAAATTAAAAGAAGAAGAACATATTGAGAAAGTTAGTGAAATAATTAAATTGAGAGAGGAAGATGATGAGATTATGAAAGTTGGGTATGAAAATAGAGAAGAACCAATATTTAGTGAGGTTTTTGGTGAAGATCAAGAAAATATTTATGATGATATATTGGGATCATCAAATATGAAAGTATTGGACATTAATGAGATTATTGAGAAAACAAATGAACATAAAAAGAACATTGACATTAAGAATAAATTGATAAAATTGTATGATATTAAATATTACAAAGGAGATAATAAAGTTATTGCATCAGACGGATATGAACAACCATTTGTATATAAGAGTGAACCAAAAATTAATGATATTCCAGAATTATTTGATTATGATGCATTGGAGAGGGAATTTCCAGTTCATATATTTAATGGATTATCAAAGGATGTGAAACCAGTGAAATTTACAAAAGCAGTATATTAAAAATATAATATAAAGATAAATGAATAATATGTGTAAATAGGAAATTCATAACAAAAAGGTTACAATATATGAAGATAAGTCTGAGATATGAAATATAATTACTTTTTAATAATTGTATATATATATCTAATGATTATAAATATAACATAAATACTTTTTACATTAAACCATCAGCACCATCATACTTGTTATACTCATATTCAATACATTGGTTTACTTCTTCATCAGATTCACACTCATATTCCACACATTGGTTTACCTCTTCATCAAACTTCACTTTATAATAATCAATGAAATTAAAGTTCAAATCAACATTATAATTTAAAAATCTGATGCTCCTATATGTTACTTTTGTATCTTTTTTATATTTTTCAATGGTTTGTTCACAGAATATATCATTTTCATTATTGATATGAATGATTGTATTTTCTTCTGTGATATTTGGATGATCAGAATTATAAATATATGGTACTCCACGTTGTTGTGATATGATCACATGATAATGTTGTATTTTATTATCAAATAATAATCGGAACAAACAATTTTGATGACATTTCATATGACCATATATATTTTTTTCATTATTTTTGAGATTTTGAAGATCATTGAATTTTAGATTGCAAAACACAAATGATATTAAATCGACATATTTTGCAATGTAATATTCTAACACTTTACATTTAAAATCATGATCTCCAAATGTGAATCCTCTGTTTGAGTATTTGATGACACGTGAAAATAATGAATTCATATATGCTTTATTTTTGATATTAATATTTGATGTAAATTTATTGAATACATCATCAGGATTATCAATTTTGAAGTGAAATTCATTGTTATCAAAATAGATCATATTTTTGCATGTATTAAAATCATAATGATCTATTGCATTATGGTGTATTTTTTGATCAGGTTCTTCATATTTGTATTCAATATTTTTTATATTTTTTTCATCAAATCCAATTTTTATGATTTGAAATTTGATGATATGTGATATTTTATTTTTGAATGTAAAATTATGTAATTTTGTTATTAGACACGTTTCAGTTGGTAACACTTTATCATACGAAGTGACTGTTTTTATTTCAAACAAATTTGTATTTTTCAAAAAATCATACATATCATTATTTTGATTTTTTAAATTTTTACCACAAATGTAAATATCAATATCTGTATTGTTCCATTGTTCATCCAACAATAATTGTAAAATACAAGATCCAGAAATACTTGCATTATCTTTTTGCAATAATTCATAAAATGTGTTTGATTGTTCACCCAATAAAGATTCCAACAATGCTTCAAATTTTATTTTTATTATTTGTTGTAAATGATTAATTCCAATTTTTTTATTGAATTTTGGATTTGTCATTTTTAAAGTATGAATATCTTTACAATCCAAATATTGCGTAATAATAGATAAAGGATTTCCATACAGTGTATAATCAAGTAATTTGCTTCTATTCATTATTTATAAAAGTGAATATGTAGATTAATTATTATATATTATATTATTTTCAATTTTTTGTCACATTGATTGCAAACAAGATAAAAATTATGTATTTATCATTGTAATTTTCACAAGAAATATGTTATAAAAAAATCATTTATTTTTGGCAATTTGTTGTTTATGAAAAATATTGGAACATGGTGATCTATTGCAGATCTTGCATTTATTTGATTCTATTTTCAACTTTTTTTGTTTTTTTTCCATTTCTTGTATTTGTTCATATTGTTTTTTCACAATTTGTATAACCATCTCAAAATAATTTTTAACATTATTGTGAGTGAAATCTTTAACATATTTTCTCAAAGATGATAAGTCACGCTTTTGGCGATACAGAATGGGAGAACCAACAAAAGCATTAGTTAGTGTCCTGAATGGGTTACAAAGATTTGACTTTTTCCAAGATATCATTATATGATAGTAGAATGTTACGAACAGTTCACAATGCGTGACGCACAGGTCTACTACAACCTATGCGCCACTAACCAACCAAAAAAATAAAGGTTGTTGGGATAAAATTGAAAATTCTTGGAAAGGCGATAACAGATCACCAATAAAAGTAGTTTGTAAAGATGATATATGTGAAGTATATGAATTAAAATAAATATTTAGGAGATGTTTTTATGAAAAAAAATATTTTTTTAACATTTTTTTGTTAATTATTTGTAATAGCAAAATATTTACTATGGAAGAAAAATTAGAAGAAAGTTGTAATAAAATGCATAATTCAGAGAATATAAAAAAAGATTTCTTTTTTATTCGTCATGGAGAAACTAATTGGGGAAAAAAAGATATTTTGAAAGGGTATCTTGATTTACACTTAAATAAAAACGGTTGCTTACAAGCAAAAAAATCTTACGAAATAATAAAAAAAAATATAAAAAAAAATATAAAAGAAATATTAATATTTAGTAGTGCACTTAATAGAGCTTACGAAACAGCGGAAATTTTCTCTAGTAAAATCCAACCTAAGCCAGAAATTAATAAATTATATCAATTAAACGAAAGATATTATGGTGATTACAGTAATGCTAATGAAAAAAATATTTTATCATATGTACCAGAAGATGCAGAATCATCAATATCTTTTCAAGAGAGAGTTCACGATATTTTTATTGAATTACTCAGTAAGAATTCAAATAAAGGTATAATAATTATAGTATCTCATCAAAAAGTATTTGAATGTTTAACTAATTGGTTAATTGGAGAAAAATTAAAACTTTCTCAAGGTGGTGTATGCTCTTTTAAAAAATCTAATAAAGGTTTTAATTACAAAATTTTTGATGAAAAGTGATGAATTGTAAAATTAATACTTGCGTTCATGACTGCTTTAAAATAAGTGGTAAAGTCCAATTTTTCTGAAAATTTTAATGAATGTCTATCACATAGTTCACAGAATGTTGAATGATCCCATTTTTTTATCTCCACATTTTTCATATTTGCAATCACAATTGGTGTAATAATTCGCATGATTAGATGATTTATATTTCCAACATTGTTTAGAAGGTACATCATGTTTCTTTTTTGAATGATTTTCTATTTTTAAATTTTCCAGCGCAAAAAACAGCATCTTTTACATCTTGCAAATTTATTTTTGTTGCATTGCAAATGTAGAAATATCTACCACTAAAAGAACACACTTTCCATTTTTTGTCATTCAATTTTGACATGAAATATAGTTCTGAACCACTGCCTCCATATCCAGTTGTTGTGTTGTACAAACAAAATTTGAAAGTATCATTATCATTATTATAATGTAAATAATAATTACCATGATTGTAATTACCATAAATTTTGAAACATACAATGGTTATTCATTTATATGTTTCAAAAGTACAAGATTCTATTTATTATATGAATTCAACTTTTTGAAAAAATTGAATATTTAATGTAATGTAATCCTCTAATAATTGAATAAATATTTATAAATGAATAATCATTGTATATTTCAATGTATTGATGGTTCCATGTATGGTTTTGGGGATAATGAACATGGTCAGTTGGGAATTTCATCAAAAGATGAATTTGTGGCAAAACCAGTTTTATTAAATTATGATTTTGAATGTTTAGATATTGCATTGGGGCATAAACATACTTTATTTTTAACCACAAATCATGAAGTTTATGTGTGTGGATCTAATTCACAAGGGCAATTGGGATTATTAAAAATCAATGGACAAGTAAAACCAACAAAAATAATGGACAATGTAAAATTAATAGCATGTGGATGTTACACTTCATTGATATATACATTTGATGATAAATTATATGAATTTGGGAGATATAGGGAATTTAAACAAAAAATTTTAAAACAACACATAAAGGTTACTAGTATGGTGTGTGATGTGCATAAATATTGTTTATATGATAGTACAAAAAATGATTTTATTTTTGCAAATGAAAAATATTCAGATTACGTGTTTGTGAAAAATAATATTATGAAAAATAATATTATGAAAATAACATCTGGGTATGGTAATTTTTTATTTTTGAATGATTTAAATCAAATTTATGGAATTGGTGATAATGTGCACAAGCAACTGTGTTTATTGGGAAAAAATGTATGTCGTGATTTAATTTTAATTGAAATAAATCCAAATTTAATAATAAAAGATATTTCATGTACTATTTATTGTGTATTATATTTGACACAAGATGGCGAAGTGTATTATTCTGGAAGAATTTATGGTGTGAATAATGGAGGTATAGAAAATATGAAATTATTATCAAAAAATGTTTCACAAATGATAAGTGGAAGTTCATATATTATTCTCATTAAAGATGATGGTAAAATGATGATGGTTTCAGATTATTATTCTAATAGTAGTGGGAATACTGAACGCAAAAATAATCAATGGAAAAACGGAGAAATTATTATTGATAAAAAAGTATCAATGATAAATGGAAAAATTATTTTGTGGGAACCAGAATATCACAAAAGATTAAATCAAAATTTCAAAGATGGTATTTTAATGTTTATGATGATATACAATGTATTCAAAAAATTAAAAATTGTGGTTGGTAAATATGTTATTTTTTATATTATTAGATTAGTTTACAATTAAGTATTTATTTTTATGATAAATTTTTTATGTGTAATATATCAAATGAAAAAAATGAAAAAATTGAAAAAAGAAATATTTATTGATGTTTTCATTAATGATTTAATGTATTGATATGGAACAAGAGATTATTGATTTAAATAGAAGATATAATTGGAGTAATGTGAAGATATTCAATAAAAATATCAAAACAATTCATGATTTATTGATATATAATATATATCCAGATAATTTTAATGAATATAGCAATGGAAATGAAGATATTCTTTATTATATGGGTGTACAACATTATCTTTGTAAACAATATAACAAAGCAATTAAATATTTTAGAATTATTGTGGAGAAAGAACAAGTTGAAAGGTCAATTAAAGGCAATGCATTAAATAATTTAGGATATATGTGTATTCGTGGATTTTGTGAGGAATATTGTAAGAATGGATATGATCATGATAAAAAAAGTATAGAATTTTACAATGAAGCAATTAGTTTTGGAAGTGATGCTGCAATGAATAATCTTGGAAGAATATATTATTTTGGAGATGGTGTTGAGAGAGATGGTGCAAAGGCAAATGAATTATTTTTGTTGGCAGTGAAAACAAACAATGATAATACATCAGCATTACATAAAATTAATTTTAAAAATTATGATATTGCATGGGAAACTTATTTGCACGAACGTTGGCCAAATAATGCAACATTATCTGATCAAATAATGATATTACTATTGATATCTAAACATAGAAACAGTATAAAATCAACAAAAAAGATTAATTTTAGTTGTCTTGTTTTTGGGATAACTAAAATTATTATTAGGCATTTGGCTGCATATAAGAAAAATGATTTATGACAAGTAAAAATTTATTTATAAAAAGTTGAAATATGGAAAGATTGTGATATTTATTGTATTGATGTATGAGTAAATACCAATGGTAGAAATAATAATAAAAGTTAAACCAGTTAATAAAAATATGAATGATGATTTACATGATGATGAATTAGATATGTTTTTGGACAGATTAAATGGAAATGTGTGTTGTGATGAGAATAATGATAATATGGCAAATAAGATAAAAGAAATGATAAATTTGATGGTAGATTTTACTATTTGATACATTAACAATATTTTTTTATGAGAATATTTGCGATTTAGTAATTCATATATGATATTCATATATGTGAATGAAATGAACTGAGCAAAGCGAGACACATGTAACATGTGCTTGATAATATTTTTTTATAAAAAGATGAAATTTTGATGATTTGCAAGATTCATACATATTGGATGAGAGCAAATGAGTATTTTGAGAGGCATTAAGAGTAAGATAATACATAAAAAGATTAATTATATAGAATTAGATGATGTTGTATCTCAGAGTATGAAAAAAGAGTATTATTATGAATGTGCACCATTATTGATATGTGAAATGATGATGGAGATAGATAGAATAAAAAAAGATACATATGTCCATGAAGTGGCGGCTGATCCCAAGATGCATGTCCATGAAGTGGCGGCTGATCCCAAGATGCATGTCCATGAAGTGGCTGATCCCAAGATGCATGTCCATGAAGTGGTGGCTGATCCCAAGATGCATGTCTATGAAGTGACAACAAATTTAAAAAAAAATAATAATTTAGACATAGATATTAATAAAGTTATGGAGATAAAGACATTGGATGTATTAGAAAAGATAGAAGATGGCAAGAAGAGTTATATATTTACTGAGAATCATGTATTGGATGATGTGATTATTGGGAACAAAATAAAATGTGATGAGGAGATAAAGATATCAATAATAAAGATAAAGGATAGATTTATGAATATGATAATAAGAACAAGTCAACGAGGTTGCAGCTGGACATCAGTCGCAAGAGATATGATTTTAGATTTTAGATCAAAATTTTAATTTTTTTATGAAAAAGATGAAAAAGCAAGATAAAAAGTGGTATATTAAATTGTATGGTGATATAATGAAGAATATGATATATAATATTGGAGATTATACAATAATACAAAATATAGATGATAAAACAAATAAGTGTGTAATATGTGATAGAGATGTATTTAATAGATATGAACAGTGTCATCTTTGTGACAGAATAGTATGTGATAAATGCAAAAGTAGTTTTCAAATAAAGTGTAAAAGATGGAGAGATACTGCACTTATGTACAGGACAAGAAAGGCATGTGTAAAATGTTTAGAAAGTATGTCAAAGATAAATCATAATTATATTATAAATTTTATTTTGGATGGATATTACGATGATAGACAAATATTGAGAACATTATTTATGATTGGGAACAGGATGACAAGAAAAGATGATTTGATTCACAAAGTGATAATGTACAATTGCATAATTCCATATGTATTGGCAAATTTGAATGAAAAATATGCACATATTGAAGAAGAGTATATGAAAATTTATGGGAAATAACATATGATAATTTTTTTATGAAAAAGATGAAAAAGTAATTAAAAGTAATACATATTAATACATATAATTTAGCAATGTCTGAAGATTACAATTACAGATGTGAGATGTTGGATGGATCATCAGAGTATGATAATTTGAGGAAATGTAAGTCATATAAAAAGATAACATACAAGATAGATTTATCAGGTGATATTCATGAAATTTACAAATGGAGATTATATCCAAGATCAGATATTTTGATAGATAACATAGATAATAAGAAGTTATTTTTGGATGAATTTTTTAAGTTTTTATCAAGAACAAATGTAGTTGAATTAAAGTTATCATTTTCAGAGATAAATTTTGACATAGCAGAGTATTTAAGTGATAACAAGATAAAAGAATTGAAGAAGATAAATATAGAATGTAAATCGATGGGTAATTTAGTTGGC
>Ga0302186_10001617_pt1 | contig 18389 bp, 20 predicted proteins | sample II_Bog_E1_2_FD_198782 | JGI IMG/M metagenome (GOLD analysis project Ga0302186, IMG submission 198782) | Peat permafrost microbial communities from Stordalen Mire near Abisko, Sweden - II_Bog_E1_1 | ecosystem: Environmental > Terrestrial > Soil > Wetlands > Peat | place: Sweden: Abisko...
TTAAATTTCCTAAATTTTTATTGCAAACTTTCGAAAATTTCAAATTATAAAAAAATTATAATACAAAAAAAAATTTTTGTTTTCGTTTCTTATAATATTTTTTAGTTTCATATCATTAATTCCCATAATTTTTCTCAATATTAAAGCTCATTTAAATAATTTGCAACTTGGGACTCATATATTATCGCTTGCTTTTTGGCTCCTGACAATTTTTCAAAGCTATCAGCATCCGAATCATATTTCCCACTAGATCCTCTATATTTGCTATATTCAGAGCGATATTTGGGTTCGTTTTCAGGTTTCATACTATTATCCAAAACTGAATAATCTTTGAATAATTCTTTGAAAATGGATTCCATTTTATCTGTCATATCTGTAATTTTGCAAAACACATAAGAAATCTCTCTTTCATTTATTTCATTTGCGACTTCTTGGACTGTTTTCCCAAGAGGTTTCGGTTCTCCTTCTGGCCAAGATGAAAAATCTGAAAATTCCTTTCCATGAGGGGGACAATCTCCTGCGTGGACTATGACTATTTATTATTGTAACAAAAAAAACATAATGAAAAATATGTAATTTGATGATTTTTACCTTTTTTGTACTTGGTTTTCTCGTCATTTTGCAAATTTCTCCATTCAATGTTTGTGCTGGCATCATAAAGAGCTTTCAATACTGCCTCTGGCGTATCGCCCCCTCCTTCAGCATTCAATTCTTTCAAAAAACCTAAAGCTATTGAGGCATCACTCAGTTGCAGAATCTTAGTAATGTAACTCGTGTCTTCTGGAGGAAAATCTCGATATGCAACAATACCAAATTTCACATCTTGTGCTCTTTCTTGGTATTTTTTTATTGTTGATTCAATGATTAATTTGGTTTGTTTTATATAAGATGACATTGAACCTGTTGTATCCAATACAAATACAATATCTAAATGAGTGGAGAACTGTTGGAATTCTTGACATGAGGAACAAAAGGAAAAAACCACCATGGTTAAAAAGATTATTTTGTATGTTAAAACCATTGAGAGAATATGTTATGTTAGAATGCCTCTTTTTTTTTCTTCTTATATAATCATGAGAACCACGCGTGAAAATATACTTTGCACAAATATATAATTAAATAGGTTTTTACTTCAAATAATGTTATTCAACAAAATTTTTTTTTTTTTTTTAATGGTTTTCTTAGATTTTTTCAAAAATGATGAAATAATTTATGTATTATTAAATTTTTACGCTTAATTTTTTTTTTTTCAAAAAGCAAAAACAAAATAAAATTTAGGCTTCATTTTAAGCCAAATTTCTAATATGCATTTAAAATCTGGCGAAATGACCGAAAATCTAAAATATTACATCAAACTTATTCAAGAGCAATGGTAAACATTCTTCAATAAATTAAAGGTCTGATCTTCCTTAGGAAAACTCACCCCCCACTTCATTGGGCGATTCTTCAAAAGAACAGGAAGTTCTTTTTGAATTTTTGAAATTTGAAGGGATTTTAAAGTCAAAATTCGAGTTTCTTCACATCTATCTTACAAAGCTGCCTCATAAAAGTCAATTTGAAATCATTCAATCAGTAAGTAATATTCCCTAAAACAAAAAATGAATAATTATCTAAAAAGCTCGAAGATTTGAAAAAGAAAGTTTTGATTTATTATCAAACTTTGAAAAAATACATTGCAACCCTCAATGATCAAAGACAGTCTTTGAAGAAGTCATACATTGAATTCCATTGGGGTTTGAACAATTTGGAAAATCTTTTCCAAAATAACTTTGGGATTGTGCAATCATATCTATTCATGATCGAGGGTCGGAGTCAAGCGAAAATATATCAATCCAAACTTTTAGACTATTTTGGCCAAAAGAATGAATCCAATAATGAAACAGACCCCCAGATTTTAACAATGATACAAGAAGAAAAGGGTCAAGATGAAGGTGAAAATGCAGAAGAAAATATATCTAAAAAAAGTAAGAATATTAAAATATATTCATAATTTCATCAGGTTTCCAGAGGAAAATTCGACAAACCAAGTCGCGGAGGAACAAAAGGAAGTGATTAATATTGAAGCCACAATCATTGTGAAAAAAAGTACCATAGATAAATTGTTTTCTTATTTATTTAACTCATAAAAAATATGACTATTTTAAAGAAAGAGGAAGACGTCCACGGGAGAAAATACCATCAAAATATGTCGAAAGCCATGAAGAAGTTGTAGAAGATTCTCAAAGTATAAGATCAATGAAATTTTGTTTTTGATTTTATTTAAGGAGAAAAAGATGCAAATAATCAATCAAAATCAGAAACCATTGAGATTCCTTACCAAAGCTTTCACACTTTGGAGTTGATAAACTAATAAATAATAAATAAATGTTGTATTTTTTTTTTTCCAGAGAGATTCTCATGGAATTATGCCCGAAACCCATTAGGACTTGTGAATATTATAAACTCAATCAAACACAACTATCATATCAAATGCAAAAATACATCCAGAAATTACAAAAACTGCAAGAATACGTGGAAAAAAACAAAAAATTCCCTAAATTTAAGGGAAATTTAGGCAAAATCAAGAGAAATGCATTAATTTATAAGCAATATCAATTATTAGAACTTATGGATGGATCTTGCTATTACCAAAACAATTGTCGGATTATAAGACTGGAGAAAGCTTTGATGTCGGGGAAGATTCCAAATCCTAAGAATTTATTTGTTTTTTTAAATTGTGCTCTTAAGTACCAAAAGAAAAATTTGGCATGGTTCACCAAAGCTGACTGGTTCAACCAAAATTCCGCACAGATATTTGAACACTTGAAGTCCATGCCTAAAAAATCTGAAGAACAAGTTGAAGAACCTTCAGAAAAGTTCGATTTTATTAGCGAATGGCTGAAACTAAACACTTTGAATTCGATGGAAGAGAAAAACCTTAATACAAAAGAAAAGGCAGCAAGCATGGAAATGATAGTTCAGAAAGAGACAAAGATTGATGAAAACCATGAAGAAATTGAAGAAAAGAAAGAAATGGAAGATTCAGAAGATTCTGAATCATTAGACCCTGATGATGATCAAAACATGGAAATGACAACAAATTATGAAGAGAAAAATCTTGAAGAAAAAGAAAAATCTGATTCTGAAAAGAGATTTAATTTTTGGATAAGACCTCATCATTCCTTAAGGTTGCTAAATTTTAAAATATTAAATTATCCTTTTTTAGAGCCATTTTGAAATCGTTTTGTCCACAAAAGGAAAGCAGCCTGTTGAAAGACTTTCATTATCAACAAAAATTCAAAAAACTATTCTCATTTTTGTTAAAGAATAGAAAGTTCCCAGATTTTAAACCGTTTACTGAAAATGATGAAAAATGGAACTTGTTCACGAAAAAATTTGACATTGGAAAATCTTCATGGAACAATAGTTATGAAGAAAATTTGATTAAAGTCGAAAAAATGAGGAAACAGATAAAAGTTGGAAAGGAAGAAACAAAGATGGTTTTAGAATATTTAGAAAAAGCTTTGGAGTATCAAGCAGAAAATCTGGTTTTTCCTACTAAAGCTACATGGTTCAATGACAATTCCCAAAGGATTTTCAATCATTTGAAAAAATCATCAACTAACATTGCGCAATATTTAAAAGAATATAAAGTTAATAATAATTAAAAATTTGGAACATGTTTATGTAATAAGAGAATTTAATGGGTTATTTTTGAACTAGTTTTTTGAAGAAAAAAAAAGGAGTAATTATTTTTAAAAATTTGTTTTCCACAAAAAAATTTATGTAATAAAAATTCAATGTGTTATTTTTGACAAGGTTTGAGGAAAAAAAATTGAATTCTTTTTGTCAAAGGTTTTTTTTCTTTTTTTTCAAAAATGTTCAAATCCAATGTTGCAAAATCTTATATTTTTTTAACTCAGCGTTGTTTAAAAAAAAAATAGAAATTTGAAATTCTCTATATGGCCCAAATGATTAGAGTTTTTTCAAGAAACAAAAATATTATTACTTAAATTATTCTGTGAGTTTTTGATAATTATGCGCTTTAATAATTTTTTTTCAAAAACAAGCAAAAAATTCACTCATTAAAATTATGACCTAATTTTCAGCCAAATTTCAAAAAAATGGATTTAAAATCGAGCCAAATGATGGAGATTTTTAAAATATACAAACTTCTTCAAGACCAACTCAAGTTTCTTCATCAATGGTAATTTCTCTTAATAATTTAGAGTCCTAATTTCTTTAGGAAAACCCATCCAATTTTCAGACCATGCCAGCTAAAAATGAATTCCTTTTTGAATTGTTGAAAGTGGAAGATATCCTAAATTCTAAATTTCAGCCTCTTTACAGACATCTCACAGATCTATCAGCTAAAAGCCAATATGAAATCATTCATTTAGTATATATTCTCTAACATAAAAATGAATAATTATTTGAAAAGCTTGACGCTTTGAAAAAGAAAATCTTGAATTACTATCAACCTGTGAAAAAAATCATTGCGAATCTGAATGATCAAAGAAGATCATTGGAGATTTCATACAATGAGTTCTATGGTAGTTGGAACCATTTGGTCAGCATAATTCAAGACAATTATGGAGTTGTGCAATCGTTTCTTTTTATACTTGAAGACCAGAATCAACCAATGTATCCCTCAGAACTTTTAAAGTGTTTTGGACAAAAGCAAAGGTTCTCTTTAGAAACTCAAAATTTACAAAGTGAATCTGAAGATGAAAATGAAGAAGAAGAAGAAGAAGATGAAAATGAAGAAGAAGAAGAAGAAACAGATGAAGAAAAAGAAGAAAATATATGTGAACAAGGTAACACTACTAAAATATATTATAGTTCATCAGGTTTCCTAGAGAAAGACCCAATATACAGGAAACCGTGGTTAAAACTTGAAGAAGGATTCACCAAAAGACACAATCCTCCACGAAAGGCAAAAAATCAAAAAGATGTCTGTACTCCTGTTGGTTGTGATCCCAAAAAAAATGAACCTGAACAAAGTAATATATAATCGATTTTAATTATTTATAAGAGAAAATTATTCAGACAGGGATTATCAAACAGATCCTATCTTAAGATGTGAAACATTAGAGTTGAAATCTAATAAAAAATTAATATTTTTTTAATATTTTTGAATATAGAGAAATTCTTTATGAATTATGCCCTAGACCTACAAATCATTGTCGTTATTATAGGCTCAAAAGGACAATGTTTCTAAATCAAATGAATGTTTACAAAATTAAATTCCAAAAACTGCTGGAATATGTGGAGAAAAACAAAAAATTCCCAGAATTTAAAGGAGATTTTGCAAAAATAGAGAGAAATGAGCTGCTTTATGACAAATATAAAAAAATAAGACCATTTCAGTTAGAGAAGTCTTGCCATTTTCGAAACCAATTCCACATCAAGAAAAAAAAGGAAAATCTTAGGAGATCTTCCATACTGATTCCAAATCTTCGATTTTTTTGTGATTTTTTATCTTTGGCTCTGAAGTACCAAAATGAAAATTTGGCATGGTTCAGCAAGGCTGAATGGTTTAATCAAAATTCCTCAAAAATCTTTGAACATTTGATGTCGAAACCATCTCCAGTAAAAGAAAACAAGATGATAGTTGAAAAAAAGAAAAACAATGAAAATGAACTGAAAGTTAAAAAAGAGGAGATAGTTAAAAAACAGGGGAAACAAGTGCAATTTGAAAAAGAACAGAAAATCGAAAAAGAGCAGCAAAAATTTGAAGCAGAACAGACAGTTGAAAAAAAGGAGCCCAAAGTTGAAAAAGCGGTTAATGGAAAAGAATGTAAAGAAGAAAAATTTGATTTTATTAGTGCATGGCTGAAACATAACACTTTGAAATCAATGGAATCTGGAATAGTTGTTGAAGAAAATCAAGAAAAAGAGGAAAAACATCAAGAAAGTGAAAGTGATCAAAATCAGGAACAAGCAGAATCAATGAAGCAAGATGTCGAAGATTGTGAAGAAAACGATGATGAATCAATAAGTTATGATGATGAAAACATAGAAACAGAAACCAAGAGTGCTAAAAAACCGTATATAGATCGTGTTTATCAGGGGAGATTTAATTATTGGATAAAACCTTATAATTCCTTACGGTTAGTAAAATATTAAAATATTAATTATTTAAAACATTTTAGAGATCTTTTGAAAACTTTTTGTGCGCAGGAAAAAGAAAATTGTATATGGAAATTATTCACATATGATCAAAAATTCCAAAAAATATACGATTTTGTCAAAAACAATAAAAGATTCCCATATTTTAAACCTTTTACTGGTGATGATGAAAAATGGACATTGGTAATGGAAACCTTTTCTCAATTAGGGATTGGAACTGACTTTACAGCAAACTTATGGAATAAGGATTATGAGAAAAATTTGATGAAAATTGAAAAAATGAAGAAACATCCTAATGCTGAAACTGAAGGAATGAAGAAAGTGTTGGAATATTTTCAAAAAGCTGTGATATACCAAAACGAAAATCTGGTTTTCCCCACCAAAGCCAATTGGTTCAATGATCACTCAAAGATGATCTTCATGCATTTGAAAAATTGACCACCAAAAATGCCAAATTTGAAGATAAGAAAAAATGAAGTTTTAATGAAAATTTAATGTTTCCTAAAAAAATTTAAGTTTTTAGAAAAATTATGATTTTAAAAGTTTGTTTTTGTGGGGGATGTTTTATTTTGGGACCCAAAACAAAAAATTATGTATTTTGTTGTCAAAATAATTTTGACATATTTTTTAATTTCTAACAAAAAACAAAATTTATGTCCTTGAACCATATTGAAGAGCAAACGTCCAGAAAATCTTTTGAAACCATATTTTTCAAACAAAAAAGTGAACAAACTTCATACTTCCCATCAATTGATAAAAAAACCCCAAAGGCTTATAATTTAAAATCGACTTCCACCATCATTAGCAATAATGAAAAAACAGAGAATGGTTTGAGCAAATACATAAAAAACCCCGAAGTAAGATTATTTTGATAAACTTTGACTAATTTATTATGATAGACATTCTATAAAGAAATTAATCAGAGACTGGTAATTCAAAAGAAAGAAATTGAAAAAAGAAACGAAATGATTACCACATTGCAAAAAAATTTCGATGAAATTCGGTTAAATTTTTTAAGGGAAAAAAATGAAAATTTAGAAAAAACGAGACAAATTCAAAATTTAAAGCAAAACATTAATTTACTCAATTCAGAAATGCAAAATTCCAGCCCCAAGTATTTTTTTAAGGAAAATTTAGTTTCTGATTATTTAAGTTAGATTGTTAGACAATGAAAAAAATTCAAAATTGCAAAAAGAAAATGATGATTTGAAGAATTTAATAAAAGATCTGGAATTTAACCTGAAAAAACAAGAAGAGGAAGCCCAAAGTCTTTTCAACCCAAAAAATGAATTGGAAATTGTAAAAAAGGATTTGGAGCTCACAATAATCCACAACGAAGAATTACAAAATATATTAAAATCAAGCAAAGAAAAAGTTGTCTTGCTTGAAGTAAAGGATGTTTATGTCTGATTTTCATTATTTTTTAAAGAGTGAATTAGACCAACAAAGAGGAAACGTTAACTTAATTAATGAGATGACTCAAGAGAAAAATGAGACAATGATCAAGTTAAATAAACTAAAACAAGACCAAAACATTGAAATTGATGTAAAAATATCTCTTTTTCATAGAGGGAAAATAAATAAATAAAATGAAATAAAGTCACTCAAAACAGAATTTTCTCAAAGATTATTAAAAAAAGAGGAAGAAGTCCAAGCTTTAAAATCAGAAATGATGGACTTAAACTATAAAATTCGAAGAAAAGAAATGGAATTTATAGAAATCAAACGTTTTCTTCAAAACGCAAAGGAAAATGAAGAAAAACTTAAATTATGCCGAGAACTAATTGCAAAGGAAAAAGAGATTTCAGAAGATTTAAGAAAACACTTAGAAGCATTAGAAAATGAGAACTCAAAATTAAAAAACGAGGTGAAAAATGAAAAAGTGGAAAATTATTTCACTTTGGAAAAGCAAATCACCAAGAATTTCAAAAATGTGAACGAAGAAATTAAAAATCTGAAGAACAAAATCGACGTGAAAATCGAGAAACATTTGACAAAAAAGCCCTCCTTAAAAAACAATCTGGAATCAAATGAGGAAAAAATCAAAAATTTAACTCAAATCAATTCAAACCTCACATCCTTTATTCTGATTTTACAAAATCGATTAAAATCAAATGTATGCCCATTATTTACTATTTTTCGTAAGTTTATTTTATATTTTTTTGATTTTTAGCAAAAAGTACCTGCTGATTCAGAATTGTTGCAAACAAAAATTGAAGTTTAAAAATTTTTTAATAATTATTTTTTTATATTTTTATGAAATTAGGAAAATGTAATAAAAAATTTATCATGTTGCAAATGCCATCTTTTATTGAACAATGCTGTGACATGCATTCCATGTGGTCATTCTTATTGTCAGGATTGTAAATCAGGTTATAATGAATATTGTCTGGAATGTGGGAAAACGAATGGTGAAGTGGATGCAGCTTATAGAAATGTTCTGATGGATGATATGATAAATATGATGAAATCCCTGCCAAAAAATGAAAATATTAAAAATTTAAAAAATTTTCTTTAAAAGGAAATTCTTCTTTTACGAATTTTTAAATTAAAACTGTTTTCTTAAAAATACAAAACCAAAAATTTCAAAAATGGTTTTTGCATCTTCCTCATTTAATAATTAAAAAAAATCTATAATTAGGCTGCGAACCCTCTTCCAGATATTAACGTTGATGAACTTTTAAAAACATTATCTTCATATCAAGGAGTCAAAGGCTATGTTATATTCAGTAGTGAAGGGATCCCTCTCAAAAGATCAGAAAAAAGCATTTCAGCTGAAAAAGCTGTTCAATATGCAGCACTCATATCTGACTTATGGATGGTGGCAAGGAAAATTATAAAATTGGAACTAAAAAATCAACAACCGGATGTAAATAATTTTAAGAAGAATATTTTCATTCTCTCTTTAAAAAATTTTAAAGAATGATTTAGAAATTATAAGACTCAGAACGAAAAACTATACGGAATTAATTATTTCTCAAGGTATTTGTTTTTTTTACATCAGCCTCTTAGTTTTGGAATGAAATTTTATTGTTAATTCATAATTTCAAAGTTGGAAATTTTTATATCGTTTGCCTCCAAAATTGTAATCCACGAATAGTTGAGGAAGAAGTTTCTCAAACAGCTCCAAAAGTAGAAGGAAAAGAAGAGAAGAAAGTTGAAGACGAAAAATAAAAATCTATGAACATCAAAATAAAAAAATAAAAAAATTCATTTCATTTCATTATTCAAAAAAAAACTTTAGATAAAAAAATAATGAGAAACAATAAATATTATAAAAATAGAACTCAATAGTTTTATAGTGTAATGTTAAAATAGTTATTGTATTAATTCACAAGAACATACTTAATTATAGAAATTATTATCTATAATGTTATAAATTATAATAATGTGGGAAGGATATTACATGTTAGTATTTTTTCTAAAGTTCCAGATTGGACATCACTCTTATGAATCTACTTTCGAAGCCATCATCATCATCAATTTTCTTTTCCATACAGTCATTAGAATTCGATTTAATTTTCAATTGACATCTTTCAAATTCCAATTTTTTGTTATTTTCTTTATTGATGAATTTTGGAGGATTGTTTACTAGGATCTTTTGGGCATTTTCATCAACAGCATTGTTAGCAAGCTCCTGAAAAACCTGATCAGAGGCTTTGGAGTCTCCTATCAAAATTTTTAATAATATAAAATATAATTTTTTTTTACTTTTTTTGACTTCTTTTGGTTTTGAATCAATGGTGGAAGTTTGTTTTATGGAATTGCAAACAAAAGATGTGTTAGAGAATTCTTGAATTGAATCTTTTTCAACCAAAACTGACTTTTTCATCAAGAGTCTTTCTTCCTTGTCTATTTCAAGTTTAAGAGATGAAAAGTTCATGACATGACCAGAAAGAAATTCTTTCATTCTATCAGAGGCGTTTTTCTTCTTCAATAGATTCCAATCGAAATGAAATGAATTCAAATCTTTTTCACTCAAAGCTTCTCTAAAGATTTGTTTCAAACCTTCATAATCCGGCTTATCGAAATAGCCTAATTCAAAGACCTTCTGCATAAATGTCTTGAAAATAGGATGCATATTATTTGTCAGTTCATCGTACCCATTTTTTTCCTTCAGTTCGCGAATTTTGATCAATCTTTCTTTTTTCTCTTTCACCTTCAAATTCTGCCATGGCAAATTTCCCTTCGCAAAATAGATTAAACAATACCCCAGACTAATCAAATCATCTCTGCGGCTTTGCCCATATCCTTTATGAGCATAAACGCTTGCATATCTTGCTGTTCCAATAAAGCCATTCTCAAAATTGAAGCTCGTATGTTGTTTATCTTCATTTAAATAACTGCAAGAGAGGCCATAATCTATCAAATAAATTTTTTCTTTTTCTTTGTCCAATCCACACATTATATTCTCGGGCTTTATGTCTCGATGAATGATGCCTTTAGAATGAAGATGGTCTAGAAGATCTAGAATTTGGAGTGCCACTTTGCAAATCGTCTGAATGGTGAAATGATTGAAGCATTTTTTCAGTTTTTCATCCAAATTTTCACCAAAATAAGATAAAGCCATGTAGATGTACCCACTTTCATAACCGTAGGCATGAAGTCTTGGAAAGCCAGGGTGGTTTTGGAGTTGCAAAAGAATTCGGATTTCATTAAGCAAATTTGATTCTGTGTCAATTTCACCAAGATTGAAACTTTCAAACATCGAGTCGGTGATTTCCCTGAAGCTTTTGTCTTCTTGCTTTTCGAATTTGATTGCAACCATTTGATTTTTCTTCAGGCTTCTACCTTTGTAAATTTGCCCAAAAGAACCTTCTCCAATTTTTTCGAGAATGAGATATTTGGAGTTCTTCATTAAGAATCCTCCTTGTTTATTTATCATATGTTTCTTCTAATGTTTTTGTTTTAAGTGATTGAATAATAAATTATAAAAAAGCGAGAATGAAATAGGTTTAATCGTGGCAGCCGAAGTATTATAGCACTAATTCAAAAAAGCAGCATTTATTCATCAATTTGTTCTAGTAAATGTTTAGAGGCGAAAATTTAATAATTTCATTTTTTATAAATAAAAAAAAAAAAAATTTAAAGTTTTTCGAGAATATTGATTTTGGTTTGAAAACCTATTGCAATACTCAATGCTTTTAATAAATACAAAATACATAGGAATGTTTGAGATTTTAAAAGTTTTTAATATTTAATGATAAAAAACAAAAAACACATTACTTTAGAAGCTGAGAATCAAAGCTTACGCAAAAAGCTGGAGGAATATGAAAGCAAATCAGAGGGTTCGAATGAAAAGGCTTTAGCAAATAATTCATTGAATCGAGAACATCTTGAAGAGAAAATCAAGAAATTGTGTGATGAAGGAAAAAAACACCGGGTGGGAAGCGATGGGAAATGTTGGCTATTTGGTATTAAAAATCTAAATTTTGACTATGGGGAAGTATGGAGCAGTCCTGCATATTGGAAGGCGTTAATAAATGCGAATCCGATTCATGAAGACTTTTGTTTATTCAATTTTTGTTTTCAGAAAAAGGAGGAAATTTGTCAAAAGTGCTCTCAAAATATAGATGAACTCAATTTATTATATTCCATTTTTTTAGGAAACATAAAAAAGGATTATAATTTATAGTAATTATTGAGTTTCCAAGGTTTCCTTCTTTTTTTTTTGTAAATAATATAGTTAATATTGATATTTTTAACAACTCTATCAAATTTTAGATAAAAATAGAAAAGTAGCTTCAATTTTTTTTTGGGTTTTTTTTTTTTTTTATAATACTTGAGGTAATAATTTGATAATGGAAAAGGGAAATAAATAAGCCTGAACCTCTCATTCATCAATTAATAAAAAAACAATTTTTTTTGATTTCTTTCAAAAAAATTTTTTGCTATGTCATAAAGTCTAAAATACGCTTGCACTAATTTCAAATATAAATTTTTTGTATTTGGATATTATCAAATAATATGGGCGAAAACGAATATTTGAATGGAAAAAGTTCCACAAATGAAACCCTTAAAACCAGAACATGGACTCTTGATCAGCTAAACTCCAAAGAAGTCAAGTCTAAGCATAGTTGGCTGATCATCAAAGACAAAGTTTACGATACGAAAGAATGGATGAATAGCCATCCAGGTGGTGATCTTGTAATCTTCCATTGTCTTTACCAAGATGCCACAGTGCAATTTACCCGTTTTCACCCAGCCAATGTTGAGAAATTCATGCTTCCAAAGTATTGCATCGGCACCCTCGATGCAAACGAAGCCAAAACTTTAGTCAGCCATTCAAGCCTCTCCCAAGATTTCCTTCTATTGGAAGAAGAACTGCGTACCAAAGGTTTATTTGATCCCAAACATAGTTTCTACATCAGAGAACTTGTGAAAGGTTTTGTTTTTATGATCCTTACATGGTGGGTCATCCTCTGTTTTGCCCCAACAACTTTAAATTATCTCTTGGCAGCTTTTTTGATGGCACTGTGTTGGCACCAACTTGCTTTCGTGGGGCATGATGCAGGTCACAATGGAGTCACGGGGAAGAAATGTTTCGATGACATTTTAGGCATTTTCGTTGGGAATTGTGTGGGTGGTGTTTCCATTGGATGGTGGAAAGATACTCATAATGTTCATCATGTCATCACCAATGACCCTGATCATGATCCAGACATTCAACATTTGCCTCTTATGGCAGTGACCACCAGATTTTTCAATGATGTCTTTTCAAGTTACCATAAGAAAATCCTTCATTTTGATGCCGCCTCAAAATTCTTCGTGAGCATCCAACATTACATGTATTATGTGATCATGATGCTGGCCAGATTTAACCTTTATATCCAAGGTATCCTTTTTATTTTCAAAAATAGGAGATGTAGATATAAGGGGTATGAAGCTTTTGGCCTCCTGTTGTTTTTCTCTTGGTTTGTTCCTTTGGTGTCTAACATCGAAGGTGTGGGGAATAAAATAATATTTTTGTTATGTTCGCATGCAATGGCTGGACTTCTTCATGTACAAATCACGATTTCTCATTTCTCAATGTGTACCGAAAAAACCACTGATCAAGAAGAATTCTTTCGACATCAATTAAGAACTACAATGGATGTAGATTGTCCGGAATGGCTGGATTGGTTGCATGGAGGATTGCAATTTCAGGCGATTCATCATTTATTTCCAAGGATGCCCAGAAGAAATTTGAGAAAAGCTAGAGAGGATGTACTCAAACTTTGCAAAAAACACGGCGTTAATTATAACAGTTATAATTTTATTTCAGGAAACATTTCAGTCATCAATCATTTGAAGATGATTTCAACCAAAATTAATGAAGGTGAGTAGTTTGCATTTTAACGTATTTTGAATTTCATCACAAAATGAATAAAAATTATAAAAACATTCTAATTTTATATTTGATATTTTTTTAACAAACCATATATAGCATTTTTTGTTATTTTTAACAATTTCCTTGATAATTTTTAAAACAAATTGCGTTTTGTTTTTATATGATTAAAAAAATATTTCTTGAGATTATTTATTTGATGAATGATGGATTTTTAGGAATTTATAATTTTATGTAATTATTTCTTCGTTCTCTTCATGATTTTAGTTCATTTCTAATAATATATTAATTTTGTTTTTCTAGACAATTGCAAATATGCTTCCAAAATTCAAAGATTACACTGTTACAATCAGATTCGCTTCGAACCCAAAAACCTATCTATTTGTTTCTAATGACACTCACAGAAGTTATGGCAAGGATTTTGATATAAGGATCCATCCGTTCAAAGAAGAGAGAAATAAGTTAGTTTTAGTTGATACTTATGGAAACTTTCTGATAAAGTCATTTACCATCCAGATCATTTTGTATTTTGTTCTACTGATTCTATTAGAAAATATGGGGGAATATTACGATGTTAGTTAAGTCTCATACAATTGAAGATGAAAGAATTTTTGGATTATAGAAAGAACGAATGAAATGAATAAAAAATTTATCAGATCTAAAACAAACCCTGATTGTTTTTTATACGCAGCTGATGATGGTTCAAATTCTTATGATGAAGACTTGATGTAAGAACAAATAATCAAAAAAAAATCCAGAGTGGAAATGCTTGGTTAATCGACGAATTTTCTTTTCTTCCTGAGGATTGAAAAAACTCTCTGAAAAAAAAACAGATACAAAATAATTTCTTTTTTTTAAATAGTTTTCAAATAATTTCTTATGAATTTGAATTTTACAAAAAAAAAGCCAATTGGAAAACATATTCTGCTTTCTAAAAAAGCAATAAAAATATAATTTTTTTTTCTATATTATTTTAACAATTGTTTTTTTTCGGTTTTTTAATAGCAAAAATTTTGTTTTATGTTTTATAGATAAATCTCTCCTTACCAAATAATAAAATAACATCATTCCTCCTCATCTTCTTTCTCAGTGAGTTCGACTTCTTCCTCTTTCTTAATATATGGTTTGCAACCATATCCCAATCCGAACCAAAACAGATAGAAAATTTCAAAAACTATATAGGCAGCACAAAACACCAATCCAACATCCATACAACTTTCTCTTTCCGAATAATAATTTTTGATATCTTCGACCAAAACTGTGAAAAAATTCTGGTAAGTGTCTTCCCCAAAGCAATTTCCTGCTTCTATTTCATATAAGAAATTATTATTTTGATCAAGTTCATTTAGAAAGTCATAAGAAAAATTATCATAAATCAAAATGACGATGCTGCCCACGATTCCCAATGCATTCACAGTCCAGAAAAACAAAAAAGACCCTTTATTTTTCTTATCTTCATTAATTTTTCTTCTCATACAGAAAACGTAAATAAAAAATAAGACACAACCAACTGCAGGCAATACTATTCCAACCAAAACACTAACATCCCGATAGTTATCAAAATCAGAAAAATCATAATAAATCGTCAAATTTTTCATTCCATTCAAAGAAGCACAGTATCCATCTGAAACAACAGAGATTTTTTTCGCAAAAAGCAAAAACACCGAGAAATTTGATGAATTCAACACATCTCCTCTTTCTGTTAAATTGTTATCACTATAAAGGCTCCCCTGCATTTCAAAATCCAATGTTTTATAGATGATCTCGTCTTGATAACTTAAACATCGATTTTCACTATTATTATTAAAAATTAATTTGCCATTTATGCAAGTGGAATTCGCTTCATTATTTACATAAATATCAATTATAGGCGTGGAATTGGAACTATTGGTGATCCATACACTCTGATTTATCGTGATATTGCCTAAATTTATAAAATCTGAAGGAAATGATATATCACTTATAGTCATTTCTGTCAGAGGGCATGTGTGATTCGCCCTAACACATATACCACCTTCACATATGGTCATATTTTGTTCACAGGTCCCTTGGCTTGATGAGTAATTCCAATAATTTTCTGTAATTTGGCAAAACTCTTTCTGCTTCCAATTATTCAGAGACAATTCTTTGGATTTTTGGCTGGTGCAACCTTGATTGATTTGGGTTTGATTGCATATGTCCCAAGAAAATTGTGTGGAGTTGCATTCACAAAAGAATCCTGTTTCATAATATGCCAAAGCTATTGGAGTTCCTTCTGAACAATCGGTGTTCGGGTCGGCCAAAGATAGGGATGTGATAGGTTTGGCGTTGATATTTTGAAGGACATTATTGAGGAACATTTGAGAATTTGAGATGTCGGTTGAAAGGGCTGCTGAGCTTTGAAAAGATAACTCTATAACAGAAATTATGAAGATGGCGATCAAGTAAATTGTAATGAGAAATCGACCAGAATATAGAAAGAGTTGGCTGAGATCCATTTTGAATTTTATTTTGGGGGAATTTAACGATTTGTTGATTTGCTGTGCTAATTAACAATAAATTATAATTTTTTGTTTTTTTCGATATTCGTTCTTTTTTTAATCAAAAAATAAATTTTCGAGTTTTCATCATTACGGTAATAAAGAACAAAATGGTTGATGACTATCAAAATTTCGGGATGTATCGAGTGACTAGAATATTAAATGTAATTTTGGGGTTAAACATATAATTGATTTCATTTTTCTCATTATTATTTCTTTTAGTTGCTTTCTTATTATGCTGGGAATCTATAAATATGCAATCTTTCATTTTGATTCGAATTACATAAATGAAATTTTTATTCCTTTTTATGTGATGTAACGAGATTCATTGTTTGATGTTTCCTTTAATTCATAGAAAGGGTCTATGGTGGCTTTTTGTTGGCAGCTGAGATGAGAAATGAATTTTTCTTGACAAACTTTAAATTTATGGATAATTTTTTCGGAAGGGGAGTTTTTAATATCTGGTACATTCCCATTTATGAAAGTTAATAAAATGTTTCCGTTTAGCGTAGGCACTATAGTATTCCAAGTTTATATAGAGAAAAATTATGAACGAGTGTATTTTCTTTCATTACAAGCAAAAATAAAACATGTTTTTTAGGATTGGATTTGTGTCATTTATTATTTTGATTGTGTTTGGCTTGATTTATATGTTCATTCATATTTTTAAGGTAAATTTTGACTTTAATTGTCATTTAGTAAAATTATCAGGTGTTTCCTGAGAAATATTTTGATTATGCTCTCAATGAGGTAAAATTTACATTTTATTTACTTAAATGATTTTATTAGTCTCTCATTGAAAAAGAAAATGAAAATGAAATTAAAAATTTTGCCTAATAACATATTCAATAATAATGAAATTATTTAAGATATATAAAGTACAATTATTTTCTTTTAACAATATTTTTTTGTTCTAATAGAAAATAAAAAAAATTTTTTATTAAATAAAAAAGGCCTTTAATTTTTTTTTTTTATTTTAAACATTTTTTTTCTTAATATTTGTTAAATGGGAAAATAAAGAGTATTTTCAATTTAAATCAAATTAAAAATTTCTAAATTTTCTATTTTTTATTTAAAATTCAATTTGTTTTTTTTTTGCCTTAATTCCAAATTCTGCTTCGATTCTTATATGATCCGATGAAAATAATGAGTTCGGTAGTCCAGCCAACCCTTTTTTGGCAATGGTACTTTCATCAGGAATTTCCAAAACTTTGAGGACATCCACAGTCCCTTTATTATACCATAAATAATCAAGACACGACTTAAATCGTCTTGAAAAAAATGTTTTGACTAAAGTATAATCTGGATGTGAATCTGAACTATCCTCAAAAATCTCATTTCTGTGCATTTTATAATTTTCATAAGCGCTATTCAATTGGAATCCATGTTTAAAATGTTCCCAAATATGCAACACCCTTTTTTTTTCTTCTGGTTTTAGATCATCATTAATAACAGGGGGTAGATTTTGCATATATCTGATTGGATTGCTATTAGGCCTTGAATTAAAATCCCCTCCAATGATAATAGGAGTTTCTTCCTTACTCATATCAGGATAATTGTTCTGATTTTTATTGATAAATTGCTCTATTTTATACAATAAAAAGGCCACTTGTGCGTAAATAACCACTTTACTAATAAACCATGTGTGGATTGAAGAAGCTATTAAAAGTGTATCAGTTCTTTTATTTTTCAATAAAGCGATGACTGCAGCACTATTGGTCCTATAATAGCTATCATTGAGCTCCCCCTCGACATCGTTAAAATCCACATTGGAAATATCGATTAACTGATATTTTTCAGAGAGATAACCAATAACCACTCCATGTCTATAGCATCGTCGCCTCTTGTTGAGAATCGAAGAATAACCGATTTTCTCAAATTCTTTCTTATAAAATCGACGATAATGGTCAACTTCTTGGAGGCAGAAAATGTCTGGATGCGAAAAATCGATCTCCTCAACTATTCGAACGGAACGATACTTAAAATTCAGAAATTTGTAGGGACAATGATTAATTATCCGAAAAGAAACGTTATCTGCGAGGAGATTATAGCTGCTCACTCGAATTTTGTCTATATAAGCATTTTGGGTCTCAGATTGTGATGAGAGTTCTATGTAGGAACGAACAACTGGAGGCTCAAGAGATCCGATTTTGTTTTTCCACCAACAAAATATCAAAACAAGAAAAATGATTATTAGGGCGATAATTAAGAAAATAAGAAGGGATTGATTCATCTGGATATTGCGATATTCAAGGAATTCTGATTTTAGTTTAAATATATGCTTTGAAATTTTATTAAAAAAATCAATTTTTTAAAAATAATTTTTTATAATACTACGAAATCACTTTTGAAAATGAAATTTTTTTTCTTAAAAAAAAAACACTTTAAAAAATCGAATTTTTGAAAAAAAATAAAAAAAATTTGACAAAATA
>Ga0302186_10001619_pt1 | contig 18373 bp, 20 predicted proteins | sample II_Bog_E1_2_FD_198782 | JGI IMG/M metagenome (GOLD analysis project Ga0302186, IMG submission 198782) | Peat permafrost microbial communities from Stordalen Mire near Abisko, Sweden - II_Bog_E1_1 | ecosystem: Environmental > Terrestrial > Soil > Wetlands > Peat | place: Sweden: Abisko...
GGTTGGGGAGGATGAATTTTAAAAAAATTCTTTATAACTGTTCCGGGAATGGATTGCATTTTAATGGAGCATTGATAGTAAAATGATGCTGCTTGGAGAAATTTTCGGGAGAAATCCAAATGTCTTGCAAAGCAAATTTCAAAATCAAGTTTCAGATTGTCGTTTTGGCATTCTTCAATCAAAGGCACGCATTGTTCAACGTAAGTTGCTGCATAACCTGGCTCATCTAGGGTAAAATATATTTTGGCCAATTGCAGAAACTTTTCTATTTTTTTTTCGATTGACAAGAAAGGCCTTTGGATATGGATATATTTTAATAAATATGAATTTATTTATTTAATTTACAAATCACTGAATTTTATTTCAGATAGCACCTTCGCTGCACTCAGATAATCAGATTTCCCGATGTAAACTTCAGCGAGATTTTCTTTAGTTTTAAAAATCTAAACCAGATTTCGAAATTTTTTCATAGTTCTAAAAAATCAATACTTCTTCCTCGAAAAATGTCTTCTGAGTAATGCTCTTCAAAACCGAAAGACAGAAGTTCAGCAAATCATCGTTCGAAAGTTGATCATACTTTCCAATCACAGCAGAGAAAAATTTCTTCGCATATAAAATTTTCTGCTCGTTGTTTGTGACTTATCAACAGGTAAAATTTTAAAGACTGCTAAATTAAATTACGTTGTTGTAAGGCGGAGATCAATAAGTCCCATTTTTTCTCTTTGAACAGGGAATCGATTATCTCTGTCGGATCTGCCTTTGCTTCCAAAATTGAATCTAAAGAGCTCATTTAATTCACTTTGTTTTATTTTGATTTTAGAATATGGAAATTTTAAATCAAAAAATTAAAGAAGAGAAATTACAAAAGCACTTTAATGCTTTTTTTTTCCTAAATTTAAAGTTCGTGGTTTTTATATTTTGTAGATAAAATTTAATCAATTTTTTATTCCTGCAAATTTTAAAGCCTCTTTAATTGTAAAAACTAAAAAAATTTTATGAACTCTATTTTTATTTTTCCTCTTTGTTTTTTGCTAATGCATAACAGTTTACTTGGAACAATTCCTTTTTTTAAAAATTAGATTAATACATTAATTTTAAAATGATGCAACCTGAGGGAAATTAGTTTGTACTAATGTTTTGAGCAGAGTTAATCCGCATTGTGCGAAAATGTTTGTGAACATTTTATCAGTTCTTGTGACACTTTCATCAGTTTTATCATAATCAAACCCATATGTGCTAATATTTTCCTTCACAATGATGACTCCCTATGAATCAAATAATAAAAAATTCATTAAAAAACAAACTTGAGGGTTCAAATTAGCAGCAAATTTATTTAAAAGCGAACACATATCTTTATCTGTTAAATAATTCGAGACCTTTTTATAAAATTTTATTTTCATATGTAGATATCAAGTCTAATAAATAAATAAATAAACCCATTGAATCCAAAAACAGTCATAAGTCTTTGAAGGTTTGAAAGACTCCAAGCCTTCACAATAAAAATCCTCGACATTTTGATCTTTTAAGAGTTCTTTTGCTTTCTCAATATATTTTGGGTTATTTTCCACCATATCGACCTTTTCATTCTTAAGTTCATCACAATTCATTCATATTTTACTTTCTCAAATTTCCTCACAAGAAGTTCTTTTGTAATTCTTCCTATCCCAGCACCACAATCTAAGGAATATTAGCAAAAAAACAAAATTAAATGAATTACCAATAGCCAATTTAGGTATTAACAGTTTGTTTTGAACTAAATAATCTACCATTTTCTCAGAGTCTGCAATATCCATTGGATTCACAAAACCATATCCCCCAAGAACTCCATCATATGTGGTTTCTTCTTTCTTTTAAAAAGTTAATTTTTTTTTGAAAAAAAGTGAAACCTCCCAAAATTTGGCGCCTTTTTCATACCATTCTGTCTTTCTTTCTTTGTTTTTCTCGACAATCGAAAATATTTCATCAATAGTTTCATACCTATGAAACACAATTCAATTTTTAAATAATATTTTGAGATATTGCTTTTTGCCGTCACTATCCACTCCCCCCATGTAATCCTCATTCTCGGATACTTTCGTCTTTTCGGGTTCCCTATTAAAAACATTCAACCCTTATTCATAAAATAAAGAAAAAGTACATTGGAAATAAATTTTTGAATCTTTTTTATAAAAAAGGAGGGAAATGGATTTTTTTTAATTAAAATATTCCTTGATTTTTATTTCAAGTTTTTTTAATTAATGAAAAATCTCTTAAAAAATTTGAAATGGAGAAGTCAAAAATTTTTGTTTCATTTTTTATGTAAATAATTCAATTTTTAATTTTTAGATATAATTTAATTAATCAGAAAAATTACTATAAGGATTAAAAAAAAAAATCTTTCCATTCAATGACAGAAAATCAACCTATGAGCCTCTTTTCTCATGAAAAAGAGTCTCGTTTCGATATCGAAACCTACAGTGGTCGTTTCTCCCATTTCCAAACCATCATCAACCCAAAGTAAAATGCTCAAAAAAACATCTAATTTTTTTTCTTTCTCTCCAATAAGAAATCTGTTATGTACAAATTCAACATTGCTCAAATATTCTGAGCTATTAAAAAAGCACAAAGACAACCAACTTGATAAAGCAATCACTCTGGAAAATAACCAACTTTGGGACATGAAATATAGTAAAAAACTTTAGTTTCTACATATGCTAAAATTCTCAGTGATTTGGAGCAATATGCATCCAGAAACTGAAAAACCATTGCCCATGCTCTTTAGAACTTCGGGGTTCGTGCCTATAAATATTCCGATGGTCATTGGCTTAAGTATTTTGCCTCCCACTGTAAAAAATAATAGATACAATTTTATTATGTTTATTTTGTTTTTTAAAGCCGATTAACCAATTTTTCGCACAAACCTTGAACCAAACTTATAATTTCGCTTTTAATTATGTGAATCGGAACACCTCCAACCATTTTTCCAACAACCAACTGTTAATTTCTTATTTAGCTGCCTGTGGCTGCGCTATTGGGGTCAGCATTGGGTTAGCGACTCTTTTCAAAAGAATGAAGCTGAGTCCCTCAATTAAATATGCTGCAATTAGAGTAATTTAACTTTGGAAATTTAAAAAGCCCTTAAATTTTAAAGGTTTCCCCATTTTTGGGAGTTGCAAGTGCTAATGTTTGCAATCTGTTTTTCAGCAGATTTCAAGATTTTAAGTATTTTATATATGAAATTTGAAGAATTTTGTATTGGTTTTGCAATATAGAAATGGAGTGACAATCCTTGATAAAGAAACAAAAGAAGTAATTGAAGTTAGCAAATCAAAAATCGTGGCCAAGAAAGCCTTTTGGCAAACTGCTTTGACAAGAGTTTTGATTCCTGTGCCAAGTATAATTAACTAAGAACATAGAGATTTTATCTGATTTTTTAAAATAGTTTTTCTGCTACCGAATTTGTACATTGCAATATTGAGAAAAATAAATCTTTTGCCCAAATCAAAAATTATAAGCCTCCTCAACAATTCTGGTTCTTAATTTTAGTTATCTTTTTAACCAAACAACTTAAAAAAATGAATAAAGCTATCGCCGCCTTCTCATTATATGTGGGTCTTTCAGGATCAATAGCGATTTTTCCCCAGACTGGATATATTCATTATTCTGATTTAGAGAAAGAATTCCACAATTTAAAAAACAAAAAAGGGAACAAAATTGAGTATTTTGCTTTCAATAAAGGGTTATAAACGTTTAAAATGCAAATTCTATAATGAAATAAATATTAATTAATAAAAAACATATAATTTCGTTCCTTATTAGAAATAATAAAGGTTGCTTTAAAAAAAAAAAAATAATGTTTTCATAAAAAGCATTCTTATTAATAAAAAATCGGCTGGTTTTTTAAAAAAACAATATTTTTTAATTAACGATATTTAAATGTTGCAAAAATTCAAACAATCCTCGCCTGGATATACAGAAGTTTATGCTTGGGGAGATGATGAATTTGGTCAATTAGGAGTGTCTGGCAAAAAGAATAGTACATAATTTTTTACCTTGAAATAAAAATATTGTTATGAAATTAAGACAAAAACTATTCATCTCCCCGATGTTGTAGCTTTAATATCGTTATCCATCAAATCAGTTGTGGAGACCAACATTCAGCATTTATCGCTTCAAACGGTTATATTTATTGTATGGGTAACAACGAAGAAGGGAGATTGGGATTATCTCAAAGAGACATAAAATATTCTTATTCCCCTTGTCTCGTGGAATCATTATCCAGGTCAAATAATCTGAAAACGATATAGATTAATAAAGTTTTTATATATAGATATCGTGCTTTGAAAGTTATGTGTGGATGGGGTCATACTATAGCTTTAGTTGGTAAGAATGAGAATTTTCAACAATTTATATTAAAATAGAAAGCGGAGAAGTGTTTACATGGGGTTATGGTGCTGATGGTCAATTGGGAAATAACAATCCTAACTCCCAATACACCCCTCAGCTTGTTGATTTTGCCCATTTAATCGATTCATTAAAAACAACCAAAGTTAGAGATATTGCTTGTGGGGGGAAGCATAGTTTTACAATAATGGGTAAATTAACAAAAGATGTTTTTTTAAAGATTTTTGAAAAAAATAAAATTTTAGAAAATAACAAAGTTTGTTGTTTCGGTTGTGCGGAGACAGGCCAGTTGGGCACAGGATCTTCTAATAATGAGATAATTCCTTGCGTTTTGGATACGATATATGAAGATATCCTTGAGATAGCTTGCGGACACTACCACACCTTATTTTTAACTGAATCCAGGAAAGTTTATTCAACAGGAGGCAATTCCTATGGAGAATTAGGTGTTGGAAATAAAAAGACATCCTTTTTGCCTATAAAATTAATGATGCTTGATAGTTTCCAAATAGAAAAGATTTCAGCTTCGAACCATTCAGCAGCACTTACGGATAAAGGTGAATTGTATCTCTGGGGGCCGTTTAGCTTTGGTGAAAGTGTGTTCCCTCAAAAAATTATCATAAAAAATAGAATAAAGAATGTTTCACTTGGTAGCAAATTTGGGATTTGCATTGATTCAGTCGGATCACTTTATGGATGGGGAGACAATGAAAATGGAGAACTTGGTTTGGGTGATTATGACCAAAGAAACAACATAAACCAAATAATAACTTTGCAAAACAAAACTATAAAGGATTTCTCTTGTGGGGGGAACTTTGTCATAGCTTTGGGGAATACAATAAATAAGAAAATAGAAGAACCTAATGAAAATAATACTACCAAGACCAGGTTGCATCTTAACCTTCCTCTAGTGAATGAGGCATTCCCGAAAAATAATAATAATGCTAATAGTTACAATGGAGGAGATTATGAAAGGAAAGCCAAAAGCCACCATATCAAGGCTAATAATTCCATAGGAGATTTCAGAGAGGACACCTTATTAAATTTTAAGAACAAAAATAATCAGGTGAAATATTTGACAAATGAAGAAATAAAAAATCGACAGAAGGCCAGTTTATATGAATCACCAAACAGGATCACAGATAGGTTTTTATAAACATTTTATAGAAAATTTATGAAATATTTCAAAAAAGAGAATTCGAATATGTTCCTGGAACCAATTGCGAATCTCTAAGGACAAGTTCTCCATTACAAAATGAGATAAATATGAACAAAGCATATCCTAGTAGCAGTTTTCAAAAAGGCAATGATTTGAAGAGTTACAAAGCCAAATCAAACAATAATAGTTCAGCCTATCAAGTCAATATTTTAAAAGAGGACCCTGACCTTGTTTCAAATAGTAAAAACCAACTGGGAAATAACAATTTTCGAAAAGAAAAACCTAATGATTTTAACATTTTAAGCAAAGATGTTATCATGTCAAGACAGGGAAAACTCTCAACGAACAAAGATTATGGTTCAACAACAAAGGAGTATGGATTCGAGAGTTCTGTTGTCAGCAAAAACACCAATGTTGATGCTAATGAGTATTTAGTTAGAAGCAAGGAAAAGGAGGAAAATCCAAAAACAGAAAAAACATCGAAAAATGGATTAACAGAAATTCAACAGCAACAATATGAACTTTACCAAAATAATAAAAGGGAAATCGATAGCCTGAAAAATGATCAATTATCTTTGCAAGAGAAGTATTATAGATTGGAACAGAACTTTTTCGAAATTGAACAAGTAACTTTTTTTTTTATTATCAATATATGTTTCTCTTTTAATTAACATCGTTGAAAGAATATTTCAAATTGTTATATTTAAAGTCTTCTTACAGATTTTTGAAAAAATATTGTATAACTCCATTATTTCTTTTTAGTTTTGTTAAAAAAATGATAATATCTTGAAATCAATTTTCATTTATTTTAAATTTTTCGAAGAATTTGAAGACTGAAAAAGCGAAAAATACAGAACTCCAAAGACTTTACGACGACCAAAGGTCCCAAAATAAAACCTACATGAAAGAACTTAACGAAAGAGAGCAAATTCTTGAGAAAATTGAGTTTCTTAATCAGGTGTTGCAAGAGAAAGAACAAGAATTAATGCTGGCTCGTGGGGAAATTCCTAAACAGGAGAAATTCTATGAAGACAATTTCAAGAATATGAAAATGAAGCATGAAAATCAAATTAAATCGTTAGAAAACGATCTCGATAGTTATTCGCAACAAATAGAAAGACTCACTTATGAGATTCAAGTTGTTTTTTAATTAATTATTAGTTTTTTGAAGGAATTTAGAATGGAAACGATGAAAATAACAAAAAAAATGACATTATTCAAAGTTTAATGGATGAAAAAAATGACCTTTTGATAAAAATTGAAAATTTGGAAAATATGGTGAAAAAGGATCAAAGTAAAATCAAGAAGATGGGGCAAGAAATCAACGGTTTCTCTGTTTTGGAAGAAGAAAATGGACAACTCAAGAATTTGTAATTTGGGAATTTCATTAATAAAATTAAATTTTTATTTCTTTGACAGACTCGAAGAAAAAGACAATGAAATTTCACTTTTAAATAAAAATTTATACGATCTTACAGAAAAGATTGAATATAACGAGAACAAGAAAGATCGAGAGCTAAGAAAATATGAAGAAACTGAACGAGAGTTAGGTACAATTCAAGAAAAGATCATTTATTTGGAGAAACTCTTGACTCAAAAAGACAGTGAAATCGAGCAATTAAAACAAATCGTTGAAGATTCGAATCAAAGAGTCAAAAGATCCACAATTCCCAATGAAAAACCAAGCATTTTAGAAAAAAGTTAATTTTTGAAAAAAAAAACAGACTTATTGTTAAAAAGGAATTTATGATAACTTGAGTCAAAATTATACTAATGAAATTAATTATGCCTCTTTGGACTCTTTGCAGAAGAAAGACAGATCAATCACTCCAAACCCAAGCACAAAGAAAGCCGAAATCAATCCATTGGTGGAAAATAATACTAGAGGCTCTAATGAATTTAATAAAATGGTCAATGTCGAAAGAAATTATAAAAAAGAAATTTATCAGGAAAGTAAAATGGAAACAAAAGAAAGAGCGGTGATAAATTTCAATAATTCAATGAATAATTCAGTAAATAAGATTAAAATTTAATATTTTTATTGTTTAGGTTGTTTTTAACTCAAATTTGCATGAGATCAAAGCCAAATTGAGTGATTTGCAAAAAAACAAAAATGCCTTGGAAAAAAGAATGCAAGATTTTGAACAGAGATTAAAAGATTCCAAAAATAATAAATAGAATCATATATTAAATTATAATAATATTATTGTTTTTTTTAAAGAATATTCACCCTTTATTAAATATATTTTTATTATTAAATATTCCACAAAAATATTGTCTACAAAGTTTTAACATTATTGCATGTTTTTTTATTTTATATTTCGCGAAAAATTCGCAATTTATCTGTTTTGGTATATATAAATTCCTGAAATTAAAGGAAACACAAAAAAAACATTCAAAATAAAAAAAAAATTAATCAAAGAAAAAGAAGAATTCGGTTTTAAAAAAAAAGGTTTTCCTTAAAATCGAAGGGATTATGAACGAATTAATATTTAAATGTGAAAGATCTTTTAATGGTTTCTTCTTTTCATTTTGGCTTGCTTGACTTGAATGTCAGAAACAGCAACGGCTTCAGGTTGAGGTCCCACAGAATAGACGATTTGTCCTTCAGAAACGCTGCTTTCTTCTTCTTCTGTATCTACTTCTTGTTTCAATCCTTCGCTGGCGCTGGCGACTTCAGTCTCATACAGATTGTAGACTTCTTGGAACAAAGCAAGTTCGTCTTGTAATCTGGCGTTATTGCTGTCATAGTTGTCAGTGGCGGCTTCCAAATCAGATTTGGCAGTGTCCAAACTGGTTTGGTAATCGTCCAAAGTGGCTTCACATTCTTCAACATCTTCGTCAGATTGTTGTTTTGAGGCTTCGAGGGTGGCCAATTCTTCGGTCAAAGTGGCAATTTGGGTGTTCAAATAATTGTTCTCGTTGTCAATGTTCAATTCGAAATCGGACAATGCTTCGTTGGCATCGGCTTCATTCGCTTCGTTTGTGACAATTTCAGTTTGCAAGCCGGATTCCAAATCGTCCAAGAGGTTGAGCAATTTGGTTTTAATTCCTTGGAGGCTTTCAATGGTTTGGGAGTCGAAGTCAGCAACAGTGATTTGATCTTGGTCATTGTCGATTTGACCAGTGCCGATTTCATCAGCAGTTCTTTCTTGAACATCAGGGACATCAGGGACGTCTTGCAAAAGTTGGGCCAATCCGGTGATGTGTTGTTTGTTGGCGAATTGGAGGAAGTTGATGAATCTGTTGGCAACAATCTTCAAATGTTTCTTTTCTAAGAGGGATGGGTTGAAGCTGTCGATGGCGTCTCTCAAGATTTGGATGATGGCCAAAGTTTGCTTGTTTTGCTTAAGTCCGGTGATGTAATTTCTGTTTTGGGTGCATCTAGCGTCCAACAAAGTGTTGACTCTGTCGTTGTTAGTGACGATTTGGGCTGAATCGGTGGCGATCTCTTCTTCAGTGTCAGAAATTTCGTCGGCCAACTCGGTGTTTTGGGCGGTCAAAGTGTCACATTCGTCAGATTGGTCGTTGACCAAACCGGTGTAAAGATCGACGGCACCTTGTTTTTCAGTTTGGATGGCTGGCCAGTCGGCTTGGAGGGTGTCCAATTCATCTTGGGCGGTGTCCAACAATCCCTTTAGGAGATCGAGAACATCATCAACAACGTATTCGGTCTTGGCAGACAAGAGGGAAATGAGATCCTTCTTGCTGCTAGATTCAGTGGCGAAACTGAAGCAAACCAAGAAAGCTAAAAAGAAGGCAGTGATTTTGCTCATTATAGGAAATGGTTTTAAGATGAAGTGATTCTTTGGTTTAGATTTTTGAATGAAATTTTGCGAGGGGCCCTATTTATCTCTGAGTTTTTTTTTTATTTCTATACGTTTTTGGCATTTCAAAACAGCTAATTTTATCGTTTTTGATGTGTTTTTTCCTCTGTTCAATTCGATTATAAATATTTAAATTTTTTTAATTCGATTTTTTTGCTTCATTTTGTATTGCAATAGGGGAGCAACATTTATAATGAAAGAATATCTAGTTAAAAGCAAGGAAAAGTTTCATCAATTTAATCAACTCATAAACTATTTTTGCAATACTTAAAATGTTTAAAAATGGAGTTAAATCCAATATTTTTCATTTATTATGATTTTAAAATACAGTTAAAAACAAAATTTTTTCATAATGAACATAAAAATCTTGCAAAAATGGGATGTTAGTTGAATTTCATACCCAAATTTAAAATATAAAGGATAATAATATAAAAATTGATTTTTTTCGGTTCTGCATTAGTTTTGCTTTGTTATTTAGAAAAAAGAAAAAAAAATATTGTTGATTGCAAAAACCAAATCTATAGCTAAAAACATCCTCTTCCAATGATCAACATTCATAATTATCATACGCTAAAGAAAATAATGTTGGATCTTTTAAATAAAAATAGTGTTTTTTATTTATTTTTTAAATCTCATTTGAAATAACAAATGATGAAAAATTATATAGGAAAATATTGAAAACAAAAAATTATCCTTATTTCTAGTATTTTTCAAAAATCAAGAGAAATTGCATTCCAATAATTTATAAAGTCTTTGTTTTAATTAAAAAGAAGCTTGCAAACAATAAAATTAATATTAAATTTTTTTTATCGAATTTCCTCCAAATGGAGCTTTTTGAAAAATCTGAGCCCGACTTTCTTGCCCTCAAGGCTAAAAACACCTCTCCTGAACCAAACATCCTTACCTCCAATGCAAAAACCAAAAAAATGGAGCCTAACTGGTTCACATCTTCTGCCTACAAGGAAAAAGTTGGAATCTACTCCAAATTCGCCGATGTTTTTCTCAATGTCATCAACAACACATACAATTTATTCAATCAAATCTTCGTTGAAACCATTGAAGAATCCCAGGACTCCAAACGCCAAAAAGATCTTATTTCCTTGACCAAAAAAACTATAGTTAATGTTTTCAGCCAAATCAATGAAGTCTTTTCAATCTATGACCTAACCAAAACAGTCCTTTTGCAAGATGTCACAGGTCTCAACTATAAATTGATTTCTAAACTGACTTCAATTGTTATGCAACTCGAAGAGTTCATCGACACTCATAAAAACTCTTTCGATGCCCAAATTCAAGATCATACACCAAAAACTATAAAAAATTGGGTTTCTGTCTATTCATACCTTTTCCATCGTTTCGTTGATGAAATCAACTTTAACCTAAGACTCTTTGACCCCAAATCAAACATCACGCAGAAACTCAAGAAGTCCATGCAGTTGAGTTCTATTTTGACAGTGCTCTTTTCTGAATTCTCCAATATTTTCCTTCAGAATCAAGGCCAAGACCTCATAACAATGATTATGAATTATAAAATACAGGAAATCAATGATCTTGATAATATTAATGAAAGGAATGGCATTGAAAAAATCAAATCCACCTCATCTTTGAATGTCTTCCAAAATTTCAATTTTGTGCTAAAACCAAACAACCTAAGTTTTATTGAGAACAAAAAGGATGTGGATTTCATGTGCAACATAGCCAACAAATACAAAAAACTGAACATTTTGAGATTTTCAGAAATATGTCAACAGGAACAAAAGCGCAAAAACTACCCCATCGAAATGCCTGATTATTTCAAGCCTTTTTGCCAATATAAATATATCCATTTCTTCAAGCCATTTTCGAAGTTTCTTATTTTGTTTGATGTTTCCTTAATTCAACAAACCATCAACATAGATAATGGGCACTATATGAAAATTCCTTTGAATATAAACTTCGATTTAGCTTATGAAAGCAGGTCAATCATAACTCAAGAGGGGGAAATTTTCCTATCAGGTGGCAAATTCAATGAGAAGGGGTTGTTTAAGCCTGACAATTCATTTCATTTGTTGGATTATGAGAAGTTAACTTTGGTGGAACAGGCCAAAATACCTGTGGCGAAGAAATTTCAAGGGATTGCTTATTTAAAAAGAAATATATTTATTGTAGGAGGCAAGACAGATGAAAGGAAATGCACAGGAGAATGTGAGAGATATGATATAATAGCAAAGAGATGGAGAAAAATGACCAATCTTAATGAACCGGTGATATATCCTTCATTGGCTGTTTTTGGAGACAAGTAATATATAATATATCATCATATAATATAAATTATTATGTATATATAGAGATATAATTAATTTATATAATATCTATTGTTATAAGTTACATATTTATATAAACTTTATGAGTGTGTATAGTGCTGTGGGTGTATTATATAGACAAATTTATGTAGATTTATATATAAATATATCAAAGTGTTTCTTTTAGAATCAAATATATTTTTTTTCTTTAAAGGTACATTTATAAATTCGGAGGCATAAATCAATACGATTTCCTTGACAAAACTATTGAACGTTATGATTTAAGCAATAATCTGTGGTGGGTTGTGAGGTATTCTGAAAATGAAGGGGAGAACAATTTGTCGCTGCTTTATCAGTCTTTAGCATGTCAAATAAATGATAAGCAAATTGTCATATTCGGAGGCAGGAATATGAATGGATTTAAATTGGATTCTATGATGGTATTTGATGTCAATGATGAAGAGAAGAGCAATTTATCAAAGACAAGGCTTTTTGGAACGCTGGAAAGTGGATTCGATCAGCCGAAGAATATACTTTCATTTGCAGGAGATTTTCAAGAAAACTCACAGTTAATCTTGAACAATTCGATCTATTTCTTGAGAAAAGGTAGCTTTATATATTTTTTTCTTGAAAAAACCATTTCTATGTTTTTTAGATTATTTTGGATAGAAATTTTGGATTCCGTTTGGGATATTATTGAATTTTGTTTCTTAATTAAGAATTTTACCTATTATAAAAATATGAAGTATTATTTATTATGAAATAAATTAAAATTCAAAAAATAATTGTTTTTGAAACTTTTTAAAATATTTAATAAATTTCACAATGAAAAAATCAGATAACAGCAAGTAATTTTCATTCCAAAAGTTCCTCTAATTTTTCTAGGCTCTCAAAAACAGGAGAGAAAAAAAAAACCAGCGTTTTGATAAAAAGTGATGATGTTGGGGGTCCAGTAATTTCCTTCTTCCCACTTTTATTTCATTATTCTTTAGAGTGAGAAACTCAGTGCCTTTTCAAACAACATCACCGGTTCAAAACTAGCCAAATTACAAGACACTGGAGCATATTACTCGAATATGAAAGAACTTGAAAAGCAGAGATCAGTATTTTTTATTAATTTGGGAGGTGTTTTATTATGATTTGAAAGGATGAATTGGAAGAGCAAATAAAATTAAAGGAAAAACAGTTGAAAGACAAAAGAGATGAGATTCTAAAGGCTAAGAAGCAAAGAGATGGCAACGATCCAGTCGCCTTGACCAAGAAAATAAAGAACTTGGATCTAAAACTTGAGAAATTGCGTCAAAAACATAATGAGGCCTTGGCTTATAATGTGCAGTTACGGGATAATATAAATATGTTGAGAAATGAAAAGAACATTTTTGATGAGATCCATGAAAATCTCAGAAAGGAACTGAAAGACAAAAGTCGGAAATTTGATGATATTAAAGAAAAATCAGAAAAAGCATTGAAGGAAATAATTTTGGCGAAGAAGAAATTGTATACTGCAAAGACTACCTCTTATAAGGAACAGAAGGATTTGGAGAAGGAATATCAAAGCATTTATAAATTGTTGGATGAAGAAAATCGGGATGAAAAATTAAAGGATGTGAGAGAAAAAATGAGGAAAGATAACGATTTCAAGAAGTCACATGCATCCACTTCATCGCAGTTTAAAAAGGAGGTAAATTTTCTATATTTTAATATTTGCTAATTTTAAAAAGGCTGATAGTGCTACAACGAAGGCTAAAACACAAGATAAATTCTATATCACTCAATATGATATGGAATCCCCGAGAAGAGGGGGGTTCAAAAGACCTAAAGCTTATAGCAACAAAGAACCATTGAATCTGGAACAATTGAAAGAAGAAGTAAATTTTATTGGAACTTTTGTCTTATTAGTAAATTGTGATTTTTCTCACATTTTTTAGGTGAAAACTTATCAAGAAATTTTCACGAAACTCAAACAAGAAACAAATGCTCAAGATATCAACGAAATGGTACAAAACTTTGTCGAACAAGAGGACAACAATTATTCATTATTTAATTACCTAAATGTTTTAAGCGATGAGGTTTCAAACAAATTAAGAACTTAAATTTTTATTTTCTTTCAAATATATAGCTTGAATCTTTGAACAAACAAAAGAAAAACCTCCAAGACGAAATAGAGAGATATAGAAAAGCAGAAGAAGAACAAAGGGATCCAAAACTACAAAAAATCAGGCAATATCAGGTTTTTTTCTTGATTTTTATCATAAAAAACATGTAAAATTTAGGCCGAAATTGAAATATGTAAAGGGAAAAAATCAAAATATGAAGATAAACATAAGGAATTGATGAAAATTATCAATGCTTTGAAGGTTTGAAATTTAAATTAACTCTTTTAGTATTTTACAATTAAAAAGATTGGAGTCCCTATAATTTTCGAAAGGATTGGCTGCATCAACAGTGATTATGTGAAGGAAATGGGAGAACTATTTGTAATTTTGAATAAATGCATTTATTTTATAAATTTATCGAAAGAATGTGAATGATATAAATGAGGGAAATATTACTCAATTCCTAGCAATAATAGAAAAAAGAACAAATGACATTTTGCAAATGTACAGTGAAGTTTATCAAAAAGTAATAAATAGATAATTTTTTTACGTTTTTGTTGGGAATTTTTATCATTATTTAAATTATTTTCTCATTTTTTTTATCTGAAAAGAACCCTGATGCCAAAAAAGGAGAAGAATCCAATATATCGGCCAGTACTTTCCAAGGAGGAAACAATTCTGTAAAAGAACAGGAAATGTTGAATTTATGTATGTTTTTTTAAATTTGGATTTGAATGGCAAAGAGTTTTTTAGTGGAAGACAGAGAGAAATCTATCATTGATAAAGAAAAAGGAGAGAATTATCTTTTAAAGGAAAGTGAATTTTGGGATCAGGCGGAAAATGTAAAAACTTATTAAAATGATATATTTAAAGAAAATTTATTTTTGCCACTATGAAGCTCTATAAACAGCTCAAATTCCAAAAAGGATCTAGTCAAGGGAAATCGAAACCTAAGTATTAAATTATAATGTTGTTCATAACATAAATACCATGAACAATTAAAAAATAATGAATTCAAATGTTTGTTTTTTTTTTTTTTTTAAATAATTCATCTCTTCGCTCTATAATAAAAAAATTATAAATATTTTTTTCAATAATTTTCTTCTTTCAAAAAATAAGAACTTTCAGAATTCTCAAAAGGAAACTATATTAAAAAAAAAATGAGAGAAAGAATGTTTTTTTTTTAGCATTATTAAGTTAAAAAAAATTTCCATAATCAAAATAAAACTGTGAGAATTTTAAAAAATGTTAATCTCCGTTGTTTTGCCTCAAGTTGCTGTCATTGCTGGTGAGGATTTCTTGGACATGTTGGATGACTCCAACTTCTTCAGTTCTGATGTTGGTATCTTCGTCATATGCGGTGTTGAAGGCCACTTGGGCAGCAGAGGTGCTGTCCAACAAGTTTTGATCGTTTTCAAGTGAGGCTTGATCGCTTGCGATTTGATCTTGAGTCTCTGAGATGGAGTTTGTAAGTCCAGCAAGAATGAGAACTTCAGAGTTTTGTGAATCGGTGTTGTCTTGAATTTGTTCTTCGAGAGCGGATTCTTGCACGGTGTAAAGTGTCTTTGAATATTCGAAATATTCAGAGTCTTGAGAAGCACCAGTGCTGACGGAGTCTCTAATATCGGTCAATTTTTCAATGACGTTTTGGACAGTGGCTGGGTTGAAGCTCATTGTCAATTGGACCAAAGAAAGGATTGGATTTTTTTGAGTCTTGACGGCTTTCAAGCTGGAGATCATATCTTTCAATTGGATGAAAGAGCCGGCATTGTATGCTTCGGTCAATTTTGAGATGATGGTGTCCAAAGCGTCCAAAACACTTTGTCTTTCAGCTTGTCTGGCGTTGTAAGCGTCTTGTAATCCGTTCCACCAATCATTCAAAGCATCCAATTGGTCATCGAGCTGGGTTCCAGTTTGGACCAAACTAGCATAAGTGGCTTGGTTGTCCAATTGTTGCTGTTGGTAATCGGCCAAATCGGCGTTTTGTGTGTTGAGGTCTGTGTTCAAACCATCAATAGATTCATTCAAATCAGCAATTTGGTTGTTCCATTCGGCATTGTTGGCTTGGTAATCCTGATCTGCATCAGTTTGTTGGTCTTGGATGCTTGTCAAAAGGTCATCAAGAAGGCTATAAACATCATCGATGGAACCGGTCTTCAATTTCAATTGAACAGCAGTGATGAGGGTTTTACCAAAGTGGGAGTTGAATTCCAACTAGAAAAAAGAATTGGCTTAAAATGCGAACTTTTTTTATTGGATTTTATCGTACTTTTTCTAGCATTTGGACCATTCTGACGTTGGAAGATTTCTTCAAGATGTTGGTCGAGAAGACATCTGAGATAAGAAGAGTTGCGAAGAAGAAAACGATCAAAGAGGCGTTGGATCTCATTGCAGCAGTGTAGATTGATGGTAGGTAGGTGATAATAATAAGTTTTGAGGGCTTTGCGTGGGGTTAAATAGTATATGCTATATAGCTTTTGAATATTTTAATTTAGATCGTTTTTTGATTTCTGAAAACGTCTAATAATCTCGTTTTTAAATTCCCTCGATTTTCTTAATGTTTTTGAGTCAATGTAGGCGTTTTTTATTTGAGAATAACGCCTTAGTATATATTTTAATGTATTTATCAGCCTCGCATGCTTATAAATTAATCAGAAAATAATTCATTTCAAAAAAAACTCAAATACCTCTCATCCCAACTATTTCAACTCCTGAAATGAGATCCACCGCCCTCTTTCTTGCCACCATTTTAATTTCCTTTTCATTGTCCTTCGCCACCAACAAGAACTTCCCAATCTTGGCTGAGGTAAATCAAAGATTATTTTCCATCATGTTTCTAATTTTTCTTCTCTTCTTAGGTCGAAGCAGTCCCATTCGGAAGAACTCTTTTGAATGTCGTCCAATTGCAATTCAAGATGGAACACCCTCTTGAAGACATCGCCACTTATTTATACGACATCCAATCAAATCTTCAACAAGCCAAGGCCAATGAAGACCAAGAACACACAGATTACCAAAGCGACTGCACTTTGGATTTGGCCACCGCCGCCAACACCATTGAGACCTACACCAACTCATTGAACACTGCCCAAGATGCCTATGACAATGCTAAGGCCACCGAACAAGACAAGACCAGCAAATTGACAGCCGAACAAGGCGATTTGTCAGGTTACCAAGACGATTTGGATGCTGAAGACTCAGCCAACGATGACGCCGTAGCTGAATACCAAAAGGATAGCGCTGATTTGACCGACGCCATCAACGCTTGCTCTGAAGCCCTTGACTTGTTGAGCAGATTGAGCTCTTCTCCTTCTTTGTTCATTCAATTGAGCACTCAAATCTCCAACAAATTAGAAAAAGTTAGAGAAAAATTGGCAAAACATTTACCAACTTCTTTGACCATCTACACTCCAATCATTGACGCTTTGGCTCAAATCAAATCCAAGGCCAACCCAGAAGATGTCAGAGCCGTTTCTGAATTGATCAGCAAATTGAGTGACGAATTGACTGACCATTTGAACACCTTGAACGACAATGAAGAAACCAGAGTCGACAACTATAACAACGCTGTCACCAACTTGCAAAACAACATTGAAAACTCTGAGGAAAGAATTGACTCTTTGAAACAAGACATCACTGATGCCCAAAATGAAGAAGCCAACCAACAATCAAAGATCGATAGCTATTCCGATCTTTTGGACGCAGCCAACCAAGCTGAAGCCGCTAGACAAACACAATGTGACGATGAAGTCGCTCAATACAATAGTGACACCGACAGCAGGTCCGATATTTCTATTTTTTAGTTCATTGACTTAATTTTTATTTCTTTAATAGAGCATCTGAACTCACCATCCTTCAAAAATTGATTGACCACTTCGAAAGCAAATTAGCCAGCATGAGCGACTACTTGTCTGACAGAACCGCAGCATTCGACACCACTGACAACTCTGAATCAAGCTCTGGATCAAATGGATCAAGCGGATCAAGCGGATCAAGCGGATCAAACGGATCAAGCTGAAGACTTTAAAGATATTCTTAAATATACCCATCTTTTTTTAGTAAAATTGATATCCGAAAGGATGTGAAAAAAAAACTACCTTTTCTTCATTTTCCTTTTTTTTCCATTGGGAAAGCTACTTAATTTTTTTAAACAATTCAAAAACTGCCTTAAATTTCATTTTATTTCGCTTTGAGACTTATTACTAAATTAAGAAGAGTTTTTAGAAAATAATCATAGGAGAAAATTATTAAGCAAAACCAATTTACTTAAAAACAAAACAATTGTGATTCGAATTTAGAATGAGTGATTCTTTTGAACATTTCACTTTGTGTTTTATTAAAATTTGTTTGCTCAAAAAAAATGTGACCTTCCCACTTTTGGTTAGTAATCAACTCTTCCCAAACTTCACGATTCCCAACAGGTCATTGCCAAACAAAGCTAAAAATTGATCAGTTTAGAGAAGAATTCACAGCTAAGACGACAAATCAAAAAGGAAACAATATTCTGTTTATGCTTCTAAATATTATTTTTCAAACTAGTAAAATAATGAGAAATTTGTTGTTATTTAAACTGCCCCGTTTTGCAAAGGGGTTTGATAGTAATACGGTCACAAATATGCAAAAGAA
>Ga0302186_10001626_pt1 | contig 18295 bp, 19 predicted proteins | sample II_Bog_E1_2_FD_198782 | JGI IMG/M metagenome (GOLD analysis project Ga0302186, IMG submission 198782) | Peat permafrost microbial communities from Stordalen Mire near Abisko, Sweden - II_Bog_E1_1 | ecosystem: Environmental > Terrestrial > Soil > Wetlands > Peat | place: Sweden: Abisko...
TTTAATAAATTTTGATGATTCCCTTCAAGAATTGCAAAAGCAATATCACTTAATTCTATTCTTATTAATACTGAAAGCATAGTTCCTATAAGTCCTGCAATAAATGCAAATATCAAATATAAACTCCTAATATCTTTATAATTGATCAAAAATAAACAACGTATCATTTTAATTTTTTTTTTAAATTATTATAAATTATACAATTAATTAATAAATCCATAATAATAATATATTTACGGCTTAATAACAATATAATATTTAATAATTACCCCCTTAAATATAAACAACTGACAAAAAACTTACTACAACACAAAAAAACCAACGGCTATAATTACAACAAATAAACAATATAATATCATAAATATAAAAAAAAGGGCCCTCGGCCCTTTTTAACAATATAGCAAATAAAAGGGCCCATTGGCCTCTTTTAACAAATAAATAATACTAATAATATCAGAATATAAAAGGGCCCTCGGCCCTTTTTAACAAATAACAAATAAAGGGACACATTGGCCCTTTATATTTAATATATACAGACCCTATACAATACTTGTTATAACACATGTACTATAACAATATAAGGTTTACTTATAATATAATTTTTTATTTTGAAATAATCTATAATAATATTTTATACAATTAATTAATATATTTAATAAATACCTGATGATTTTCTTCAAAAATTGCAAAAGCAATATCACTTAACTCTCTTCTTATTAATATTGAAAACATAAATCCTATAAGTCCTGCAATAAATGCATTATATTATAATATGTTATATAACATATATTATAATATAATTTTATTTTTATAATATTTATTTTATATAGTGTTTGTTATAATATAATATTTATTTTAATATATTTACTATAATAATAGATGTTTGCTACAATATTAAGAAAATTAACATACATTGAAAAATTATATAATTTTAATAAAAATTGAAAAAAAATAATAATACAAAAAGATATATGATATATATCCAACTACAGGTTCCCCTACAGTTACCTTGTTACGACTTCGCCCTAATCATTAACATAAAAATTATAAAGTACTTCATTTTATTAAATTTTTATTTTAATTTAATAATATAAATTTTTATATATAAACAAAATATCTTTACTTCAGTTCATCCTAACTTTCTTGGCGTGACGGGCAGTGTGTACCAGGTTTAAAACACAGTTCACCGTAACTTCCTGATTTACGATTACTAGCAATTCCGACTTCATATTCTCAAGTTTCAGAGAACAATCCGAACTAAAATTAATTTTAAAGATTAGCATATATTCACATATTTGCATCTTATTGATATAATTATTGTAACATGTGTGTAGCCCAGTTTATAAAGACCATATTGACTTGACTTTGTTCTCAATTTCATAAATCTACTTTCATAGCAATTTATTTTAATTACTTATATATATATATATATAATCTTAATAAAATATAAGAATTGTGTCCGTTTAGGGAATTAACCAAACACATCAAAGCACGAACTGACGACAGCCATGCAGTACCTGTTATAAATTATTAAATTATTTTTTAATTTTTATTAAAATTTATTTTTAAATATTTATAATGCAATTACTGGTAAGATTTGACGTTTTATATCGCATTAAACTACATGTTCCACTGCTCGAGAAAAACCTCTGTCAATTCCTTTGAGTTTCAACCTTGCGGTCGTAGTTCCCAGGCGGAGTATTTGCGCGTATGCTTAAATACTAAATATTATTTAATACTTAATACTCATAAAGTCACAGCAATGGACTACCAGGGTATCTAATCCTGTTTGATACCCATGCTTTTGTATATTAGCGTCAGTATAATATAGTTAGTCGTTTTCACCTATTGATTGTCTCTACAATATTTACGTATTTTACCTCTCCACTGAAAGTGCAACACACTTCTATTATACTCTTAGTTTATGTGTTTGAAAAATAATTATATAAAGTTGTTCTTTAGACTTTTATTTCCACATTATAAACCGCCTACATACCCTTTACGCCCAGTTTTGATGGATAACACTTATCCCCTCCGTTTTACCGCGACTGCTGGCACGAAGTTAGTCGGGATTAATAATTTGCTCTATATCATTATTTTTACAAATTTTACAACTTTACAGTTAAATACCTTCATCATTTATTTGACATTACTGGATCAAACTTTTTGTTCATTGTCCAATATTCCCCACTGCAGTTTCTCTTAAGAATTGGGCTTTATTTCAATCCCAGTGTGGCTGCACGTTCGCTAAAACCAGCTAAACATTTTCGACTTGGTAGTCTTTTTTACTACCAACTATCTAAAATTTAATAAGCATGACTATTAACAATTATTTTTATAAATATACAGTTTAATTAATGTATATTTTTTTTAATATTAAACAATTTTTATTTTTTATTAATAGTTAAATTTCTTAAATATTACTCACCTATACGCTATCTTTTTAAATTTAACTTGCATGTGTTACGTATATCAATAGCATTCATCCAGAGCTAGGATCAAACTCCTATTTGATATTGATATAATTTTTTTTTTTATTTTTTTTTCTCTATTTTAATAACTTTAAAAATTTAATTTATTTGTTTATAATACCCAGAAGATGGGAATTGAACCCATATCTCTTAGTTCGACAAACTAATGCTCTACCTTTAAGCTACTTCTGTATTATATTTAGATTCTACGGGATTTGAACCCGTGTTCTTACATTGAAAATGTAATGTCCTAACCACCTAGACGAAGAATAAATAATAATAATAATATTTAAACTTAATTACTAAATAAAAAATTTAATTATTTTTTTTATTTAACAGCTTTAATAAATAAAGTTTTAATCATTGATCATATAAATTATAATTTTCTAAATATTGAAATTTATTTTTATTTTTTTTTTTTAAAAACGAATAAATATTTTTATTTTTTTTTATTTTTTTATTTCGTAAAAAAAAAAATATATTATTTTTATTCAATAAATTAAAATTATTAAAATATAATCAATAGTTATTAAAATAGATATTTTTTTTTTTATTTAATTTTCAAAAAGTAAAATTTTTAAAATACATAAATTTATTATAAAAAAATTTATATTTATATATTTTTTTTAATTTGTTAATTAATATAAATATATAATTAATAAATTTTTTTTTATATATTTTTTGATTAAAATTATTAAATAATAATTTTATTAAATTATATTTATTATATTTAATATTATGTATTTTTATATATTTAAAAAATATAAATAAATTATATAATAATGAAAGTATATTTCTATATTTAATAATTTTTAAACTTTTAAATATTTTTATAAATTGTAAAATATTTAAAAATTTTTTTATTACAAAAAAAATTTGTTTTTTTTTTTTTTTATTTATTATTTTATTTTTTTTATATAACATAGGTAAGCTATTTTTTATAATAAATTTAAAATAATTATAATTTTTTTTTATCATATAATTTTTTTTTATATTATTATAATTATAATAATATAAAAAAAAATTATAATTTTTTTTTTTACAATTTAATGATAAAAAAAAATTAGAATAATTTTTTTTTAAAAAAAAATTTAATCTAATAATATTAAATTTTCTTTTTTTTAAAAAAGAAAATCTTTCATAATATTCTTCATAAATTTTTGGAAACATTCATTTCCCTTCAATCATATTAAAATTCGAAATAAAAAAAACACTTAATCTTTTATTTGAAAAATTTTTTATCAAAATTGCATTATCTTTTTTTAAACCATTAATACCAAAATAATAATATCAAAATTTAATTTTAACACCAAAAAAATAACCTTGTGCGGCTGTGGCTTTATTTGCTATTAAATTAGAATGAATACGTATTTTTTTTTTTTTTAAATTAAAAGGAATTATATTTTTATAATTAAATTTTATATAAAAATTATTATACATTGATTATATTTTATAAAGTTGATGAGTCCAGTAGGACTTGAACCTACATTATGATCGTCATGAGCGATACGTTTTACCATTAAACCATAGACTTATTAACTTTATAAGGTGAGAAATGGGACTTGAACCCATACGACTAAGGCCACAACCTAGCATTCTAACCAATTAAATTATTCCCAACTCAGGGCAGTGGGAATTGAACCCACACTCTTCTACTCCCAAAATAGACGTGTTACCATTACACTATACCCTCACATTAAGGTGGGGTACCCTCCCTCTTAAGGAAAGAATATAATAAAACAACTTAAATTTTTTCTTATTTTTTTAAGCTTTTATCATTATATTATAACAAATTATAATATATTTAAATTCTTCTTTTTTTTTTTAAACGTAAACTTGTAGAATGTGCAATAGGTAACCTAATTTCTAAATTACGAAATCAAAAAAAAGATTTTGCCAAACTATAAGTTATAAAACGAAATCCTCAAAATTTTAAAGTACTTTTTATTCTAAATGTTATTTTTAATTTATTTTTTAAAAATAATTTTAAATATTCATAATAATTACGGTAATTAAGTAATTTAAATTTTTTAAAAAATAAATTAATCTTATTTTTATTTTCTATTATAAATATATTTTTTTTTCTTTTTAATTTATACTTTTTTTTTTTTTTTAATACTTTTAATATTTTTCTTTTTTTTAATATAAATTTGTATTTTTTTTTTAATACTCTAACATATCTTTTTCCATTTCTTCATATTTCTTTTTTTTTAGCTTTTTTTATTTTTTTTTTTCTTCTTTGTTCTATTTTAAATTTTAATTTTATTTTATTATAATAATTTTTTTTTTTATTTAATTTTAATTTATATTTTTTATTAATAAAATCAATAAATTTTTTAATAATTTTTTTTTTTTTTTTTTTTTTTTTTATATAATAAACATTATATATATTATTTATTAAAAATTTTGTTATTTTTTCTAAAAAAATTTTACTTGTTCATTTTATAGCATAACCTGTAGATTTTACTTTTTTTTTAAATCCACAACTACCTATATTAGTTTTACATAAAACATTACCAGTATTATTTAATAAAGTTAAAAATAAATTTTTACGATTAAAACGTATTAAAAAATAATAAGCTAAATCTAAAGTTTTATAATTTTTTAAATTATTTTCTAAATTTTTTATATAAATACCTAATTTATTAATTTTATAACCTTTTTGTATATATTTTTTTTTTATATACATAAATTTTTTTTCAAAAAATTTATTTAATTGTGATTGTTTTTTTAATTGTAAAAAAACAAAAAAAATATATTTATATTTTAAACTTTGATATAAAATATAAAAAAAATATATATAAATATATTTTTTTATATACATTCAAAAAAATAAAAAAAAATACAAATTTATATTACTTTTTAAATAAATTTTTTGTAAAAATTTAATTCATAAATCATTTATAAAATATATTTTTTCCATTTATTATTTGTTTTTTTTATTTCGCTGTGTTTTTGCATTAGTTCTTGTTTTTTGTCCACGTACTGATAAAAAATAACTATGTCTAACACCACGATAACTTCTATTTTCTTGTAATACTAAAATATTATTTGCTTTGTTTCGTTTTGCTCGAAAACCATTTACATAATGAACCATTATTTTATCTAATTTTAATTGTTGGTAATAATCTATATCTTTTAAAAAAATATTTTTTTTTAAACCCAATAATGTCAAAATTTGATTTGCTTTATTTCCTCCTATTCCATAAATTTTTTGTAACGAATCAAAAATACGTTTATTTTCATTTAATTTATAACCGCTTAAAATCATTAAATTAATAATTTTAGTATTAAATTATATTTTACACCAAATTTATATCAATTTTCTAATAACAAAATTTTAAAACCATTTTCTAAATTATAACATTTTAATAATTTTAAATATAAATTATAATTTAATTTTAAATATAAATTATAATTTATATTTAAAATTATTAAAATGTTATAATTTATATTATAAAATATAATATTATAATAATTTTTATTTTTTAATATATTTACATAAACATTTATAAAATTCATAATTATTTTATTGACGTGTTTTACCTTTTTTTAATATTATAAATTCATCTGGATATTTTATACCAACACCTTTATAAGAATCTGGTATATGAAAATTTTTTATTTTACTGGCTATATCAAATATTTGACTTTTATTTATACCAAAAAATATAATAAAACGTTGTTTTACTTTCATTATTATATTTTTTGGATTATAATATAAAAAAACTTGACTATGTCCAACATTAAATCTTCAAAATCTTTTATCTACATTATATATTTTTTTAGTACATTTGAAACCTATACCATTTAAATATAAATATCCCATATATCCAATACTTAATTGAGTTTTCAAATTAATAAATTTATTTTTTAAATAAAAAAAATTTATATTAGAATTAAGTATTACTTTAAAAAAACCATTTTGACCAGTAAAATATAAATTTTTTAAATAATTATATATAGATTTATTTTTAAATTTTAATTTAATATTATAAAATCATCAATTAAATATTTTTTTTTTTTTATATAAAAAGATCATGTTAATTATTCATATAATAGATAAGATATTTCACCACCTATAGATAAATTTTCTGCAAATTTTAAAGTTTTTAATCCAAAACTAGTATATAATAAAATATTTGCATTACCTCCTAAATATTTTTTAAAATATATTATACTTTTTTTTGAATAAAATTTACGATGGCCTGATGTACTTATAAATTTTATTTGTAAAAATAAAGGTTTATTGTTAATATAACGTAAATAAACAACTATATTATTATTTTTTATATTATACATTTTAATTCATCCTTTTTCATAAAAAAAATGTACAATTTTTATATTTTCAACATTTAAATATAAATGTATAAAAACACTACGACATTTATAACCTATTTGCAATTTATTTAAAAAATTTCTTATATTTTGCATAAATTATCAACTTCATTTTCTTATACCATTTAATAAACCTCAACTTATTAAATGTTTAAAATTTGTCCTTGTTAAAGAAGAAAACCTTGTTACAGTTTTAGAATTTTTAGTTAAAATGCAATGATTAGTTAATTCAAAATTTATAAATTTTTTTTTTGAAAAAAAAAAATTTATATAAATTTTATATCTTTCAATATTTGAAATTTCTTTTGAAAAAATTAAAAATAAGCAAGCTAATTTAAAAAATTCTATTTTTTTTAATAAACATCTTTTTTTGATATCTTTAAAATAATGATGTTTCATTTAAATTTCTTTATGAATCAATGGTAAAATAATTAAAAAATAAAAAAAATAAAAAATAGTTGAAATTTGACCAATTTCATAAAAAGGTTCTATAATATCTTTACTACCTATTCAACCTAATATAATACAAATAAAAACAAAATAAAAAAAAATAAACCTTAAAATAGGTTTTAAATTTGTATTTTTAATTTCATATGAAATTATAAAAGGTAAAATTACTAATAATAATATTGAAGCCAATAATAATATAACACCAAATAATTTATTTGGAACGGATCTTAATATTGCATAAAATGGTAAAAAATATCATTCAGGTACTATATGATTAGGTGTTACTAATGCATTTGCAGGTATATAATTATCAGAATGACTTAAAACATTTGGATAAAAAAATAAAAAAAAACTACAAATAAATAATATTAAATAAATACCATAAATATCTTTAATTATAAAATAAGTACCAAATTTTGTAGTATCAATATCTGACATTATACCTAAAGGATTACTTGATAATGTAAAATGTAAAAAAAGTACATGTAAAACTACCAAAAATAATATAATTATTGGTAAAATATAATGTAAACTAAAAAATCTATTTAAAGTAGGGTTTCCTACAGAAAAACCACCTCATAATCAAATAACTACGTCATTACCTATAATAGGTATAGCAGATGCTAAATTTGTAATAACAGTTGCAGCTCAAAAACTCATTTGTCCTCAAGGTAAAACATAACCTAAAAATGCAGTTAATATCATTAATAATAATATAATAATACCTATAATTCATACAATAGCTCTTGGATAAATATAAGAATTATAAAATAAACCTCTAAACACATGTATATATATGACAAAAAAAAACATTGAAGCACCATTTGAATGTAAATATCTAATAAATCAACCAAAATTAACATCTCTCATAATATGTTCAACACTTTTAAAAGCTAAATCTAAATTAGGTACATAATGCATACCTAAAAATATTCCTGTTAAAATTTGAGAAATTAAAAAAAAAAAACCTAAAACTCCAAAATTTCAAAAAATATTTATATTCAAAGGAACCATATATGAAATCGCTAATTGATATAAAAATACTCTTATTTTATTTATAAACACCTTAAATAACTTATTTTAATTCAAAATATCATTTTAACCCTAAGAATTGTAAAAAATTATAATTTATTATTTTATCTATAATATTAAAACATATTTTTAAATTTATACTACATAAGGGTGATCATACAGTTACAGCATTTTTAGACATAAAAACAGGATCACAATAAATTAATTTATATTGTAAATTACCAAAAATATCAAATTTATTTAAATCTAACATAACATTAAAACTTTCAAATAGAGGTAATAATAAATAACTAAAAACATCTAAAAATTGATACATACTTGTACCTTTTAATGTTATTCCAAAATACATTTTATTTATACTATAACTTTTTTTCATTTTATTAATATATAAAAATTTATTTATTATTAAACGTATCAATATAGTTATATTATATATATATATATAATAATTTTTTTTTAAATCATCAAAATTAACTTCAAATATTATTTTTTTCAATATGTTTATTATTAAATTATTTATATTTTTTGCAGGATATTTTAATAATAATTGTACCCTAATAATATATTTATAATATAATAACAAATTATTCATTTATAACATTTTTGTACATAAAGAAACTAGTTTTATATTTTTTTTTATGCGTAATTCTTTGGCTACAGGACCAAAAATTCTACTTCCTATAGGACCACCTTTTGCATTTAATAAAACTACAGAATTTTTACTAAAACTTATAGAAGAACCATCATTTCTACAAATTTTTTTTTTTATACGAACTATAATAGCTTTATAAATTTCTTTTTTTTTTATTTTACTTAATGATTTAGTTTTTTTTATAGATACAACTATAATATCTCCTGATTTCCCAAAAGCTTTAGGTTTTTTACCTAAAATTTTAAGACATTGAACTCATTTTACACCTGTATTATCACAAACATTTAAAATTGTACCATTAAATATCATATATTTATAATAAAAATTTAAAATTTTTTCATTTTTTACTGTAATTATTTAATATTATTTTTGTTACAAATGGTAATTTTTTTTTACAATTTTTTAAACTTTTAAAAACTACATATTTATATTTACCAATCAATTCTAAAAATATATTATTTTTTTTTACAATAAAAATTCAATTAATAATACTACCAATACCTTTACCCATTCTTACACTTATAGATTTAGAAGTTAAAGATATATTTGGAAAGCAATAAATCCAAACTTTATATTTACGTTTACAATCTCTTGCTATATTTTTTATACAAGCACTAATTTGTGCACCATTTATAATATTTGATTTTAAAGTTTTTAATCCTATTATACCTATAAATAATTTAAAATGTTTAAATTCTTTTTTTTTTAGTTTATGCATTATCATAGAATTATGATATTTTTTATATTTAAAAAATAAAGGTTTAAATTCTTTCATAAATTTAAATTAAAAATATTTTATATTTAAAAAATTTTATATTTTTAAATTTATTTATTTGTAAATATTTTATTTTATAAGAATTTCTTAAATTTAATCTTTTTAAAAATTTAAAATGTATAAATGGTATAATTTTGATATAATTATTTTTTAAAAAATCTTCTAAAAATATTTTATATATACAATATTGTGGTAAAAAAAAACGTTTAAAATTTTTATTTATACCATTTTTAGAAGATTTTATTAAAATATTTTTCAAAAATACATAAGTATAAATATATTTATATATTAAATTTAAAATTAAACCTTTTATATAACTACTTTTTAAATTATAATAAACCATTTGACCTTTTATTAATAAATTATTAAAAAATAAATTATTTTTTTTTAAAATAAAATAATTTATTTTTTTATTTATTAATAAAAAATAAAATGGATAAAAACTTGGATATTCTTGTTTTAATTGACCAAAACCTCTTAAACCATAAGTCAATCAAACATTAATAGTACATGTACCATATTTAGTTTTATGTAATGAAGTACTATAATCAATACCAAATGTTTGTGTTCCTGTAAATAAATGCCCATCTTTTCTTCATCAATATGTGGCCCTTTGTGCTCTTTTAAAACGTCCTGATATTGTTATTTTAAATCCTATAATTCTTTTTCTAATTATATGTTGCTTTAAATCTACTAATATTGGACGCATTGTTTCATAAATATTATAATTATTTTTAAAAGATGTAGTTATATATTTACTTACAACATTTGACTTTAACATATTTTTATTTATTTTAAAAATATTTAATTCTAATTTTTTAAAAAATTTTTTAAAAAATTTTAAATTAATTTTATTAAAATATTTACTTAAAAAATAATAATAAAGATTAAATATTCATAATTTTTGATTATAATAAAATTTTAATAAATTAATTTTATATAAAAAATAAAAATCATTATAATTTTTTATTTTATTTTTTTTTTTTCAATTTATTTGCAATACTTGTTTATTAGTTTTATATAAGTTAAGATATGTATTTTCTTCTAAATAGTCATATTTTACTTTATAAAAAATTAAATTAACTCTTTTTTTTTTATTATATAAAGTCTCTAAAGTAAATAATGCATTTTTAATAACATTTATTTTTTTTTTTGTATTATAAGTTTTATTATTATATAATTTTTTTATATTATAATAATTTAATTTATTATTTAAATAAATTAAACATTTTTTAGTAATATCAGTAAAAATTTTTTTAATAAATTTTTTTTGATTAAAATAAAATTTATAACAAAAAAAAAAAATAAATTTTTTTTTTAAAACACTTCATTTTAAAATTAAAAATTTATTTAAATCTTTAATTTTTTTATTTCAAATTAATTTATTAAAAAAAATTTTTAAAAATTTTTTTTTAATAAATTTTTCAATTTTATTTTTTATATTTTTTAAAGTTCTTTTATTTTCTAAAACTTTATTATCCAAAATTTTTTCTTTTATACTGATTTTTTGTAAATTTTTATAAACTAAATTTATTTTATCATAATAATAATCTTCTTTTGATATATGATAATATAAATTTATAATTATTTTATTATTTAAACGATATAGTCTTATATGACTTGGATAATAATCTAAAGATTTTAAATTTATTATTTTTCTAAAAAAAAACATAAAAAATTCAAAAAATATTAAATCTGAATAAAATAAATATTTATAATTACTATTTTTATATAAACTTCATGTTGAATTTCAAAAAAGACTAATGGATAGTCTAAAATTTATTGGATTTATTAACATTAATTATTTTTTTTTTATTTCACTTTTTAAATGTATACATCTTCGTAATTTACGTGTAAAAGAAAATTCACCAAATTTACAACCTATTTTATTTTCTGTTACAAATAAATTTATAAATTTTAACCCATTATATACTTTAAAATGACCACCTACAAATTCATTCAAAATTACTGAACTTCTATTATAAATTTGTATAAAATTATTTATTTTTGCTTTTTTAAAAAATAAATATTTTTTATATAAAGAATAACATACAAACATACCTTTTCATTTAGATCTAGACATATCTTATTTTTTTTTTTACTTTTTTTCTTTTTGTAACATAACCTTTAGTTAACATACCTCATCTACTAACTGAATGTCTACCGCCAGAACTTTTTCCTTCTCCACCACCATGTGGATGATCTATTGGATTTTTAGCAACACCTCTTACTTTAGGACGAATATTTTTTCATCTTGAATTACCAGCTTTATAATCTTTTTTAAATTTGTATAAGCTATTTGAAGGTATACCTAATGTAGCAAAACATGATAATAATAATAATTTTTTTTCACCAGAAGGTAAAGATACTACACCATATTTATCATATTTACGCAATAATTTAGCTTTTGAACCAGCAGCTCTTACTAATTTACCTTTTGTAAAAGGTTGAAATTCAATATTAAATAAATTAGATCCTGTTTGAATATCTGATAATTGAATAAATTGATTTTCTAATGGAAAATATTGTTCTTTTTTTGAAAAAAAATTTACAAAATCACCTTTTTTTAAATTTTCATTTGCAAGTTTATAAATATAATAAGTATTAAAAAAATAACTAAAAAAACGATTATTTTTTTTTAAAATTTTTTTTCAAAATCTTTTTCTTTTTTTTAATATAAGTTTAAATTTAATCATATTATATTGTAATAAAGCTACATTACTAGATCTATTATTATCATATTCTATACGAACAACTATTCAATTCAGTAATTCCATATTTAATAAAGTAACATAATTAAAACAAATTTTTTTATATAAACGTTTTACTCCACCACCTCTATGATATGCTGTTATAAAACCTTTATTATTTCTACCACTAGTTTTTTTTAAAATACCTTTTACTAAAGGTCTATATTTAAAATTTTTTTTTATAGTATTTTTTAAAAAATTTTTATAATCTTTATAATAGCAATTAAAATTACTTATTGACATTTATTCTAAAACTTCTAATACTATACCTGCACCAACAGTTAATCGACCTTCTCTTACTGTAAATCGTACTCCTGGAGCTAATCCTATACGTACTAATAAATTTACAATAACATTTATAGTATCTCCTGGCATTACAATTTTTAAATTATCTTCAAATTCAAAGGAACCTGTTAAATCTGCAGTTCTTATATAAAATTGAGGTCGATATTCTTTTTTAAAAGGATGTCTTCTACCACCTTCTTCTTTAGATAATATATATATTTTAGCTCTAAATTTTAAATAACTAAATATACTATTTTTTTTACATAATAAATGACCTTTAATAACTTCTTCACGTTTTACACCTTTTAATAATATACCAACATTTTGGCCAGCTTCTGCCTTACTTCTTAAAGATCTAAACATTTCAATTTCAACACAAACAACTTTTTTATTTTCTTTTGAATAACCAACAAGATCTATTTCTTCATTTGCTTTTACAATACCTTGTTCAATACTTCCTGTAACAATAGTACCTCTACCAGATTTCATAAAAATAGATTCTATAGGCATAATAAAAATTTGATCTACAATTCTTCTTGGTTGATAAATATTTTTATCAACAGTTCTTAATAATTTAAAAATAGATCCTCTACCCATAAGACTACTATTTTGGCTTGTTTCTCGAATCGCATTTTTTGCAGATCCATAAATAAAAGATATTACTTCACTATCAAAATGATATTCATCTAACATTTCTGAAACTTCCAATTCAGCTAATTCACGTAAATCTAATTCAACTAAACTATCATATTTATTCATATAAACAACTATATATTTTATACCTAATTCTCTAATTAATATTAAATGTTCTCTAGTTTGTTCTTGAGGACCATCTTTTACAGATACAACTAAAATAACACCATCTAATTGAACAGCACCTGTAATCATATTTTTTATATAATGTTGATGACCAGGACAATCTATATGAGCATAATGGCGTTTATAAGTTTCATACTCTACATGAGCAGCCATTATAGTAATACCACGTTCACGTTCTTCAGGTATTTTATCTATTTGATCATAAGGTACATATTGTGCTAAACCCATTTCACTTAAAGTTTTAGTTATAGCTGCAGTTAATGTAGTTTTTCCATGATCTACATGTCCTATAGTACCAATATTACAATGTGGTTTTTCTATACAAAAATTATTAAAAATTTTTTTTTTTTTTTTTTTTTTTCTATTTATTAGTAAATAAAAAAATGGTTTATTTTTTTCAAGAGTATCTAAAATATGTTTTTTTTTTTTTCAAAATTCACCTTTTTTATTTAAGATATTATCTAATTCTTCAATAATACTTTGTATTATATTTTTATTTTTTGCTACAGCAGCTTTAATTAATCATTCTATTACCTTTTTTATACCTTGTTCGATTGTAACAAATCTTGGTAATTCATAACGTAATGTACCTTTTTTTTTATTAAATAATAATACATTTTGTTTTATTCGCATAATTAATAAATTTAAATTATTAATTGGCAATTCTTTTTTATTTTTTTTTAAATGTAATAATACATTAATTATAATATAAAAACTTCAAGCTTTATTACCTTGTTTATTTAAACGACCTAATATTCAATTTAAAATCATTAATTTATTTAAATCATAATCTATTTCTTCTTTAAATTTATTTTTTTTATTTTTTCAATTTTCAATGTCTCAACCTACTATTTTATATTTTTTTATTAGTATACGTACCATTATTTATCCTTTTTTAAGCCTCATTTTGAACGTGATTTTTTTCTTTGAAAACTTTCTTCTGTACTAAAATCATACTTACCTCTAATTACTTTATATCTACAAGCAGGTACATCATTTGCTCTACCACCTCTAACTAAAACAACAGAAAATTTTTGTAAATTATGCCCTTGACCTGGTATACTAGCTGTTAAAGTTTTACCACCTTTAACCTTAACTCTTACAATTTTTCTTTCTGCAGAATTAGGTTTTTTTGGCGAAGTAATTCTTACAATTGTACAAATACCTTTAATATATGGACGATTTTTTAATAAAGGAGTCCCACTATAACTAGGCTTTCTTTTTCTATATTCTTTTCTAGAAATTTGATTAATTGTTGCCATTTATTTTTATTTTATTTTTTAATAATAAAATAAATTTTATTATTATTTTTTTGATTTGTAATAATAATAATATATTTATCTTATAAAATTTTATAATTCTTAATTTTAAATCTTCTATAATACTTTTTTTTTCTATTTTTTTAATATTAAAATCTTTTTTAAAAAAAAAATTTTTTTGTATTAAATAGCCTAAGACTAATATATTATTCTGTTTTAAATACTCTACCATGTCTTTAATTGATTTTAAATTATTTATAATTAAAATATTATTAAAATTTTTTATTTTAATAAAAAATTTTTTATCTAAAAGAATTTTTGATAATTTTTTATTGATAATTTTTCATTTATAATTATTAGTATTTAAATAAGTACTTATATCTAAATCTTTTTGAGCATTTATTGATAAATTTTGACAAAATATTAATATTCCATTTATACGTAAAAAATTTAAATAATTTCAATACTTTAATAAATAATTTATTTTTAATTTTAAAATTTTTTTCATTATTAAATATATAAATAATAATAGCTTTTATCTAAATTTTCTATTATTTTATATTTATTTTTTTTTGCAGCTTTTAAAATATTTTTAAATAAATATTTTATATTTATTAAATTATATTCTTTATTTTTAATTAATGTAATTAAATAAATATCATATAATGATATTCCTCTATGATTACGAAAATTATAATTTATTTGTAAAATTTTACTTGACAATTCTAATAAAAAAAATAAAGGTGAATTTTTTATTTGATATTCAAAAGTACTATCTTTATATAAAATTAAAATTACTTTTAATAATACACCTTTATCATAATCTTTAGTATCATTATTAAAAATATTACAAAAATTTTTAACATCCATAGGAAATTGACCTAACATTGGACCAATAGGCGGGGTTGTATTAACTTCACCAGCTTTGGCATAAAATTTTACAAAACGAAATATTTTTTTTTTTTTCAATATTTAAATAGTTAATAAAAGTTTTAATACTAATAAATCTAAACTTATGCTACTATAAAAATTTAATTCTATAGCTTTTAATATCGAATAATATAAACTTGAACTTTTTTTAATTTCTAATAATTTTTTTTCAAAAACTGATATTAAATTTAAATTAATATTTCGTAATAAATTTTTAACGCCTGCATATAACATTACAACTTCATCTTCTAAGCTTAAAGGTCTATTTTGTGGTTGAATTAAAATTTCAGTTAATATTTTACCTCTTCTTAATAATTTTTTAGTAGCTTCTTCTAAATTTTCACCAAATTGTTCTAAACTTTGCATTTCTCTATACTGTGCTAATTCTAATTTTAAAGGACCTGATATTGTTTTCATAATTTTATTTTGGGCAGCAGATCCTATACGACTAACAGATAATCCAGTATTTACAGCAGGTCTAATACCTTTATTAAATAATTGACTTTCTAAAAAAATTTGACCATCTGTAATTGAAATAACATTTGTTGGTATATATGCTGAAACATCACCTAATTGAGTTTCTATTACAGGTAAAGATGTTAAAGAACCTCCGTAATTTGTAGTATCATTAAATTTAGTAGATCTTTCTAATAGTCTTGAATGTAAATAAAAAACATCAGCAGGATAAGCCTCTCTTGAAGGAAATCTTCTTAATAATAAAGATAATTGTCTATAAGCTACAGCATGTTTACTTAAATCATCATAAATAATTAAACATCCTGCACCTCTTGTCATTAAGTATTCACCTAAACTAGTTGCACAATAAGGTATTAAATATTGTAATGCACAAGATTCAGAAGCTGTTGCAGCTAAAATTACACTATAACTTATAGCATCTTTTTTTCTTAATAAATGTGCTAATTTTGCAACATTTGCTCTACGTTGACCTATTGAAACATAAATACAATGTACATGTGTTGCAGGTGTTCAATTATTATTTTTTTGATTTAAAATTGTATCAACACCAATTGTAGTTTTACCTGTTGATTTATCTCCAATTACTAATTCACGTTGACCTCTTCCTATTGGAATTAAACCATCTACAGATTTTATACCAGTTTGTAAAGGTTCATTAACTTTATAACGTGATATTATACCAGGTGCTTTTATTTCAACTTTTTGTTTTGAAGTTTCATATTTAAAAGTATCATTTGAATCTATAGGCTCTCCATATGCATTTACAACTCTTCCTAATAATTGTGTTGTAACCGGAAATTCAAATAATTCTTTTGTTCTAATTATTTTAAAACCAGGTTTAACAATATCTTCACCTTTTAATATAATAGCTTTAATACCTTCTTCTTCAATATTAATAACAATTGCTTTTATATCTAAACCTGCAACTTGTAAAATTTCTCCCATTAATACATTTTCCATATTACTAATAAATGCTATACCATCTATTAAAGTTTTAATAATACCAGGTACAAAAGATTGTGTAACATCTATATAACTATCTCAACCTTTATAAATTTTTAAATTAAATTCCATTATTTAAATAAATTTTAGAATTAAATAGAATTTTCTTTATTTTTTTTATAAATAAGTTGATTTATAATTTCTATAAATATAATAATACTTACTATTGTTATAGCAGATCCTGCACTACATACCGCATTTAAAAAATAATAAGCGTCTGGATAATCAGGTATACGTCTTGGCATTCCAGACATTCCTAAAAAATGCATTGGAAAAAAGGTTAAATTAACCCCAATAAAAGTTGTTCAATAGTGCAATTCACCTAATTCTTTATTAAAATTTTTTCCAAAAAGTTTAATTGATCAAAAATAAAAACCACCAAATACACCAAATACTGCACCCATTGATAAAACATAATGAAAATGCGCAACAACATAATAAGTATCATGTAATATTTGATCTATACCAGCACTTGATAAAATAACTCCTGTAAAACCACCTATAGTAAATAATACTAAAAAACCTATTGCAAATAACATTGGTACTGTAATAGTTAAAATACCTCTTCATAAAGTAGCTATTCAACTAAAAATTTTAATACCTGTTGGTACTGCTATTACCATTGTTGCTGCTGTAAAATATGCACGAGTATCAATATCCATACCTATAGTATACATATGATGAGCTCAAACAATAAAACCTAAAACACCTATAGATAACATTGCATATACCATACCATTATAACCAAAAATTCGTTTATAAGAAGATTGTCCTATTATTTGACTAACTATACCAAAAGCAGGTATTATTAATATATAAACTTCAGGATGTCCAAAAAATCAAAATAAATGTTGAAATAAAACAGGATCTCCTCCTCCACTAACTTCAAAAAAAGCTGTATTAAAATTTCTATCAGTTAATAACATTGTTATACCTGCACCTAAAACCGGTAATGATAATAATAATAATCAAGCTGTTATAAATACAGCTCATACAAATAAAGGTAATCTAAACATTATCATACCTTTTATTCTCATATTTAGTATTGTAACAAT
>Ga0302186_10001627_pt1 | contig 18294 bp, 21 predicted proteins | sample II_Bog_E1_2_FD_198782 | JGI IMG/M metagenome (GOLD analysis project Ga0302186, IMG submission 198782) | Peat permafrost microbial communities from Stordalen Mire near Abisko, Sweden - II_Bog_E1_1 | ecosystem: Environmental > Terrestrial > Soil > Wetlands > Peat | place: Sweden: Abisko...
TTTTTCTATAGATAAAAGATAGACTTTAAGAATGGAAAAAATACCAAGTCTTGAACGAGAGAAACGCGTGATCATAACTGGTGGTACAGAAGGTATTGGACGAGTTATTACTGAGGAAATGTTACAACAAGGCAATGAGGTTGCTGTTTGTGCTCGTACCGAAGAAAAAATAGATGAACTAAAAAATACTCACAATGAGATTAATGCATACTGTGTAGATTTGTCAGATCGTCACTCAGCAACAGATTTTGTAGAAAAAAGTATTGCAGACTTAGGTGGTGTGGATGTTTTGATACTGAACGCTGCTCTTGATATTACGAGACCAGAAGTCAAAAATGAAAAAGGAGAAATCATAGAAAAAGCGGTAACCGAAGAAGATGTTTTTAAAGTAAATGAAGTCGCAAATGTTGCGATATCACGATCGGCTCAAAAAACTCTAGCGGAGAATGGTGGCACGATTGTTTTTATGACTTCTGGTACAGCCCATTTGGCAGATATTCCAACTGCTGAAGCATATCAAAAAAGTAAAAGAGAAATAGAAGAATGGCTCAGTGGTTTTAGTGAGAGACCTGGTAATGAAAATATAAAAATATTTTCAGTGAATCCAGGTTCCGTAGACACAAGAATGCATCATAATATATTGGAGAGTGAGGACGGTCCATTGAAAGACCGGACAAAAGATTTAATCAAGACAGGGAATCTCCGTGATAAAAATATTATCGGAAAGATAGTAAGTAAAATGTCATTGACAGGGAAAAAGTTTAATCCAGAGACGGGCAAATATGATCAAGAAATAAAAAATTGTGAGGTCGTGAGAATAACAGATGAAAATATTAAGTTTGAGTCAGAAAAGAAGTAATTAAAAAAGCCGAGTTTTGCTTCACAAAACTCGGCTTTTTTAATATAAAATATTTTATATAAATACGTCTTAACACACCCAAGTTCGCCATAGCGAACTTGGGTGTGTTAAATTTTGAAGAATATTGAAAAGTCTCTCAATTACGCTATAGCGTAATTGAGATTTGGTCATCAGCTTTTTACTGCTTGCAAATTTACAGGGGGGGGTAAAATGGAGACATATTAATTTAATATATAAATATATGCCCCAGGAAAAATATCAACCTACACAGGAAGAAATAGAAAAAGCAGAGGAATCGATGAATACCGACCAGGAGAAGAGTAGTAAAAGTCGAGAGGAAACTTTAGAATTTGAAGAGGAAAAAAAAGAGCATCTAAAAGTCGTAAGTGAAATAGTGGCGAATGTATTTGAAAAACACCTAAAAGAATTTGAAGAGAAATCACAGAATGAATTATTAAATGGTTTTGTAGAAACCGATATGTTGGAAAATGTTGCAGAAGAAGCAATTGAAAAATTGGGGAGTATTTATGTTACAGAAAATGAAGTAAGTGACGGATATGACTTAAGGTTGTGGGCAAAAAAACCTGAACTAGTGCGTGGTTCTAGTGGGCATTTTAATCGTGATCTCAGGAATATGTTGGGAGCTAGCAGAGTTGGAAATTCTGAAGTAGAAAAGCTAATTTCAAGTCTTAGTTATAAGTTTTATCTAGAGATAGAAAAGTATGATTTTTATTGTGATGGATATTCTGTTAGGGTTCGTGGACAGGATCATACTAAGATAGGAGATGGTCGTGTTTCTAAAACGATGTATCATTTTTCAAAAAAAGAAGATTAATTAAAAAAGGCGGGCACCGCAGGTGCCCGTCTTTTTTAATTTAATTTTTGTGATATAAATATCAGTATGTTAACTCTTTATAATGTAATTTCTTCAGACGGTTTTATTGCCCGTAAGGATGGAAGCGAAGATTTTGTTCCAGATAGTCTTTGGCAGAAATTTCTTGATTTATGTTTGGAGTACAAGATACTTATTATTGGGAGAAAAACATATGAAGCCGTTCAACGGTACGATGACATATATACTAAGCCCTTTGAAAATTTACCAATTCAGAAAATTGTTATTAGTTCAGACAAAAACTTTATTCTCAAAAGTGGCTATGTATTAGTAAATTCTCCAGAGGAAGCTGCTGCGAAAGCTCCAAATGCTTTGGTATCAAGTGGTCCAGGTTTAAATAATTATCTACTAGAAAAAGGTTTCGTACAAAATATCATTCAGTATAAATTGGCTGATTTTATTGGCGATGGAATCAAACCATTTAATCAAAAGAACTTGAATTCACAAATACACCTTGAAATATACGATTGGAAAGCGTAAAAAACTGTGTTATATTTTGTTTTATGCAATCAAACGAAATTCGCCAGAAATATTTAAAATTTTTTGAAAAAAGGGGACATACTATTATTCCTTCAGCTTCTTTAGTACCTGAAAATGATCCGTCCGTACTTTTTAATACTGCAGGAATGCAGCCTTTGGTTCCATATCTTTTGGGAGAAAAACATCCTGCGGGTACACGCCTTGTAGATGTTCAGAAATGTGTCAGAACAGGAGATATAGAAGAAGTGGGAGACAATCGTCACCTGACCTTTTTTGAAATGCTCGGAAACTGGTCACTTGGAGATTATTTTAAAAAAGAATCTATTCAGTGGAGTTTTGAATTCCTTACTGACAAAGTTGATGGACTCGGTCTTGATATAAACAGAATTTACGTAACTGTTTTTGAAGGTGATGAAAATGCACCTCGTGACAATGAGGCTGCAGAAATTTGGAAAAAATATTTACCGGAAGGAAGAATTTATTTTCTACCTGCAAAAAATAATTGGTGGAGTGCTGGGGAAAATGGTCCTTGTGGTCCTGATACAGAAATTTTTTATGATCCAAACGAACAGGCGATCGGAGACATGACACATGATCAATTTGTAAAAGCAGACGACGAAGGTCGTGTGGTGGAAATCTGGAATAATGTTTTTATGGAATACCAAAAGAAAGATGGAAAGGTGGTCGGGAAGTTAGCACAACATAATGTAGATACCGGAATGGGACTCGAGAGGATCACTATGGTCTCGCAGAAAGTCAAAACTGTTTTTGATACGGATCTTTTCCAATCGGTACTTTTTGAAATAAAAAAACTTGCACAAAATTATAATGAAAAATCCGCAAGAGTAATTGCAGATCATGTTCGTGCCGCAACCTTTTTAATTTCGGATGGAGTAACACCATCAAATACAGATCAGGGTTATATACTTCGAAGACTTTTGCGAAGAGCTGTAAGATGTATTGATCAAATGGGTTTAGTCCATGAAAATAATACTGATAGAAGTAACCTTGCATATTTTTCAGAAATAATTGTCCGACAAAATGCAATCGCATATCCAAATCTTGCAACTGAAGCCGACAAAATTTTCAAAGAAATTGAAGCTGAAGAAGAGAAGTTTCGAAAAACTTTGGTTACTGGTTTGAAAGAATTTGAAAAAATTATTATTGGTCCAGCTAGTGGAATATATGATGCGGAAATTTCTAATGAAGAAATAAATCAGCAATTAGGTAAACAGCTTGAGAATATGCCCCCCAAAATTCCCGGAATAATAGCTTTTAGATTATTTACAACTTTTGGTTTTCCTATTGAATTAACGATAGAAATTGCTAAGGAAAAAGGAATGATTGTTGATACGGATGGTTTTGATAGAGAATTTAAAAAACATCAAGAACTCTCTCGCGCTGGTGCAGAACAAAAATTCAAAGGCGGACTTGCAAGTACGGGTGAGCAGGAAATAAAATATCACACAGCAACGCACCTATTGAATGCAGCACTCCGACAAGTACTCGGTCCAGATGTACATCAGAAGGGAAGTAACATTACCGCAGAACGTTTGCGATTTGATTTTAGTTATCCAGAAAAGTTGTCTGATGAACAGAAGAAAAAAGTAGAGGATTATGTAAATGGTGTTATCGCTTTGCGACTTCCTGTTACCTGTAAAGAAATGAAAGTCGATGAAGCAAAAGCATCTGGTGCAGAAGGCGTTTTTACTGATAAGTATGATGCACTGGTGAAAGTGTATACGGTTGGTCCAGACGACGATCATTATAGTAAAGAAATCTGTGGTGGTCCGCATGTCGCAAACACGGGTGAGCTCGGACGTTTCAAAATTCAAAAAGAAGAAGCTTCAAGCGCTGGTGTGAGAAGAATCAAAGCGGTGTTGGAATAAGAAAAATTTTAAAAGCAGTTGAAGGACTGCTTTTAAAATACCAGGTTTTCTTTACGGAACATAAACACAAGTCACATATCATTTTCTGCTGAAAATGTATGTTGACCCCGACTCCTTACAGGAACAGTACACCTTTCGCTTTTTTGATTACAAAAATACTCAAGGTCTTTCGTTCGGGTCCCTACCCAAACCTCAACCTTCGCCTGCGCTCAGTCCGTCTTTGAAAAGCTCCATGCATTCGCTTTTCAACGCTTCACTCAAGTGATTACACTTTTGTGAATCGATCCCCGTTAAAAATAAAAATAGCGGCGACCAGTTTTTCCCCATAAAAGGAAATCGAGTCGCCGCATTTCTAAAATCATTTTTCACTCTTGCTGGATACGAGCTCAGCGGTGATAAAAGTTTCCCCCCAAACTCCAGGGTTTTTATGGAACCGGTATGTCTTTCCAACAACAATATCTCGGGAGAGTATTAGATTTTTTTCCCGTACGTAATATTCCTCATGGTGTTTTGTCGGATCGACTTCTTTATCGCATGGGGTTAAAAGAAAGTGGTATCCGCCAGTATACACAACGTGCCAAACCGAACCATCTTTTATTTCTGATAACTTCCTTGGTTTGCCTTTTCCTTTATTGAAAGAGATTCGACAAGCGATTGAAATTATTATTAGTATGATTGGGACCAGAACACAAATCAGCATGATCTCCTCCTGGGGATGATGTTTCATTAAGACTCTGGAAGATTACTCTTATTTCAATACTAGGCTTTAAAAACTTTTTGTCAATCTTACAATTGCACTCATTTCCGTACCATACTATAATACATCCTATATATGAATTTTTTTTCTAAACACAAATCTTCACTCAACCTTGTTTTTGATATTCGCGATTCCTCCATTTCCGTTGCTGCAGCTCGTTTTGAAAAAGGTAAAAAGCCAGAATTGGTTTTGTGTAAAAATGCTGTCATAGAATACAACGAAGCTTCTGATTACAAAAAATATCTCGCATCAATGCTGAAGACACTTGATGCTCTCGTGATTGATATGATTAAGAATCTGAGAAAAATTGGAAATGTTGAAAGCATACACCAATATTTGTTTTTTATAGGTTCCCCATGGAGTGTATCGACAACAAAACTCATTAAAGTTTTAAAAGATGTACCATTTGAAGTTAATGATGCGCTTCTTGGAAAGATCATTACTTCGGAAGAAGTGTCTGCACGCAAAGAAATCGAGCAAGATTTAAATGAAAAAAACTGGGCGGTGTTGGAAGAAAAAATCATCCAATCAAAACTCAACGGATATCCAGTCAAAAAGATTTTTGGGAGAAAAATAACAAGTCTCGAAGTCGAATTGTTTGTTTCCTTTACGCCACATGAGATTAAAAATCATATTTCAACTTTTATGGATCAAAAATTTGGCACGCATCGGATGAAATATTCAAATTCATCAATTATTGCGTCGTATACTTTTTTGAAGGATTTTTATCCATACAAAAATAATTTTCTGTACATTGATATTGGCAGCATGGTCACGGATATTTCTATTGTACGCGATGGTATTATATACGGTATCGCATCATTTCCGTTTGGACGAAAAGATGTCTTAAAAAAGGCACTCACCGCAACGGATATGTCTGAAGAAATTGTACTATCATATATACATGCAAAAAATGATGGACACGGCGATGTTTTGAAACAAAAAGATTTAGAGAAAAGTATTGTTGAAGGCATAGATATATGGAATGAAAAATTACGCGAAGCTGTTGGAAAAATTTGTATTGATATGAACATGCCCAACTATTTATTTTTTATGGCAAATAGCGAATTAGCAATATATATGATTAAAAAGATGAGCAATGTACCATCAAATGAGTCATTTACGGTCCTTGGTATGGGGATGAATATTGGATCGGTCAGTGAAGGAGTGTTAAACAGCGCAATTACCAATGCAAAGACATTTGTTGGAGAATTGCACATAAAGATGGATTTGCTTTTTGTGGATAAGATGATTCATTGATATACTATAAGAAGAAGATGTTTATTGTATTTTACAATCACGCGATATAATCTCATGACAACGATATGGAAAAAAAATTAATTCAAGATATTATTCCAAATAACAAAAAAAGTATCCGGCTTATTCAAAAAGACGATGTGAGGAAACCCGATGTGCAAAAAGTGGAGCAGAAAGAAATTCTATCGTCAGTGCAAAAACCCATTGATCGCAGTCAGGAATTTGTTCCCAAGAAAAAAATATTTTTTGACGATGATTTTGAACCAGAAGAAATTTCAAAAAAATCTCACATGGTTTTGTGGATTATTTCGATTGCTGCGGTCGCAACGCTTTTGTTTGTATTTTCATTAATTTTCGCAACAGCAACGGTAACTATCACACCAAAAACGGAGCCGATTATTTTGAATGATACCTATACGATTAATGCAAGTTCAAGTGTTCCGGGTTTGCATTATCAGGTTTTGACTGTACAAAAAACACTTTCCCAATCTCTTACAACAAACGGAGAGCAGGCTGTACAAAAACAAGCAATCGGCGAAGCGACTATTTACAATGCATATAGCTCTGCAAGTCAGCGACTCATTAATAATACGAGACTGAAGACGTCAGACGGATTAATATACCGCATACGATCGTCGGTCACGGTTCCAGGAATGACTGTAAAATCCGGCGTGCAAACACCAGGAAGCGTGCAGGTGCAGATTATCGCTGATTTACCAGGTGATCAATACAATATGAAAGTCAGCGACCTAAAGGGTGATTTTACAATTCCAGGATTTCTCGGTACGCCCGAGTATAAAGGATTCTACGCGCGTCTTTCTGGAGATGCGGTGGGGGGATTTATTGGTACAGCAAAGACCGTTGATCCAACTGTTTTGTCTGCAGGAAGACAGACGGTGATTAATACGCTAAAAACAGATTTGATACAGGAAATATATGCAACGACATCAGTCCAGAATACTCTTTTTAAGGACAATTATTTTATGCAGGTAACTGATCTTCCTGATGTTTCAGATGATTCACAATATACGATTTCTGAACAAGCAACGTTATATGCAATTGTATTTCGTGCTGACGAACTCTCGGAATTTATTGCAAAAGATAAAATAGCTGATCTTGGGAGTTCAACAGTAGATGTGTTGTGGAACGATGATGTTGTTGCAACCACGACAGGAATTACTGCAACCCCATGGAATGAAAGTTCTCTTCAACTTAAGATTACGGGTGACGCAAATGCAGTATGGACATATGATGCAGCGAAAATTGTAAATGAAATTGCCGGTAAGGATAAATCAGTTCTTCAGGATATTTTAACCGAAAATGTGAATTCTTTGAATGAAATTGAGGCTACAATTAGACCAGAATGGAAAACAACATTTCCTGATTCTGTCAAGAAAATTACTATAATTGATTCGGTGCGGGATAAGGACGGTAAATAAAGAATTATACCGCTTGACTATTGCGTCTTTTTTGATATGATAAGCAACGTTGTTTATTACCAATGCAAACATCTAAAAAGATTAATCAGACCGAAACGGGTACTGTTATAGAGGCTTTTCCAAATACATTATTTCAGGTAGAACTGAGTGGTGGAAAGGGGCAGCTCCTCTGTTATTTAGCCGGAAAAATGCGTCTTCATAGGATTAAAATTCTTATTGGAGATAGAGTAGAGGTTGTGATTGATGAATATGGTGGAAAGGGCAGAATAATAAAAAGATTTTAAGATTGGTCTCAATATAAAAATATGAAAGTAAAGGCTTCAGTTAAAAAAATATGTGCGAAATGCAAATCCGTTCGAAGAAAGGGTCGAGTGTGTATTACCTGTACATCAAACCCACGACACAAGCAGCGACAGGGTTAAACTATTGATTTTTAATGCAAGAAATGCTAGGATAGCATTTCTTATAATTTTATGCGTATCGTCGGTATCACAATTCCAGAAAACAAAAGATTGAAAATCGGACTCACCGTATTGTACGGTGTCGGTATTCCGCTTGCACGACAGATTCTCAAAGAAGCAAAGGTGGATGGAGATAAAAAGCCATCTGAGATTACTCCGGATGAAGAGGCAAAAGTACGAAAGCTCGTTGAGGCAAGAAAGATAGAAGGAGATCTTAAACGAGAAGTTGGATCAAATATCAAACGATTAAAGGACATCAAAAGCTATCGAGGATCGCGTCATGCGCGACACCTTCCCGCACGAGGTCAGAGAACAAAAACAAATTCCCGAACACTCCGTGGTAATACACGAAAGACTATGGGAACGGGACGAAAGGCGGCTGATAAAAAATAATCACTAAATACATAACGAACAATGGGTAAGAAACGAATAGTAAAAACAGGTGATGATGCTGCAAAAGCAGAATCAAAACCAAAAGCAAGTGCAAAAAAGAGAATAGACTCTGGTATTTTGTACGTGCAATCTACATACAATAATACACTCGTTCTTTTGACTGATAAAAAAGGCAATGCAATTATGGCTTCAAGTGCTGGAGCACTTGGTTTCAAAGGAGCAAAGAAAGGTACCCCATTTGCTGCGGCAAAAGTTGGCGAAGTGCTCGGTGAAAAAGCAGCTGAGATGGGCCTTAAGGAAATTGATGTTATTGTGAAAGGTGTTGGTTCAGGACGAGAATCAGCAATCCGAGGTTTTACTTCAAAAGGTATTAATATCACCAACATTAAAGACGAAACACCAGTCCCGCACAATGGACCAAAACCAAAGAAACCACGAAGAGTATAATTTTACTTTTTTCACTTTAAACTTTTAATTTAATACAATGATAACAGGACCAAAATATAAAAAAGCACGAAGACTCGGACCAAGCGTATTTGATAAGACGCAGACCCAGAAATTCATGGTAAAAATGAATGACCGAAAAGGTGCGTCAAAACCAAAGAAAGCCGGTTCTGATTTTGGTATACAACTTTTGGAAAAACAAAAAGCAAAAGTCACTTATGGTATCGGTGAAAGACAATTTAAAAATACTGTTTCAAAAATTCTTGGTAAAAAAGGTGTAAATATCTCAGAGGCGCTTATTCAGGATTTGGAAATGCGACTCGACAATACCATATATCGACTTGGTTTTGCAAAAACACGACAAGCTGCGAGACAAATGGTTAATCACGGACATATAAATGTAAACGGAAAAAGACTCACGATTCCCTCATACTCCGTAAAAGTTGGAGATATAATTGCAATCAGAGAGTTGAGCCAAAAAAAGCCACTCTTTAAGGATTTGACCGAAACATTGAAAGAACAGAAAATTCCATCATGGCTCACATTAAATGTTGAGAAACGAGAAGCAAAAGTGCAGGGTGTACCTAAAATTGCTGCAAATGAACTTTCATTTGATATTCCACTGATATTTCAATTTTATAGCAAATAAAGATTAAACATTATTAATTTTAATTAACAACCAAACTGCGCAGTTTGGAAAAAAACAAAAAAATATGTCTGATCAACAATACAAAATATTATTGCCATCAAAACCTCGAATCGTCTCGGAAGAGGGTTTTTCTGGTGTCTATGAAATTGATGGTTTGTATCCAGGATATGGATATACACTCGGAAATCTTTTGCGAAGAGTTATCCTTTCTTCAATTCCTGGCGTTGCAATCACGACAATAAAAATTAACGGCGTTGAGCACGAATTCTCAACCCTGAAAGGTGTAAAGGAAGATGTTATCAATATTATTTTGAATTTAAAAAAAATTCGATTTAAGATTGTTAACGATGAACCACAAACAGTAGAAATTAAAGTTAAGGGGGTGAAAGATGTTACCGCCGCTGATATTATCGTACCGGGGCAAGTTGAAGTGTTGAATCCAGATCAATACATTGCTTCGTTGACCGACAAAAATACCGAATTCACAGTGGAGATGAAAATTCAAAAAGGACTCGGTTTCGTTTCAAAAGAAATGATTCAGAAAGACAAGGTTGAAATTGGTACCATTGCTCTTGACGCAATTTTTACTCCAATGAGACGAGTAAATTATGAAGTCGAAAACATGCGTGTTGGAGATCGAACAGACTTTAATAAGTTGAAAATTTTGATTGGAACCGATGGATCTATTTCTCCAAAAGACGCGCTTGAAAAATCAATTTTGATTATCATTGAACAATTGAAAGCTATTATCGGTTTTGAAGAGCCTGTTGAGGTCAAAGAATCAAAAAAATCTGAAAATGAAGGCGAAAAAGGCGATGAGACCGATTCCGAATTTTTGAAGACGCGAATAGAAGGTCTTGATCTTTCAGCACGAACAGTGAATGCGCTTTCCGCTGCAAATATCAGAACTGTCGGTGGCCTTGCAAAGAAGAAGGAAAAGGATTTGTCAGACATTGAGGGTCTTGGTGCAAAAGGTATCAATGAAATCAAGAAAGCGCTTTCAAACTTTGGCATCACGCTCAAATAATTTTTTAATATCATGTTACACGGAAATAAAGTAAAACAATTAAGCAGAAAATCAGGACAGAGAAATGCGCTCGTAAAGACTCTTGCGGTATCTTTCATTAAACATGAAAGCATTAAGACTACAGAGACAAAAGCAAAAGTTCTCAAGTCTTTTGTTGAGAAACTTATTACAAAAGGCAAGAAAGGCGATCTTCAATCACAGCGACTTATTGCATCATCTGTTGGTGCTGTCAGTGCAAAGAAAATTGTGAAAGAAATTGCGCCACGATATACAGATAGAAAGGGTGGATATACACGAGTTATTAAACTTCCCACACGATTGTCTGATGGTTCAAGAATGGCTCAAATAACACTCGTATAATATAAATACTATGGAAAAGAAAATTTACACAATAGACGCAACAAACGGAAAAATTGGCAGAATCGCAACACGAGCGACAGCTATTCTTACGGGAAAAAATCGAACTGATTATTCTCGTAATGTTGTTTTTCCTGTGCAAGTAATCATTGAAAATGCGTCAAAGCTCGATATCTTCGAGGGAAAATTAAAGACTGTCTACAAGAGATATTCAGGATATCCTGGAGGTTTGTATGAAAAGAGCATGGAACAGATTATTGAGAAAAAAGGAAAAGGAGCGATACTCAAACTTGCAATCTCAGGAATGATTCCACACAATAAGTTGAAATCCCGAATTATTAAGAACTTGATTATCAAAGAATAATATGGCAGAAACAAAGAACAAATACATAGAAGCTGTCGGACGACGAAAAACATCAATCGCACGTGTTCGTGCAACTCCAGCTGCAAAAGCCGCTTTTCAGATTAATGAAAAGAGCATCAATGAATATTTCAAGTCAGAGGGACAGAGAATTATTGTCATGGAATCTTTGGAGAAATCAAAGATCGGCGAAACACTCAATATTACCGTAAAGGTTATTGGTGGCGGAGTAAATTCACAAGCTGAAGCTATTCGACACGCAATTGCACGAATTCTTATAAAAATGAATCCAGAAGAAAGAAAGGATTTGAAAAAAGCAGGATTCTTGAAGAGAGATCCTCGAGCAAAGGAACGAAGAAAGTTCGGTTTGAAGAAAGCAAGAAAAGCCCCTCAGTGGTCGAAGCGATAAAATTAAGCAAACTGCTTTGCTTAATTTATCAGCTTCGACGGCCGCAGCTATATCACATGTAGAAACATGTGATTGCGAGGCGGGGTCGCGACTGGACTCGAGTGACGACGAGAGTTCAAGTTGTGACCAAAGCGTTAGTCAAAAATAAAATACAAAAGGGTTTCGCTTCGCGAAACCCTTTTGTAATTCTAATTACCCTATTTACGCTATAGCGTAAATAGGGTAATTGATAGTTTTAGAAAACTGATTTTAAAACGAAAAAACCGCTACAAACCATAAAGGCTTGAGCGGCATCAATTGCACCGTGTGCAATTATTTATTTCTTAGAATGGAACATTTCATGTTCTTGTCTTCCGGTAACTTCGTAATACCTCTCCATCTTCTCCTCTTCCTGCGGCGTCATCCCTTGGATCACCGGTTGTTTTTGAAGCTGGCTAATAATCTCATTGAAGCCACTATCTTTTTTCGACGACATGATGTCCTCCAGAGATTTGGGTATATAAACTAACCTTATATATTATAATTCATTGATTAATACTTGTCAAGTATCAAAATTTGATTTTCACTAAAAATATGATAAAATAGCTATAAATATGACTCAAAACGATGAAAATGATGTAATATATGAAGATATTGAAACAAAAACCTCTAAAAAAGTAGGGGATGATGTTGTCATGGATGACGAGTCTGAAGCTCCAGCCGCTGCTATCAAAAAGCTGAAAGAAAAGATAAAAACTCTTGAAAAAGAGAAGCAGGAAAATATGGATGGTTGGCAGCGAGAGCGAGCAGACTTTATTAATTTCAAAAAACGCACCGAGACAGAAAAGCTTGAAGTGATTAAATATGCAAATGAAAGTCTTGTAGAAGAACTCCTTCCAACACTCGATTCTTTTGAAATGGCTTTTGCAAACAAAGAAGCTTGGGAAAAAGTAGATAAGAATTGGAGGATTGGTGTTGAATACATTTATAGTCAGCTTGTCAAAGCACTCGGTGAACACGGTCTCAAAGAAATGAATCCAGTTGGAGAAAAATTTGATCCAAAATTCCATGTCGCAGAAACTCATGTTGAAGTTACAGATGCGGCACAAGACGGGGTGATTATTTCTGTAAAGAAAAAAGGATATATGTTGAATGACCGAGTGATCATTGCACCGCAAGTAGTTGTTGGAGAGCACGTCATTGCGAGGAACGAAGCAATCCAGTAGTTAGTTTTTTTGATACAATATAATTATGGAAAATATAAAACACGATAAAGATTCATATTTTGTTGCAGTTAAAATTTTTTTGGTAGATGACCAAGATAGATTTCTTATTACCAAAGATATTTTTAATGATGGTTGGGATATTCCTGGGGGTAGATTGAAAGATACTGATTTTGAAACCCCTCTTGAATCAATTGTTGAAAGAAAAATAAGAGAAGAACTGGGAGATAAAATTCAGTACAAACTTGGAGATGTACTTATTCATATGAGACACGAAAGAGATGAAGTTTTTCCATCAGGTGAAAAAAGTAAACGAAGAATCTTTGCTCTTGGATATCAAGCAAAATATCTTGGTGGGGAGATACAGCTTGGTAAACACCATGAAAAATATGAATGGGTGCCAATCGATACCTTTATTCCAGAAAATTATTTTACAGGAGGTTGGCTTAAGGGGGTTAAGGATTTTCAGGCTAAATTTAAAGAGTTAAAATAAACCTAGATTGCTTCGCTACGCTCGCAAAGACAAAAATGATATAATCAAATTACTTATGTTAGCAATTCAAAAACAAAGACAATTTATAGAACGAACAATGCAATTGCCAAACGGAGTTTGGGCAGTCGTTGTTTTTGAATTGATTGAATCAAACGGCAAAGTTATCGCAAAGGCCGTCTCTGCGAAGGCTATCGAACAGCACATAGAACAAGCAGAAATCATCGCGCTTCCAGTCTATACTGAGCGACAAACTATTGCTCCAGTTGTCAGCCCATATTTTTCTGAAATACAAAGTTTTGTTAAAGATTTTTCTTTTGTTGTAAGCCAACCAACACGCGCTCCATCTTTTGTATAAATAATCAAAGAAAATATTTTCTTTGATATCTTTAGATTATTTACTTTATTAGGTATTAATTAATTTTTGATTTTTCTTACAAAGAAAAATCACGTCAAAAGAATTTAATAAATACGAAGTATTTTTAAATTTTTCGACGCTAATTTAAAAAATAAACATTATGTCAAAAATATTAGGAATCGACTTAGGAACAACATTCTCAGCGATGGCAGTGATGGAAGGTAATGCACCAAAGATCATTGAAAACGCTGAAGGAGCACGAACAACTCCATCTATCGTTGCAACAACCAAGACAGGCGAAAGACTCGTAGGTCTTCTTGCACGACGACAGGCAGTTACAAACCCAAAGAATACTATTTTTCAGGTAAAGCGATTCATGGGTCATCAGTTTGATGATGCAGGAGTGCAGTCAGATAAAACATCTGTATCTTTTGAAATATCAAAAGCTGCAAATGGTGGTGTAGAGGTAGCGATGGGAGACAAGAAATACCGACCAGAAGAAGTCTCAGCAATGATTCTCGCAAAGATGAAAGCAGATGCAGAAGCTCGACTCGGAGAGAAAATCACCGATGCAGTTATCACCGTACCCGCATACTTCAATGACTCACAAAGACAGGCAACAAAAGATGCAGGACAGATTGCAGGACTCAATGTTCTTCGAATCATCAACGAGCCAACCGCAGCGGCACTTGCATACGGACTCAATAAAAAAACAAATGAAAAGATTGCAGTGTACGATTTTGGAGGAGGAACTTTCGATGTTTCTATTCTTGAAATCGGAGACTCAGTGGTAGAAGTACGATCAACAGATGGAGACTCACATCTCGGTGGTCGCGATATCGACAAGAAGATCGTCGACTGGATGGCAGAACAATTTATGAAAGAAAACGGAATCGATTTGCGAAAAGATTCACTTTCACTTCAGCGACTCGACGAAGCAGCAGAAAAAGCAAAGATCGAGCTTTCAACCGCACTTGAAACAGAAATCAATATTCCATTTGTTACCTCAGATGCAACAGGTCCAAAACACTTGTTGGTAAAGCTTTCTCGAGCAACACTTGATAACTTAACCAAAGAATTCATCGACCGATCAATCGAGATTTCAAAGCGAGCTATTGCAGCTTCACCTTTCAAGATTGAAGATATCAACGAAGTCATCATGGTTGGAGGACAGACACGAATGCCTTCTATTGTTGCTGCAGTAAAAGCACTCTTTGGAAAGGAACCAAACCTTTCAGTAAACCCAGATGAAGTAGTAGCACTCGGTGCGGCTGTTCAGGGTGGTATTTTGCGAGGAGATGTCAAAGACGTGCTCTTGCTCGATGTTATCCCACTTTCACTTGGTATTGAAACCATGGGAGGTGTAGCAACACACTTGGTAGAAAAGAACACAACTATTCCAACATCACGATCACAAGTATTCTCAACCGCAGCTGACAACCAGACTTCAGTAGAGATTCACATTGTGCAGGGTGAACGACCAATGGCGTCAGATAACAAGAGTCTTGGTAAATTTATTCTCGATGGTATTCCACCAGCAGGACGAGGTATGCCACAGGTTGAAGTGACATTTGATATTGATGCAAACGGAATCTTGAACGTGAAGGCAAAAGAAAAAACAACAAACAAAGAGCAGTCTATCAGAATCGAAGCTTCTTCAGGATTGAAGAAAGAAGATATCGAGAGAATGCAAAAAGAAGCTGAAATGAATGCTGCAGAAGATGCAAAGAAAAAAGAAGCTGTTGAGGCAAAAAATATTGCTGAGCAGATGGTTTACACTGCAGAAAAAGCTATCAAAGATAATGCAGGAAAAGTACCAGCTGAAGTTGTGAAGGGTGTTGAGGATAAGATTGCAGATTTGAAAACTGCGACAAGTGGTACAGATATTGCACTTATGAAATCAAAGTCAGAAGCGCTTTCAACCGAGATGCAAAAGATTGGTGAGGCAATGCAAAAAGCAAGCCAAGCAAATCCAGAGCAGACTGCGGGAGAAGAAAAAAAACCTGAGGATAATGTGAAGGATGCGGAGTATAAAGAAGCGCCCGAAGAACCGAAAGCGTAAAAAGAAAACCGAGGTGAAGCCTTGGGGAAATTTCTTAAGGCTCCACCTCGGTTTACAAAATTAATTTATGGCCAACAAAGATTATTACAAAACACTCGGTGTTGATAAAGGCGCAAGTCAGGAAGATATCAAAAAAGCTTTCAGGAAACTTGCGATGGAACATCACCCAGACAAGGGCGGAAATGCTGAAAAATTCAAGGAAGTAAGTGAAGCTTACAGTGTGCTTTCTGATACCCAAAAGCGTGCTCAATATGACACCTACGGCTCTGCAGGGCCTGCAGGGGGCGGTGGATTCAATGGTAATCAGCAATATGGTGGCGCCGGCTTTGAAGGTTTCGATTTCTCAGGATTCAATGGCGCACAGGGCAATGTTGATTTTGATCTCGGAGATATTTTTGGAGATTTCTTTGGCGGAGGTGCACGAAGTAAGGGTCCGAAAAAAGGAAGAGATGTATCCATTGATCTTGAATTATCATTTCATGATTCCGTGTTTGGCGTGCAAAAACAGATTCGCTTGATGAAGACATCTTTGTGTAAAGATTGTGGTGGAAGTGGTGCAAAAGCTGGTACGCAGATGGATACCTGTTCTGTTTGTCGTGGAAAAGGAAAAATTCAAGAAGCAAAGCGATCCATGTTTGGACCAATTATGACTGAGCGAGTTTGTGATATATGCGAAGGGCTTGGTAAAATTTCAAGAGAAAAATGTCCGGTGTGTCGTGGTTATGGTGTGACAAAAAAAGAAGAGGAATTTCTTGTAACTATTCCGGCTGACATGAATGATGGACAAACGCTTCGGATGGTAGGCGCTGGTGAAGCGATAAAAGGGGGAGTGAATGGCGATTTGTTTATGAAAGTTCATGTGAAAAAAGATCCACTTTTTCAAAAGGAAGGAAAAAATCTTGTTACAGAGTTGCATATTAAACTTACCGCTGCGGTACTTGGAACAATGTATAAACTCAAAACACTTGATGGAGAAATAGAATTGAAGATTCCCGAGGGCGTTGATTTTGGACAAATCTTGCGAGTGAAAGGGAAGGGTGTGCCATATGGTTCTGGAAAAAGAGGAGATTTACTCGTTCATCTCAATATTAAAGTGCCAACAAGACTTTCCAAAAATTCAAAAAAAGCTTTTGAAGAATTGAAAGGAGAGGGGATATAGAAACAGAGGTCTTGCTGAACGGGCGATTCTTCCCGCAAAGAAGAATCGAGCAAAAAGAACTTGAGATGTGAAATATCGAAAAAGTTTTTTTGAAAAAGGCGAGTCTTTTGTTTATTGGAGATAACATTAAAGGCAGGGTTTCGCTTTGCGAAACCCTGCCTTTAATTATTATTTTTGTATAAAATTTTTCTTTTCAGAGTCCTATTTTTAGGATATAATTGATTTTCTATGAAAAGAGGACAACATATAAAAATCAATCAAGTATGGCGCGCTTTTTGGGGTGGCATTCGACCAAGTAAAACATCATTTTTCTTGTCTTTTGTGTTGTTTTTTATGTCTCTTGTTGTGAATATTTTTGTACCGCTCTATTATAAAAAGTTTTTTGATGTGCTTGGCTCGGCAGGAAGTAATCGTGCAATCTTAGTGCCGGCTCTTATACACATTATTATCATGGTCGCAATTTTGCAGTTTGTGAATTGGTTTTTATGGCGTATTGGTATGTTTATTTACAACGCTATGCAATCGACGGTAATCGTGCGATTAAAACAAAACGCGTTTGATTACATGTCCTTGCATTCGTACAGTTTTTTTGCAGATAATTTTAGCGGAAGTCTTGTGCAACGTGTGAATCGCTTCAGCCGATCTTTTGAAGCGCTCTGTGATACTGTCACGTTCAATATTCTGCCTGTTCTTGTTACGATTGTTGGATCGACTGTTATTGTGTGGTTTATCGCTCCTACTATTTCATTCGTTATTATTGGCTGGGTAATTATTTTCCTGTCGTTTAATATTATTTTTTCGCGATGGAAAATTAAATATGATGTTGCTGCCGCGGAAGCTGACTCTCAGACAACGGGATATCTTTCTGATGCAATTACAAATAATACCGCGATTTCTTTTTTCACGGGCTATCAATATGAATCGGTTGGATTCAAAAATGTCTCGGATGATCAAGGGAATAAAATGAAATTTTCTTGGAATCTGAGCGAAATATCCAACTCGGTGCAAGGATTTCTCGTTATCGTGGTTGAATTTTTTGTCATGTACTACGCCATACGGTATTGGCAGAATGGATTTGCAACCATCGGTGTTTTTGTTTTGGCGCAGACATATGTTATCGGTCTTGCCCAGCAGCTTTGGGGTCTCAACAGTGTGGTTAAGAGAATTCTAGAAAGTATTGCTGATTCAAAGGAAATGGTTGATATCATGCTTTTGCCTCATGGGATTCAGGATATTCCGAAAGCAAAAACGCTGAATGTTCCGAACGGAGAAATTGTTTTTCATGATATCGGATTTAATTTCAATGAAACTCGCGAAGTATTGCATGATATTAATTTGACCATCAAGCC
>Ga0302186_10001628_pt1 | contig 18294 bp, 21 predicted proteins | sample II_Bog_E1_2_FD_198782 | JGI IMG/M metagenome (GOLD analysis project Ga0302186, IMG submission 198782) | Peat permafrost microbial communities from Stordalen Mire near Abisko, Sweden - II_Bog_E1_1 | ecosystem: Environmental > Terrestrial > Soil > Wetlands > Peat | place: Sweden: Abisko...
AAAGAGGAAACTAAGAAATTCCTGATAGACGACTTCAATGATATATATTTTTTGAATCCCGAATCAAATCTTTCAAAAATTTACCTTCCTACATACATTAATAATTATAAACAAGAGCAGGCTTTTACATTAATGAATGGAAAAATTATCATTGTTTCCTCTGATCAAAATACTTATAATTCATTTGAAAAAAATCCAATTTCAGAAATAATGGATTGTGTGGAGTTTTGTAAATTTTTTTTACTTATTTTTCATGAGAGATGTGGGCATTTTAACAGAAAGATTGTGAGAGATAAAGGGTTACTTTTCTTAAATTCTTTTAAATTTGGAAAAGAATCTGGTTTTTATGTCGAAAAAGAGTGTTTTTTTGAATATGATCTCCTAAAAATGTTGAATAAGGACTTGGCTTTATTTTTGTTATTTCCTTTAACTTGGGAAAATGTTTTGAGTTTTGATAAATCATTAAAAACATTTTTAAAAGGGAAAGTAATTTCAGAGATAAAATTACCAAAAACATTCCAGACAACTAATGAAAAAAGCTATTTTTCTTATTATGAACCCAATAATTTTGATTTTCTTTCTCTTTATAAAAATGTGCACCAACGTTATGGTTATAATAATCATAAAAATGATGAAGAAATTAATCCTGAGGTTGATGAGGAGGAGGATGATGATGATGAAGTTAGCCAGTTAAGCAAAGTACTTGGATCGGATTTATTGGAAAATTCGAAAAATTCTATCAAATTTAATGAAAGTCAGTTATATATGGAAAATCAAAATATTCCTTTGGCTACTGGACACATTAAGAAAAAAATTAAAAAAAAAAAAGTTATTGAAAGATCTTTAAATTAATTATAAGTTTTTTGGAGAGAACTTTGAATTTAAATAACTTAAATTTTTAATACTTGTTGTATTCAAACTCATTGAAAAAATATTTAAAATATATTATAAATTTAGAAAAATTTAGGTTTGAATTTAAATTTTTTTTTTATGTTTATATTTCTCCTTGTAGTAAACATTTATAAATTGAGTTATTTCTAAAATTTGTCTCGTTTTTAAAATTAAAGTTTTTTCTAGGAAATTATTTATTATTTTAATTTATGCATTTCAAAATGTTATTCTCTATTTTCTTCAAAAATTGACTGTGCAATAATCCCAAGGGACACAAGAAGCAAATCCCACACAATCTCCATAATCTTTATTTCTTTCTTCTTTAAGCATCAAGCAAAACCATTTCAGACTTTCAGTTGCCATAAAATTTTCGGTTCTGCCACATTCCTCCCTATTTCTCTGATACATATCTTCCACCTTTATATCATAATAATACATTCTATATGCCCCAATCATCAACCCAGTCCTATCGCATCCATAATGGCAATGTGCATAAATTATTTGAGGTTTATCAAGCTTTGTGCTCAAAATTTCATGAATCCTCTGGACCTTTTCCTCCATTCCATCGATTTCGACGAATCGCTTTGCACTAGCTTCAGCCCAACTTAATGGCATCATATCCGGAGTTACCAAACCGCTGAATGAAATTGGCCATTCAACAAATGAACCAATTGTTTTGCTTTCATCAGTTTTCCAGAAATTGTATTCATATTTGTAATCGGTGAAAGGTTCTTCCACAATCCACAAAAGAGAAAAATCGAGCAAGCTGAAGTCTTCTGGAAAAGCAACGCCAACTGCCTCACTTCTGTTTTTCATATATGCAGATAATGTGTCGAAAGCAAAAGATTCATTCAAAACTGGAAGGTTACCACGAAAGAAAAAATTTCCTGTTGTGGTGTTATATTCAACAAGATGGACTTTTTCAAAGAGCAAATCCTCACAATGAATTGAAAATAGCAATGCAAGGAGGAGAAGAAATTTCATCATATTTTTTATTTCAAAATTTATAAATTTTCTTACAAATCAATCTTTTGAACTTCGGAATATTTTTTTTTTTAAGAAAGTTTCTTTATTCCTCATAATTGTGCTAAATATATAATAACACAAATTAATGAGGAATTAGAAACGAAAGATAGTCAAATCTCTTTATTTGAAAACATACAAAATTTTATAAAATTCAAAAAAATCAAATGCTCTATATATTTAGAATGTTCTCAATAGATTAAATTTTTTATTTCCTCAATGAATTTAGTTGCTCTCACTATCACTATCACTAGAGGCGGCTTCCTCGCTCACTATATCTGCAATGTTGCCATATTCCTGAGCATATTGTTCATCAGTTCTTCTTGTGATTGGGGTATTATCTCCATCAACTCTTTGTCTTAAATATTCTGCAATTCCAGCAACTTTATCTTCGAAAATTATAATCACATCATCTAAAACTCCATTTTCATCATTTCTTCTATTAGTTTCAGCAATATAATATTCTCTCTTGGCATTCAGATCATCAATAGCATCATTTAAAGCATCGATGCTTTGATCATAATCTTTTTGCGATTTTTCCTCATAACTTTTAGCAACATCAAGATCGATTTGGAGTTTGTTTTGGTATTTGGTTTTTCTTTCTAGTTCTGTGTTGAGTGTGATGTTTTCTTGTTCCACGCTTTCTTGCCAATTCGCGAAATCATAATTCGCTTGAATTTCATGATCTTGCAGGTTTTGCATGGAATCCTTGAGATGGACTTGTAAGTTTTGCAAAAGAGTCACAACTTTGTCGATTAAGGTTGAGGAAAGGTCACTGTTGGCGAGAGTAGAGGAGAAATCAGAAATATCTAAGGCACCTTGGTCATTATCTTCGTAGTTTTCTCTTCCTAAATAGCAGCATTACAAAAAAAAAATCTTAAAAATTAAAATTTACTTGATGATAAAGCCATGAAACTTTTCAATGCATCCTTATTGAACAAACTGGTGTATTCCTTTAGTTTGCTTGTGATGGTATGCATTTGTGGGTTGGCGACTATATTTAAGCCAGAATTTTGTTGAATTGTCAAATCTGAAATCAATGCTTGGATCACTTTCATAGCATCACTATGTTCTTTCAAGGCCTTGACGAACATGGCGTTGGAATAACATCTGTGTTCAGATAATTCGTCCAATTGGTTCAAAACGTCGGTTTGTCGTTTCACGATCCAATTTATATAATTCTTAGTGTCAGTTAATTGAGTCTCAACCCATTGTCTATGTCCTGAAGCATCTTTGAAAGCCTGGTTCATTCTATCTCTAATGGCAGATAATTCGGATATTTGTTGAAGACCCTCTGTTTCTTGAGTTGAATTATTACTATCAGCAGTAGATTGTTCGTTCAGGTTTGAAAGTTTAAGATCGTTTAAAAGAGAAAGAACTGTGTCAACTGCATCTAAAGCTTTGGTTTTAGCTTGGAGAAGAGTTGAAACTTTTGCGTTTAATTTATCTTTAAAACGATCAGCTGACACCAAAGATAAGCAGAGGAGAGCCAAAAGGAAAAGGGGTGTCGTGGTTTTCATTGATTATTTAAAGAAGTTGGGTTTCGGGACTTTTATTGAATAGGTAGTTTATTAGAGCTTTTGCTTTGAATTAAAGAATTTAGCTATTGCAACGTTTTGTTAATCGTTTTTTTGTATTTAAAACAGCTAAAAATTCGTTTTTTTGAGTGAGAAATTTAGTTAGGAATTTTTTACAAATATTTTTTTTTTCGTTTCCTCTTTTTTTTTTAAAAAAATTAAAGGCCGAGTGTTTTGCAGACATTTTCGATAATATCTTCGTAGCTTTAAGGGAGGAAATTTAAAAAAAAAAAATTTTTTTTAGATTTTAGGGAAAATGATTTTTTTCATTATCATTCGTAAATCCCAAAATCACTCCTCATCCTTCTTGATTATCTTCAAAAATAACTAAATTCGTCCAAAATATCTGGGAAATGCTAAAAATATTATTAAAAAACCAAGAACTAACATATTTTAATACAAAAACATCTAACAAAGCTTTATTATTTAGTTCTCTGAGCCTCTTTATTTATATCATCCCCTTTGTTGAATCCTTTTGTTTGAGAAATATTCAAAAATATAAAATTCATTTTTTTCTCTTGAAATCTAACATAATCCCAATTTTACCATCTGAAAATTGATTTCTTTTTTTTATTTTTTAAAGATTATATCAAAAATAATTCAAAAACATAAAATACCCTAAGAATTTATTTGAAAATTATGGTGGATCAAACAAACAAAAAAATCACAATTCGCCCTGCTACTATAGAAGATTGTGACCTCATTGTCTCATTAATTAAAGGACTCGGCATATATGAAAAAGCCACTGATTTGGACATGCCTGTGACCTCTGATTTGATACGAACAAATGTTTTTCAGAAAAAATATAGCGAAATTTTAATTGCGGAACTTGATGGTTTAGCAGTGGGCTATTGTTGCTTTTTCCATAATTTTTCAACTTGGTTGGGGAAACCTGGCATTTGGATTGAGGATATTTTTGTTTTACCACAACATAGAAAACAAGGATTAGGGCTTAGTCTGTTTAAAGAAGTCGCAAAAATTTGCCAAGAAAGAGATTGTGCAAGATTAGAATGGACCTGCTTAACATGGAATGAACCAGCTTTAGAATTTTATAAGAAAATGGGAGCTAAACAAATGAATGAATGGATTCAACACAGGTTGGACGAAAAAGGCATAAAATCCTTGGCAGAATCAAAAATTTGAATGTTCTTTTGTGTTCAGAAAATAAAAAGAAATTAATAATTTTAAAATTTTAGCATTATTTTCGAGAGGAAAAACTTTGGAAAAAATATCCTTTGTCTTGATTTTTTTTTTCCAATTAAACTTAATTTTATTTTTGAAAATTTAAAAGTTTATAGTTATAATTTTTTTATTCTAAGGAGGTCCAGAAATCTAAAAAAAATTAAGCTAAATCAGAATTGAAAAAATATTCCAGAAATTTTTTGGTTACGTTTTTTTATTTCCTTTGATCTATCCTTCAGAAGAAATTTTTTGGGGATCTAGCTTTAAATTACGTAAAATTTCTTGTCCTTTTTCTCCGTGTTTGTTTGACTCTAGAATCCAATTCGAATATATTGGTTGCAAATCATTTGGATGAACGGGTCCATTGTAAAATGGTTTGGAAACAATATCCTTACTTAATGGGGACTCCGGTTTGAAGAAGTCACTATCTTCTATTTCGATTTCTTTTTTATTGCTATCAATTTCTTCTCTTAAGTCTATATTTTTATAATTAGATTGAATAAATATATTATTACTTTGTTCAGATTGTGAATTAGCCATCAAAGAAAACAATGCATTTGCCACCTTGTTTTTTCCTTCTAAATCACTCAGTCTTTTGTTATGATTGGCTCGCTTCATATAATCTTCATGAGATATTGCTTTTTCATTTGCCCCAATTACATCAATCCATTTCTCTTCTCCTCTTTATTATTTAGATATTGCAAATTCCTCATTTATTCCGAAAAATTACTTTAATCCAAAAGCTGGAATGTCCATCGCTATAACAATAGTTGATGGCATATTGGCCTGTCTAACTGATGGTTTATCCTTTCGTAATTTAATTTGAGAGTTGAGTTTCAAAGTTTGCACATTGAAATCAGAAAGGAAAATACAAAAGAGGGAAAACCAAATCAATAATATGGGTTGAAACATTTTATTTAAGAAGAAAAAACTTCATTTTTTGTAGTTTATACGAAAAATAAAAGAAAAAAAAATCAAAGGAATTTTAATTAAAGAAATGACGAAAAAAAAAAAATTAAAGAGTTTTCGGGTGAAATTTAATAATCTAATTAAGAAATGGAAAAATAATAAAAAGTCTTTATGTTCTAAATTTACGAGGCTCAAAAATAGATCACTTAAATTTAGATAAAATGAAAAGAAGACAAAATTTATAATAATTTCAATGCAACAAAGTCTAAACTTCAAAAGCATCTACATGTCTGAAAATAATGAAGAGACTACCATGAGTTGTGAGATTTGTTGCGAAAGATTAGCTTCTCCTGATAACCAAATTGTCTTTTGCGAGCTGTGCAATCTCGGTGTTCATCAATTTTGTTACGGAAACCCTTTGAGTAATGAAATTCCGGAAGGTTTTCTATTCGATTAATCTTTCGCAAAATATCTGTGAAACATTAAATTTTTTGCATTTTAGGAGATTGGTATTGTGATCGATGTCAATACTGTCTTGATAACAAAATAGAACCAATAAGAATTAAGTGCATGTTATGCAGTTACAGTATCGGTTCATTAAAAAGATTGAAAAACAATAAATGGGCTCACATAATTTGCGTAAACTGGATTCCAGAAATATACTTTGAAAATTCCTTGTAAAACTTAATAATAGGACATTTATAAAAATTTCTATAGAGAGAAAAATGTTCTGAGCTTCATGAATGAAGGGAATTTTAAAAAACGAAAGCATAGAACATGTTATCTCTGCGGTTCAAAAGAAGGGTATTGCATTTCCGTAACAAACCTATTTTTTTCGAAAATGAAGTTTTGATTAAATAGTGTGAATTTTCCTACAAAAAGGTGAAATGCCAAAAGTTTTACCATGTGTTTTGCGCGAAGAAATATAAAGTCATATTTTCAGAACGTCTTATGTCGATTTATTTGTTCGATATGAAACATAAGTAAGAAAAGAAAATTATAGAGAATATTAAATAAATTGAACCAAGGTACATAAAAACTTTTTGTCTTGAGCATCTTCGAAAAGAGTTTATTGAAAACAAAGAGTTCGGGCTTGAAGAAGGCTTGCAAAAAGAGAAAGATGATTGGATTCAAAAAGAAATCATTATGAATAGGACCAATTTGGATGTAACTCAAATCAAACCAGAAATATACCAAGATGCTGAACTTGAAGAATTCAAATTTCAATATAATCGTATATTTTATAACTGATAAATATTTTAATGAATATTTTCAATAGAAATCACCAATTATATTATTGGAAATAATGATGAAAGTGAAGAGGTCCAGGAGATTTCACAACTTTATATAAAACCTCCAAAACCAAAAGGAAGACCCAAATACAAACGCAAAAAACACCTATATTTTACACAGATCAAGAACCTTGACAAAGACAATGAGGTGTTTTCCATTCAGCCTCCTCTTGTTGAAAAAAAAATCAAGCAGGATATTTCTCAAACTCCATCATCAACTAACAAAAAAGAAATTCAATTCTTTCAGAATGAATCTGAAAATGACGATTACTTAAGCAGCACATCCAATAACTTCCATGAAGAGAGATCAGAAGATTTGACTCAAATTAAAACTTTCCATCAAGGAGAATCCATTTTTGTTCCAATTACAATTGAAAAAAATAACACTCTTATGGAACATGCAAATTCCAATTTCGAAACATTTACTCAATCCAAACTGGGAGAAGATTCCCCTCAATATGATAATATATCCTTTGAACATCGGGCTAATTTCATCACATTAAACAGCAGTGAGTCAGAAGAAAAGGAAAAAGAATTGAATCAAGTCAAAGTAAATGAGGAACTTGATGATGTAAAGAATTTTATTTTATTATATGATTTTTACAAATGTTTCTAAGTAGGACTTTTTCTACTTAAAGGATTCTTTCAAGCGTTACGAGGTGGTCGATAAACTCAAGCAAGGACAACTTTTAAGCATTGAAACACTCAAGCAAAATCAAACCTTTTCGCAATTTTTTAACACTCTCCAATATGGAAGATCAAAAATACAATATTTGGATAATCCTTTCTTAACGAAACCTTCAGATAAAATCCAAATAAATGACTTAGAACTTTTAGACAAATGGGATACAAATTTAGAACTGAAAAACATCAGCATGAGGATTCTGAATTATAAGAGAAACAATGATGAGAGTAATGAGAAAAATGGATCAAAAAATAAAGAAATATCTGAAAAAAAGATAAAAGAAGAGAAAAAATATGAAAAGAATGAAGAATTCATTACAAGGATTTCGTCTGATTTTGCTTATTTAAACAATTTCGATTTTGAAGGCTTGCCCTATTTCAAAAATCAGAAAAATTACTAAATTTAAATTGGAGAAATGTCATTTATTAGTTTTTGGTTTAAATTTTTTTTTTATTAGAAGCCTTTTTTTTAAATAATTGATAATTTCTTTAAAAATAATTATTAACAACTCTCAGCAAAAGGAAAATTAGAAAATGGCTACATCAAATTATGAAAAAGAGGTCATTTTCGCCTTCCTGAAAAAACTTCAAGGAGATATCAATGCTGTATTTAATGAAATGAAATCAGATTTTGAGAAAAATCCTCCAGTTTCAAATATAAAAGAAAGATTTTTGGTATTTTTAATTTATAATATAAATAAAATGACTTTGGTTAGAAATGGAAATCTCGTTATGCGGACATTGTTCATTCAAATTTAAAGGACACAATTTTTTTAAAAGATAAAACTATCGACCAGACAAATTTTGACTTCAAAGACTTTTTGCAAAAAGTAACGGAAGATTACCAAAATGATAATGAGTTTCTTGATCTCTTAAAATCAGTGAATCAAGAAATAGAAAGTTTAAAGGATTTCATTCGGAACCATCTGGCAAAGGATAGTTCAATATATTATGTTAAAGAAATTTAAGTAAAAAAATAAAATAAAAAAAACTAATATGTTTTTAATTTATGGAAACAAAAAATAATTTTGAAACAAAACAAAAGAAAAATTAAGTATTGAAATAAATGAAAATCCTTAAGAAATAAATGAGTTAGGACTTAAATAAATATTATACTATTCTTAAAAATCTTCAAAAAATGGCATTGTTGTCTACCTTATGCCTGCTTTTATTCATAGTTTCGTCCTCCTTTTCCATTGAAACCTCTTCTGAATTAACAATAGTCCCTTCCACCACAACAGTTGCTCAAAGCACTGCTCTCAACGTCACCTGGTATAATTCAGATCCAGCTAGTTCTGATGATTGGATCGCCTTTTGGCAAATCGGTTCTAATCCTTCAACTGATAGCAACTTTGTCCAATTTTCATGGCAATACACTTATGGAGGACAATCTTCTGCTCCTTCGACCGTCAACAAAAGTCCTTCGACAACCGGAACTATTGCTTTAGTGGCTCCTTCTCAAACAGGTGTATATCAAATGTATTATTGCTTAAATAATGGATATACATGTCCCACTTCAGTGAAAATTGAAGTTGTTCCGGCAATTCTGCCTAAAGTCAATTGTCCTAAGGATGGGAAAGTCATGTCATCCATTGAACACATTATACTCATTGTTTCTGAAAACCATTCATTTGATAGCATTTATGGTTCTTATTGTGAAGCTCCGACTAATAGCAATCCTCAATGCACTGAAGGTTCCAAGTGTTGTGAAGCTGCTCCTGCAGTATTATCAGGCAGAACTCCTTATGATCTCACTGATGCTGAAAACGTTGCGTTTGATCCTGATCACTCTCAAAAAGGAGAAGTTTGCAAGCAAAATGGAGGCAAAATGGATAACTATGTTGGACTGGCTTGCCCATTCAGCTCAGATGACAGGAACTTTGCCATAGCTGATGAAACTTCAGGCCATATCTATAGACAAATGGCAAGAAATTACGCCATGGCTGACAGATGTTTCCAATCTGCTGCCGGTGCCAGCTCTGAAAATGATATGTATTACATAACAGGACAATTTTTATTCATTGATAACTTGGCGGTTCCTCAAAATTCGGACTTGATTGGAGCTAGATGTTACAATAACAACTTCTTAACTTTTTACAATCCAACAATCTTGGATTTATTGAGTGAATGTGGTGTTTCATGGGTAAATTATGCCGAAGGGTATGGAATCAATCCCTCAAGCACACAATGTTATCCAAATTACTATGATGCATCAGATTTTGCTGCTTCTTATTATCCTAGACTGACAAACAATCCTGAAGATCATTGGAAAGATATGCAAGAATTCTTTGCTGATGTTTCAAAAGGCAATTTACCATCGTATGGTTATATTAAAGGTTTAGGAATTAATAGTGAACATCCGGGTAATACATTATCTGGAGGTGAGAATATAACTCAATTAGTTATTGATTCTGTGCAAAATTCTGAAAAATATAGAAACAATACTTTGATTATTTTGATCCCTGATGAATCTGGTGGCTTTTACGATCACATCACACCTCCAAATGTAAGCGCAATTGATGGACAACCCTATGGGCCAAGAATACCAATGGTTTTAGTTGGAGATGCTGTTTACAAAAATTATGTTTCACACATTCAAATGGAACCAACCTCCATTGTGAAGTTTATTGAATGGAATTGGTTTGGAGGAGAAACTGGACAATTAAAAACCAGAGATCAAGTTGTTGCAAATTTGGGAAGCTTGATTGACCCAGAAAAAGCTGGCATTCAGGTCCCCATATGGTAATAAATATAATTAAAAAAAAATTGATCATAAAATTATTAAAAATTTTCTAAATTTTAAGAATAAATTTGTAATATGTATTCGTTTTGACAAAGAGCGAAGGTCTAACAAATAATATTATATTTCAGAAAAAAAAAAAATTCCAAAAAAAATTAAACCGAAATGAAAATTTTACGTCACAAATTTGGTATCTTGAAATTTGAATTTAAATCGGATATAAAAATGTTTGAGTTTGAATTCTAGAATATAAAAAAAAAATCAAACAAAACCGAAGATGTTGAAAACTTGTATCCTCCTTTTCCTCGCTGTTGGAGTGTTCTCTCGTTACTCCGCTGGTTTCCTCGACGAGAAAGCCCCTGCTGAAAGTGAGCACATCATCACCTACGTCAACAGTCTCCAAAATACATGGGTTGCTGGTCACAATTCTCGTTTCGAAGGCCTCACCCTCGGTGACGTTAAGGGACTTTTGGGTGCTTTGAAAGAGCCAGTTGACAGAAAACTCCCAATGAAGGAGAAAATCGTTGCCGCCAACATTCCAGACTCATTTGATTCCAGAACAGCCTGGCCAAACTGTGCCTCCATCAAGGAGGTCAGAGACCAATCAAACTGTGGTTCTTGCTGGGCCTTCGGTGCTGTTGAAGCTATGAGCGACAGAATTTGCATTGCCTCCAACCAAGTCAGACAAGACAGATTATCTTCTGAAAATTTGGTCGCCTGCTGCGGCTCTTGTGGCATGGGATGCAATGGTGGATACCCATCATCTGCTTGGGACTACTGGCAGAGCACCGGTCTTGTCACCGGTGGTCTTTATGGAGATTCCACCACTTGCCAACCTTATTCTTTGGCCCCATGTGACCATCATACCACTGGAAAATACACCCCTTGCTCTGGTGATGCTGATACCCCAAGCTGTTCAAGCACCTGCCAAAGTGGATACCCAACTTCTTATGATGCTGATCTCAGATTCGCCACTTCCGCTTACAGTGTTTCAAGCGATGCCTCTGCAATCCAAACAGAAATCATGACCAATGGACCTGTTGAAGCCGCCTTCGACGTCTATGAAGATTTCGTCAGCTACAAATCAGGAGTTTATGCCCATACCACAGGAAGCTATTTGGGTGGCCATGCCATCAAAATCCTCGGATGGGGTGTTGAAAACGGAAGCGCTCATTGGATTGTTGCCAACAGCTGGAATGAAGATTGGGGTGATCAAGGATTTTTCAAAATTGCCAGAGGATCTGATGAATGCGGCATTGAAAGTGGTGTCGTTGCTGGTATCCCCAAATTATAAATTGCACAATTAACATTATTTAAGTATCACTCCTCATAAAGAAAAACAATCGCAAGAAAAAACATTTTCTTTTTTTAAATAATGTTTTTTTAATTTTTTGGTTTTTTTTTTTTTGGAATATTATAAAATATTTAAATAAAACATAATTTCTTCAGTTAGACCTTAAGTCTTGTATTTAGATTTAATTTCATTTATAATTTAATTTCAAAATTTCTCAATAAAATAGTTTTTTCCTTCAGAAATTAATAAAAATTTATTCAAAATCATCGTATCTCAGAAATTCCCTAAATAAAATGGAGTCCCGAATGACCAAAAGACTTACCAAGGATTTGGAATCGATCCAAAAAAACTACAAGGACACGTTCCAAGTGGAATTGCCAACGAATGACATTAAGCTTTGGCATGTTTCATTTGAAGGTGCTTTATCTACTATATATGCTGGAGAAAAATTCAAGTAGTTATTTTTCTTTTTTACTTCATCTCCTTATATTTTATCAAACCATAACTGCTTTTTTGTTTTTTTTCTTTTATTAAAGGCTTCAATTCAAATTTTCACCAGAATATGTAATCCTTCTAGATTAATTTTTTTTTAAGGGAACTAACTCTAACAGATTTTTGTTATGAAATGTTAATTTTTTACCATGTCTAGCCCATTGAGTCTCCTGAAGTTATTTTCAATGGAAAACCACCAGAGCATGAGCACATTTATTCCAATGGCTTCATTTGTTTATCGATATTGTATGATGGTAAGAAATTAGATAAAATTTTTTTTTTTTTTTAATTTTTCAAATTTTTATCTAATTTTTCATAGAATGGAGCGCGGCCTTGACTGTTTCTTCGGTTTGCATGTCGATACTTTCGATGCTCTCAAGTGCCAAAAAAAAATCCAAGCCCTACAATGATGCGGAATTCATAAAAAGAGCTGCTGGAAGAGGTCCTAAAGCTTTTTATTGGTAAAATATTTTCCTTTCTCTTTAAATCATTATTAACATTTGTTATCGCTACTTTATGGTATTCTTTTGAAAATATGTAGGAGCTTCGATGATGATAAGGTTTAAAGAAAAGGAAACGCTGAAATCTCCATGCAAAAAGAGGAATTAAGAATTAAAACCTAATTTCTTGGCTTCTTAAATAAAAACGCAATAAAAAATTGTGAAACAAATAAATTTTTTTTTTTTGGGTTGAAAAAACATCAAAAATTATAATTTTTTTTATTTTGAATTATTTTTTTGCCATGAATAATATGAATACTATCTTTATTTTGAATAAAAATTTTTTAAAATTTAAAATTATTTTTATTTCAAGGTGTTAAAAAGAAATATCAAAAAAAGAAAAAATTTATTTTTTGAAATTTTATTTTGAAATATATCAAAAAATGGATTTAGAGAAAAATTTGTTAGAAATCTCTCAACTCACCATTTTCTGCTTATCCATTGGGAAAGAAAAAGATCAATTCATTAAGTCTTTCATTACAACATTAAATGAAAAATTTTCAAAAACAAATTTGTCAACATTTTATCAAACTGAATTAAAAGAGAAATCAAAAATCAGTTTTCCTTTAAAAGTAAGTATATGAAACTAAATTAATGATCTTTTATTGATGAATAAAAGAATTGGAACGAAAGCAATTTAGTTAAATGCAAATTCGTGGGAAAACCTTATCAAACGGAATGGCCTGAATTTCAAATATATTAGTTTTTCATATATTTATTAAAAAACAAAGATCATTAGTTTTTATTGTAAATAGCAAAAACAGCGGAATCATTGGTGTTTATGACAGATCCGTTAGTGACACTACACAAATAGAAAATGATTTTAACAGATTTAAAAAAGTTTGCTTTTCTAACAAAACATTTTTATTTATAGAAATAATAGAAAGTGATGGATGAAAAAGTGACGGTTTACAGAATTTTTATTTTCAATGCTCCAGAGAACGAAAATTTAAAATATGAACAAGACCCCTTTATCATCATGATTCCTAATTTTACATTGAAAGTACATTAAGTTCATATTAAAATTTGCTAAATTTAATTTATTAAAGGAAAAATATGAAGAATTCTTAAGTATAGAAATTCAAGGGATGGTTTGTTCGATCATCCAGCATTTTGGATCTGAAATTCAAAAAATGAAGTTCTTTAAAAAAAAAAAGAATACCTTTTTAATATTTTTGTTTTTTCAAAAAGAAACGATTCAAATACGAGCATTCTTTTTAATTTGAAGGAAGAAAAAATGACAGATGTGGCGAAACTCAAGAAAAGAAAACAAGGCAGATGTCTCAAAATAATGGGTGATTTTTCAATGATGATCAACTGTTATAATGTTTAGCAAGAATATAATTTTATTTTAATATTTTTGAATTCAAGGATTCTCTTGGATTTTATAATCAAGCAGCTGATATCTTGAAAAGCAATAATGATTTCTTGTGGTATGGGGGCACATTGGAAGGGATTGCAGCTGTATTAATATCCAAATTCTTTTTGCCAAAAGAACTATTAAATTTGTCAGTGGACCCCGAAATACTGCAAAAGGATAAACCAAATGAACAAGTATTTAATAATTACAAAAAAAAATTCATAATTTTTGAAAGGAAATCGTAAATCGATTGAAAGAAGCCGTGGCCTCATATAAAAAAACCAAATTTGTTCATTTCGAAATTGAGGGTTATATCAAAATCCTCTATTTCCTAAAAAGATTTTCCAGCAAAACTTTCTTCAACGAAGTTTTCTATTTTTTATTTATAGACATATTACTATTAAAATAATGAAAATTTTGTTCAGACTGTCAGATATTCTCTTGAAAATATACCTTCGCTTTCAAAAGAAGAAACCATAAAGGTCTATTTAAAAATCGCAAATCTCTATTATGATTTGAATCTTTTCAGAAAATTCGCTTTATTTTTGCGACAGGTCATTAAATAAGATGTATTTTTAATTAATGCTTAAAAAATAAAAAAGATGGCTTCAATGTTTATTGCTGAGAACTCAGATTTATCAAAAGACCTTTATCTTTTAGCAAGTCCCTTTTACAATTTTCCCAATATGACCAATAAACCACCTTTCCAAAATGTGAGAAACGAAAGAGTTTCCCCCAAACTTCAGCTTGAATTTTTGAATGAATTCATGAACGCAAACAGCAATGATTATTTTCGGTAAAAAAGGAACTATTAACTTAAACTTTTGAAATAATTATAGGAGAAACTATATTTTATTGGAAACACTTCAGACATTTTTAAAAGATTGCAATGTCGCAACCCAACAAACCAACGTCAAAAACCTCAATCTAAATTTAAATTATACAAATATGGTATATCCCGCAGATTTGAGATGTTTTCCAGAATTGGTGCAAATTATTCCAATCTTACCAAAGGAGAATTATAAACGGAATTTTTATATGGAAAAAACTAAGGAACTTTTTATTTTCGAACCATGGAAAAAAAACAAATCCACATTGAAATATCCATTGAATGAGCCAATTAATCTTAAGTTTTAAATTTTTAAAAATGTTAAATATATTTTCTTGTTGTTAATAGGGTGATCTTAACAAATCCTTTTGATGTTGACATATTTATAGATCTTCTTTTTTTTTCTGTCGAAGGAGTGGAAATTTTATCTTATCCAAGTTCAAAAAATTCATTTTTATTTTTGAAAAATTAAAAAAAATTAAAGGTTCATTGTATCTTTTGGCACGAGCGAACAAAATCGAGATCTTCCAAAAAATAAAACCCATAAAAACCGGAACCTTGAATTTAAAAGGGATGATCACAAAATGTTTCAATATGAGCGGGTTTCATCCAATAAACCCCAAAGGAGTAGGTCAACATTATATCGATAAATTTGGCGAAAAAGGTTTGGTTGAAAATTCTCTTCAACTAATGAATTTGCATGAAATCGAAATATTTGATCAACAGCCAGACTTAAAAGTATAATTTAAAAAAGAGCAATTATTAATAAGGAAAATTAGATAGAATTTATGAGTCAAGAACCTGAATTAAAATTTTTGAAAACACAGAAAGTTTCTATTTCATTTAGAATATTTAATAGAGGTCAGTTTCCATTGAAAATATTAAATGATTAACTCATAAAAAAAGGCTTATTGAATATAAATCTAATAAAAATGACTGGATTTTTAGAATATCAATATCCTGGTTTTCAAGAATGTAATTTACTTGATTTTAAATATATTTTTTTTTATTTTTGTAATAGTTCAAATAAATTGTGATGACTTGGTTCCCCTTGAAGAAGATCAATATAAGATAGTTCATTTAAAAGAAGAGGACATTCTTGCTGACTTTATATCAGATAAACACAATTATTATAAAGATTTACCAGAATTGAAAACTAACAACGTTTTGAAGAGAATCACATTAACCTTCACGTATTTTTCAGACATGAATTCTCTGTACCTTAAAGAAGAAACCATTTTCAAAGAAATACAAGTTATTTACTTATATATTTTTTTATATATTCAATAAACATTAACTTTCAAAGATATTGGAAGGACTTGAAATTGAAAACATTGACATAAAAGATGAATATGCCCAAAATAATTTAAATTGCGGTGTCAATGTTTTTGATATTATCAGTCTAACGGATAGCTTTTATCTTTCGATTTCATTGGAGAACTTTTGCGATGATAATTACCGTTTTCTGATTAATTTTTTTTCTCCGATTCTGAAGAAAAATCTGGCCAGCATCGAAATCAACGAAAAACGCAGCATTAAAAAGATTTTCAAATTCAAGAAATTCGAAAAAAATGAAGGCTTAAAATCCTGGGATGACTTGATAAAAATCAACTGGGAAAGTCTCGATATGAAGGCCAAAGGTGTTTTGGAAATAAAGGATAATTTTGACAAATTCTTCAATAAGATTTTCATTTGCCCTGTAAAATAGATATTATTTATATTTTTGGAAAAAGGAATTTATATTATTATAGCTCAAAATCGATGTTGATTTGCAAGGATGCAAATTCGAAAACAACGTTTTCACTGTTTTCCAATATCAACCAATGGATCTCGTTGCAAAATTCAGTTCAGAGGAAAATATGGCATTGACAGTATCATTAATAGTGAAAAAGGTATTTATAAAGAAATAATAAAAGAATCTGTATTTTTTTGATTGTTTATGAGTTATTTTTTAATGGAACTTCTTTTTTTTTTTTATTTTACTAAAAAAGAAGAAAATAGAGCTTCACTTTTAAAAATTTGTTAATAGAAAACAATATTTTAGGAGTGGATCTTTAGTTTTTATAATGTAAATTTGTACTTTTAATGTGAAAATTATAGATGGGGGAAAAAAAATGTATTAAATAATTTAAAATGTTTTATTGTAGAGTTTATGTTCAAGACAAAAGGAGGAAAATTTCGCAAAGGAAGAGATATTTTATGAAGGGAAAAAGGACTTCAACTTGTCCATTGAAAAAAACAACGGGTCCCAAGTTTCCGAAAACATCCGCATGATTTTCCTCAACACCAATCTTTCCTATAATATATGTTTTCGCTGTGTGGACAAAGTAAACAATAAGGTCTATTTGTACAAAGATCCAGTTTTAATTTATGTTAAAAAGTCTTAAATATATCGAAAATTTCTCATTGATTTAGTTAAAAAGTTAAATGAAATATATTATTCAGCTTCCCTTACAATTAAATTATAAACATTAAAAAGGCAAAAACAAATTCTCTATTTGTCCAAAGGTCCTAAACTCTTCACGATCTTATGATTCAGCAATTTTTCCCAAGTGAGTCTTTTTTTACAATCTAAATCAATCATTTTCTTGATCAAATCAATAAAATCCTCACTCCATTCATCAGGCTTATATGGTGGGAACTCTAATGGTTTCGATTTGGTATTTTCGAACAATTCAATGAAATTGTTGCCAGACCAAGGGGTCTTCTCAAAAGCCAGTTCATATAAAATGATCCCAAGGGACCAGATATCACATTGATTTGAATATACCCCATTTTCATAGACTTCAGGGGCCATATAAATAGGAGATCCCACACTTTTGGTGAGTAATTGTGTTTCTTTGCAATCTTCAACAAAACGCGAAAAACCAAAATCAGAGATTTTGAAACTACCTTTGTTTATCAGGATATTTTTTGGCTTCATATCTCGATGTATTATATTATTCGCCACCAAAACCGAATATCCTGATAAAATATCCTTTAAAAATTTGAGAATGTCTAGTTCTTGGAACTTAAAACGTTTCTGATAATTGAAAAGATCACCATCGCAACATTTTTCGAATAAAATATAAAGATTATGTTTAGTCAAAACAGCATCGACAAATTCCACGATGTTTTTATGCTTGATAACCTTCAAAATAGAGATCTCCCTTTCAAGGATTTCTCTGAATCGTTTCCTTTTATTTTCATCGTTCTCTGTCAGAATAAGAAGATTTATGGTTTTTGCTGCGAAGATTATTTTGCTGTTTGATTTTTTCTTTGCCTCACAAACGTAGCCATAAGTCCCGATACCAAGCTTGTTCTGAGGGTAAATTATGTAGTCCCCAGCTTGTTTTTTGGAGGAACTTGGTTCCATTTCTAATAGAATTGAAATTTTGAAATTGGTTTGAGAGTAATTATATAGACAATGGAATTATTTATTAAATAAAGTTTTCAGATTTAAACAGAATAATTATAATTAAAAAAAAAATAACAAATTTCCAAAAAATAATTTTTTTCCTGAAAACTTTAAGCGGAAAAAA
>Ga0302186_10001629_pt1 | contig 18291 bp, 11 predicted proteins | sample II_Bog_E1_2_FD_198782 | JGI IMG/M metagenome (GOLD analysis project Ga0302186, IMG submission 198782) | Peat permafrost microbial communities from Stordalen Mire near Abisko, Sweden - II_Bog_E1_1 | ecosystem: Environmental > Terrestrial > Soil > Wetlands > Peat | place: Sweden: Abisko...
AATCTCAAGTACACCCTTCGAATTATCATGACTTAACTTATTCCTAAGAACTCTTAAGAAAGCCTTGGCTGCTTCCTGAACATCCTCAGGCAATCGGCTTGTCCTTACGCATTCATCCGCAATTTCAGGCACTTGAAATGTCAAATTTTGATTATAATTGACCTCTTGTGGTTTGCTTCTCACTTCCTTTTCCTCACGATTGCTTCGATAAGTGTCAGAATGATTCGATTGATCGAAATGCTCCTCCTCTTCTTTTACATTTTCGAATTCTCTGATTTTGCTGACTTTTAAGCCATCCTGGCTTTTCCTCAAGTTGTCATTTTGGTTGCCATTATAATTTGGATTTTGATAGTTGCTGTTGTTAGCGTTATGATAAGTGTCAACAATGAGCATTTCTTGATTTGGTTGAGATTTTTCAATCGGTTGATATTGATTATTTTCGGAATCCGAGTCTTCGAAATGAACCACGAAATTATCAGAATATTTACGATTGAGATCAATTGGATCATTGGATAAATAATTTGGACGGTTATTTTCATATTTTATGATTTCCTGACGAACTGGGAGGACTTAAATGAAAGTTTATTTCGAGAAAAACTGTTTTATGAACCGAAGTTTTGGGGGTTGGAGGAGCCATATGAACTGGAATATGAGGGATAATTATACATATTTTGGGAAATAAAATATTAAATCAATTTTTAAATTATTATGGTTTTGTCAGCGAACTCCTTGGTGACTCTTAACTGACAACTGAGTCGTGAGCTTTTTTAAAAAACCATAAAATTCAATGCAAAAAACATAGAAAATACAAATTTCTATTTCCGTTTTCTCTTAGAACAATTGCTTCATCGGTGTTCAATGGTTGTAAAATCAAAAACTCCATGAAATCCTTCCGTGTTGAAAAACGAATGACACATGTTCCACATTCACAATTATTGTTGCATGTGAAAGCTAAAGGAATTCCCGCTGTTTGAAGGACATTTGCGAGATTTTCATTGAGTTGGGCTGTTATTTCGCGATTTAATGATAATTCCTTCGATTTTATTCGAAAAATCACGGTCTTTTGATGTCTAGAAAAAGGATTTGGATGAAGACTTTAGAGAATGGCTATACTACGTCAGACTGAAATAAAAGAGATTTGTGGCAAATATTCGGATTTTTTTCATTTGGATATTTTTTTTATTGAAACAAAAATCGAAGAAAATGTTTCTTTAAAATGTAATGAAAATTTCGAATGTTTATTATTAAAAAATGAAAATTACTTAGAAGAAAATAAATTTTCTTAAAAATGGATAAAAGGATGAAAAATAATACGAATATCCTGAGCTTTACAAGAAACTATGAAATCCACGCTAATAGAATCCATCCTCAAGAGAAAATACCAAAATTTAGCCGTGGTTGATCCTAAGGGAACTGATAAAAAAACTATGAATGAAAATTCTATAAGTTTCAAGTTTTTCAATTCCAGTTGAAAAGAAGGGGGAATTGATAAAAGAAGTTGTGGAGAATTAAGAATTGGAACAGTATAGGATTAATATTAATAGAAAATTTGATTTATATGTGATTAAATTTCGTTTTATTTTTAAGTTATTAATCATAATTAAAAATATGGATCATCAACCATATATGAAAATAAAATTCCTTTATAATTAATTATCATAACTTTTTAAATATCAAGTTGAATTTCTTTTGCTTTTGGAGATGTCACCACCTTAATGACCTTTGTTTTTTTGTTTTGTGTTATTTTTGAGCTCAGTTGTCTTTGAATGCCAGTAGCCACGATTTTATGGATTCTTCCATAGTGACTTCTGGCTTTTTTGTAGATTTTTTTCCAATCATTATATTTCAAAATGTTGAATATGAGAAAGAGAACAAAAGACATATTTGCCATGATGAAAATTAAATAGCATAATAATTTGACCAAATCTGGTGCAGAATTAGATTGAAATATAGTTGAAGTCAATTTGCTGATGATAATAGATACATTAGAAGTGAAATCCATTTTATTCAATTGATGGATTTTAAAAGGCTCCTTTTTTATAAGCAACAAAATATAAAAACATAGGAAAAACACAAACAACACATCGGCGATTTCCTGCAACACTAAATTAGCAATGTTGGATACCAAACATAAGAAAAACTTCAGCAAAAAAATCACACTTTCCCAATAAAAATATTCCTTCTTATAATCCTTAAAGAAAAAACGATAAAAATCGATATTTTTTTTAGATTCTTCAATTTGAGAAGCTTCCAAATTGGAATTTTTTTTACTAATACAAAGCGACATTTTCAATGAGAAACCAACTATTTTCGTTTTTTCTTGAATATTTTTCGGATTTTCATTATTATTGCATTCTTCAGAGTCTACAAAAGACTTTTTGTCATTTTTAAGTGTAGAGGAATAAATACTAAGTTTTGATTTATATGTGGAAATATTTTTCCTTATAATTAGCATCAAATAAATAGGGAAAAAGATTCCATAATATAATATCCCAATGATCCCCCCAACCGCAAGTATAGTTCTATGAAAACTCGTCCAACATAAAATATCAGGGCTTTTATATAGATATTCATTTTCAGTTTCATCAATTTTGAAACAATTTAATAAAGTTAAACTGTTTTTCAAGATCAAAGGATAAAACAGGAAGATTGATATCAAGTATATCATATAAAGTTCTAATCTAATTGACTTTTTGAACTTTTGTTTCAAGATCAAAAAAAGCTTCAAAACCACAGCGCAACAAAAAACACCAAGTGTGGGTAAAGCCAAGATAAAAAAGAGCTTGTAAGCGAAAACATCTTGTGAATTATCAGTAAAATCTTGCATAAAACATTCATTCGCGAAAGAATTTTCATCCATGAGACTAAATTTATTGATGTTAGATAAGAAAGAACTGAAATCCCAAGTTCCAATCTGGAATTGTATGATCACAATCAATGATAATTTTTGTAGATGATTTTGGAAGATCTTCAACATCAAAGCATTTAATTCAGATTTCTTTTTCTTCAAGAAATTCGCATTGAACAACAAATAACCCACCACAATCCCTCCGATAGCAATTCCTTTAATAAGATCTGAAGTAATTGCGGAAGAGCATTCCAAACATAATTCATTTTCCGAATCTTTTCCATATCCTTGGATACATGCGAAGCATAAATTCCCTTGTTGTCCCATTGCGCAGCTTCCATGAATAAGATCCTCATTATCTTCATAATTTGTGAAATTCACAATGACATCTGATAGATTTAAGTTCGAAGGGAAGCCTGTGCAAGAATTTGGAATTATGCAAGCAGTTAGAATTAATGAGCTCTTCGAAGGCCTCCAATAACCTGCTTCAGGGATCAGATAACTGCCTCCCAGACATAAAGCATTTGTTAAACATGTTGAGCATTTTTGAGATGCAGGAGGTATGGTCATCGGATCAAATAAAGCAAATAATGGTTCTGGACATCTTGTACAAGTGTTGTCTGTTCCATAAATTTCACCAACGAGGCAACTTCTTGAAAAAAACGAAAAACTCTGCTCCAAAGTATCAGTGTTGGCAAAAATCAAATCTTCAACACCAACGATGATATCCAAATTTACTGTGGAATTTGGTTGCGCTTTTAATAACAAAGTAGGGAAATTAAAATAACCATTTTCTGTGACTGTTGAAATCACGTTTTGCAAAATTAACTTATTTTGATTATCGCCTGCAATAATCAAACTAGTTATTTCCGATTGAGTATGAAAAGGTTCATTGAAAACATCAAGCAGAATAAAAGTAATATTCAAAGAAACCCCACTAGTGATTTCTGATATATTTGTTATAAATTTTAAAGGAAATGAGGTTAAAGTAGTCGAGAAATTAGATCCATCCGCGTTTTCAACGAATTTACAATTTTCTACAGAAATCAAAGAATTTGAATAAAAAGTGGGACAAATGTTTTCAGCGAAATTTTTGTAAAAATAACAATTGACAATATTTATTTCGCATAAAGACAAATTATAACAAAACGTATAACTAACGCCTCCTATTCCATAATTCAAAACGGTATTTGATTTGATGGCAGTATTATTAGTGAAATTGGAATTTGTGAGGTTAAATTCGAAGTTTCCAACTAAAAGTAATGAAGATGCATATAATGCTTGATTATTATTAAAGAAACAACTTGAGATTGAAAGAAATGTAATTAATAAGAAAGATTTGTCGTTCTTAATTTGAATTCCATGCGAATTTTCATCTTGATTTGAAAAATTCGAGATAAAAGTATTATTGATCATAATTGATAAAGTGTCCGAAATTTCAATGGCTTGTGACAAATTGCCACCTGTAAAAACAGTGGAATTGAAAACGATTGCCAGACAATCAGAAAATGAAGAAAACATGCCCATTGTATTTTGAAATATAGTGTTATTTATGAAGATCTTCATCGCATTCACCAAATATTTGCTAATTATTTCAACGTCATTGATTAAATCAGTGGTTTGATGAAAATTGCCAATGAAACTTCCTGAATTCAATTCAAATGTCTCACAATCAATGCAATTTATTATTGGACCTTGACTGTACATAATCTCAAAATCGTTGATTTCCAAAATACCGTCTTCACATAAAATCAGGGCTTTATTGAAATGGTTGATGTTTTGAATGGATATCGTTGTTATTAAATAAGTAGACGCCTGATCAACGATAAAATTTATATATTCAGAGAAATCAGAATGGAAAATGATATTGTTCAATTGAATAAATGAAGAAGAACTTGAGAAAATAGAAACTTCTGATGACGAATTTTGATTAGAATTTTGTGACAATAGTAATTCAGAAAGTGAGAAATTGTTGCTTTCTTCTATATAAAAGATCGAGCTTTTTATAATATTTTGAGAAATGACAATGTTTTTCAAGGAGATTTCCATATTATTTACAAAAATTATATAATCAAAGGTGAAACTATTTAAAAACGAGCAATTAAGCAATTTTACGGTCATTTCATTATCAGTATCAAGTTTCAATGAAGAATTACTACAATTTTCACTTGTTAAATAATTTAAAGAAAAAAACCCTCTGGTTTCTCCAAAAATACAGCTACCAGCTTCAGCCGAATTACCCACACAAGTCAGATTTACCAAAGTATATGTTGCATCCATTTCATCGTTTTTCAAATAAAGAATGCCACCAATGAGACTCTGACAATTTTCCATTTTTAACAAGGAAATAGATAAATTTGTGATCAAATCTATATAAAAAGCCGCCCCCTTGTTATCAGAAAAAGATTCAAAAATTGAGATATTTTCTAAAGTAATTTGAAAAGAACTTGAAATATATAAACAACCCCCATAAAAAGAACTGCTAATTTGGCTGTAGAAATTCCTTATTGTTAGATTTCCGAAGTCTGTGAGATAAAAGACGCCACCCGAATTTTGTGATGAACAATTGAAAAAATAACTGTTAATTAATTGGGTTTCTCCAGCAAAGATCTTAAAAACCCCACCTTCATTAATACAAGCTGAGTTCAAAATTGTGATTTGAGTGAACACCATATTTTCAACTTCATAGATGTAGAAACTTCCACCATCCCATGAGGCAAATGAATATTCAGAGAAAATCCACTCTTGTTGCAATTGGACAATTTTCCTCAGATACATGATGGAACCCAAATATGCCGATGTATTTGAAAATGAAATATTAGTGATTGATGAAAAAGTTGAACAGGCAAGTAGAAGGCCACCTCCGAGACTCTCAGCATTCGAGTTTTTAATGGTTATGTTGGAAACAATAGAAGAATTGAAGTTAATAACTCCCAAAGAACCAGCATTTTTGCAAGAACAATTATTAAAAATCAGATTTCTGACAGTGGCCGTTCTATGGTTGCTGGTTTGTTGGAAAGTGTTATCTCCTTGAGCAGTCAAAACTCCATAATTATGTATGAATGAGGAAAAATCGGGACATTCTAAATTCGAAAATTCATTATCTGAAATTATTACAATGGGAGCATTCGAAATAATGACACCCATATGATAATAACCCAAAGTTTGGTTCAAAACTTGAAAAGAATTTCTCGTTAAAGTGAAATTATTTATATGCAGAGTGCAATGAATGAAACCAGAAAATAAATTAATGGCTCCTTCATTAATAAAAGTGTTGTTATCGAAAAGAGCGTTCGTGCATGTCCAAATATAAAACAAATTGATATAATCCAAGGAACTTAGAGCATGAACATTGACAAAATTCACCCAGCCATTATTTTTGAAATAAGAATTTATGACTGTTGCATCAGAATTCATGAATTTAATCATAGTACTTCCTCCGAGCATTATAAAGATGTTAATAAAAACGCAATTTTCAATCAATTCATTTCCATTTTGAATTGCAATAAAATTGGCTGTTGTACTCAACTTAAAATTGATAAATTCAAATGTACAAAAGGAAATAATGAGAGTCACTTGATTAAGAAGAGACAAGAAAGCTATTCCCAAATTTAAATTAGAAAAGGATGATTGTGACAAAAATACTGAATACATTGATGTTGATTTGGAAAATGCATAGGTCATTCCTGAGATATTATTAAACAACGAATTCATCACAGTCAAATTCATGATAGAAGCACCTGAAAAAATGAAACTTCCAGAAGAATTCGCAAACAAGCAATATACAAAATAACTTTCTGGGCTGGACGTAAAATAAAATAAATTAACGAAATTCGAGAGTTCAGTGAAATTGGTATTATAAAAATAAAAATTCGAATTTGAACATTGAAATTGGGCACTCCCAAAATTATGTTTCTTGAAACGACTTAAAGAAAAAGTTATCAAAGAATTTGTTGCTGAAAATGCAAAACCTGTCAAATTCAAAAATAAAGAATTGTTGAAGAAAATATTCGAGTTTTGTGAAAGCAGAAAGAAAGAATTATCATCAATAAAATTTGTCTCAGAAGATCCTAAAAAAACTTCCTCCAGAAATATCATTGGACATTCATCGAAATAAAACACATTTTGGGTCCAGGATAATAATTCCATTGTTAAATTATTTGCTGAAATGTTCACAAATGACCCATAAATCAAAGAGCAATAACTGCAATTATTGAAATTATGTTGAGTAATTTGCAAGGTGGTTGTAATGTTTTGGAAGAAATAGATTGCCACTCTTGCTGTAATGAGCTTGTTAGTGATATTTTTTATATCGATTAAATCTAAAGAAACATTACCATTGAAATTCATTATATAAAACAGCCCCAAAACAGATGAGATTTTTCCATTAGTTATTGAAACATTATTCATATCAAAAATGTTGATATTCATTCTATTATTCAGCACAGAATTTTGAAGTGTATTATAGGCAAAGAAAAATCCTTCAACATCGAAATTATTAAAAGAAACATCTTCAATGATTACATTACAACCATATTCATCACATGAGATAAAAGATCCGAAAGAAATTAAGTTTTGTCCAAAAAAGTATGTATTGTTAAACTCCACATTTTGCAAAAATATTTCAGGCAATAAATATTCAGGATCATCGAACATAGTCAAAGTTTCAAATAGAGCAGTATAAGCTTTTGAAGAACTTATTTGATAATTTTGAGGGGTTTGACAAAAGCTATTGTTTTGATTCAGAGTGGACTCATTGCAACATTGAGTAAAATCTTGCAGAAGGCATGAAGAATCAGTCGAGACCAAATCAATCATTTCGAAATATAAGTCTCTTATTTCCAGCCTATTTGAAATCGAAAATGAAAATAAACCATATTTGAAATAAATCGTGGGATTTTCAGAATTATTTTGGAATACACATATCTCAGTTATATTAATTATATCACAATATAAAGGGAGGATCAAAATGTTCACATTTGTTCTTTCAAAAAAACTTATGGTATTATCGAAATAATCCGGTTGGATAATAAAATGTGTTCCTTTTGATAAATAAATTGTCAGATTTCCATTCAAATATGGAAGAAATACTGATGATTCAGAATATAAACAATCATATATTTTTGTATAGTTTTCATCAAAAAAAGTGAGATTCGAAACCGAATTTCCCCCTGCTATTATTAATATATTCCTGGAGAGAAAAGTGGTATTTTTAGGAAGGCAGTCACTTTCTTTCAAAATTTCAGTATTAATAATTCTCGTGTCATAAAACGAATCATAATAATTAAAGGAACACATTGAACAGATTTGTGGTTGAGAGCTTGTCAAAATACATGGATAGGCTTCATTTTCCCAGAAAATAAAAAGGAGTAATAAAATTTTCAAGGACATTTTATGTTTATCTATAGTCAAATTTATTTTGTTCTACTTTGGTTTTTTTTGATTTAGTATTGATTTCAGAAAGAAAGAAAAAAGCCCAATATAGGCACTAAAAATTTTATCAAAATTCAAAACTAATGTTCTTTTAATTAATTTCCTGAAAACCGAACTAATTGCAAGTTCTCATACAAGTATCACCATCCTCAAAATTGTTGGCGTTTCCTCCACATCCACCATAAACGAAATTCTCACATATTCCACTTTGAGCATCATAATAATATCTCACAAAATATGCTTTGCATGGACCAACTTCAGGGGCTAACAAACAAAAAGCATTTGACCAATTGATTTCCTCATAAATTGGAGCTCCGATATCCTTTACACAAGCTGTTTCACAGGCCTCGAAAGTTTCGAAATTGTTGATGTTTCCTCCGCAACCACCATAAATAAAACCCTCACATCTGGATGTTAATGTATTATAAAAAAAACGAGGGATTGTAGTCGAACAAGGACCGATGAATTTCGGCAAATTGCATCCAGGCGATAAAGAATGCATGAATGAAGGAAGGAATGAAAAAACTAGCAAAAGAGAGAAGAAACTTGCAAACATGAGGAAATGAGGAGGAGATTTGAAATTAATAATACTATGAATGATTAAGTATTATAATTTTTTCATAATTTGCAATAAAATTTTATTTTTATTTGAGATAATGTTTGAAAAAAACATTTTTTTCCAAAACTTAATTGAGCTATCTCGTCTTTTTTCTCTGCATTATTTCTTTTCCTCAATTTTGAGAACTTTAATGAAACAAAAAAAAATATATATTGCTTAAAAAAATTTATTTATTTACTTTTTGACATTCTCTTATTTTTGATAGCTTCTAAAATATGGTTGCTTCCCTCTCCAGGCTTCATTCCAACTAAATATTTAATGAAATGTTATAAATTACATTTTAATAACAGCTTTACAAGGTTTGGCATCTTTGGCAACATCATATTTTTGAAGCACTTTCGAAGGAGAGATGATTTTGCCTGTTTTATTTTCCAGAATTTTGGTTTTTTCTTTTTCTTTCGCTGCATTTTCCTCCAATTTTTTCGCGGCTTCTTCTTCCTTCAAAAGAATCCTTTTAGCATTCCTGCATGCCAACCAAAATTTAAAGATCTTCTCCCCCAATTTTTCAGAACTATTCTTTTGATTCTCACACAAGAATATAGCTGAAGCCTCATAACAACCCTCACAATGAGTGATTTTTTGCTCGAAGTTCTTGCTGATTTTATCCAGTTTTAACGTCAGAAACCCTAACTTCTCTTCAATTTTATCTTCTTTTTCTAAAGATTTCTGATGAATCGCCGCAAAGACAAATTTACTCCCTTTCCTGAATTCTCCTAAATCCGTCCATAATTGACTGATGGGCAATTTTGCAGCCAAATCATAATCCCCAAGATCCATATTTTCATCAATTATTCGTTTTCCCCTATCCTTTTCGAGTTTTTCTATCACATAACATAATAAATTCTTCTTTGCATTATTAGTCTTCAAATCAGAGAGTTTCTCCAAACAATCTAATTTGAACCCAAAGGCTCCTATTTTAAATAATTAATTGGTATGTATGTATTATTGTTTAATAGGGAAAAACTAGAAAGAAACCTCCTCTGATTGAAGTTCCATTCAAATAATTTCCTATGGCCAGAATATATTCAAAAAGACTCTTCAAAACCTCGTTTTCCTTCATTCCTCCCCACACTCGATTCAATGTTTCCAATTTAGTCTCCAAATCCTCAATGATTTCTTCGTAAATTCTAGAGAACTTGATGGCGTTCAAACGATCGAAATATCCAGGAATCGTTATCAATGTTGAGAGAAATTTCTCAGGATTTGCTAGAGTTTCTCTTTCACCTTCATATTCTCTTATCACCTTCATTTCAGATTCAGCTGGAATCACACTAGTCAAAGCTTCTAAAGTATTCAAACTTAAGGAATTTTCTTCACAGGATAAAAGAGCTTGTCGAAAAACCTCGAAATCAAGTTTTAATTTCCCAAGCACAATTTCAAGATTTTTTGATTTTTCTGGGGGTAACAAAGAAACTTTCACATTTTCTTCTTTTTTCTTAATATCTTCTTCTTTTTCTGGAGCTTTCACTTTGCTTGCTAGGAAGAACTCACGTTCAAGAGCTTCCACATCAAGAGAAACCTTATTATCATCGATCTTTTCCCAAATTGTCTCCTTCATGTTACCAGCATTAATCGTGTTCCACATCAAAGGTTTCAAGGCTATGTTGGGTTTCTTTTTTTCCTTGATAGGTATTTCTGGTTTTTTGGCTGCAGATAACAAATTGATTGAAGGAAGACCAGGCATGTTTAAGAGGTTTGGAGCTGGAGGACCTAATAAATTCAAAGGAGGAGCATTTTTGAAAGCGTTTATTAAAGGAGGAGGAAGGATATTTGGAGGTGGTGGAAGAATATTAGTATTAATTTCAAAGGTTTTCTCATTATTATTGTTAGTAGTGATTTCTATAGTTTTATTGGTAGAAATTTCATTGTTATTGTTATCAGTTTCTTCCTGTTTTTTTTCTTTTTCAAGCTTCAGTCTCGCTAGGGATTTCTCTTGATTCACATGTAAAAGCTGCAAAGCTTCGAATTTGGTTTCTAATTCTTCGAATTTCTGGGAATCTTTCAATAATTTATGAAAATTCGATGGCACTTGAAAATTTGGGTTCTGATCACTCAATTCCTTTAAATATTTCACGATTTCTTCCAAAGAAATAAAAAGGTGTTTCTGATTAATCGCACCCAATTTCTGCAAAATCATTATTAATTGGGGATAACTCTCGATCTTCTTGGCATGATCCTTCAATTCATTGAATAATATCAAAGGATTGTTAAAATCTATGGGTTTTTCTTTAATCCCACCTTCATCTTCACATTTTTCAAAGGCTTCGATTTGATTCGCGACTGTTTTCAAATGCTCATCGAATAAATCACCATCTGTTTCAGAAAGATAATAGGTTTTTTCATTATTAACAGTCAGAGCTTTTGCAAAGGTTTTATCAACTTTTAACTCATTTTCGAGATTCACGACAGAGAGTTTGGAATGCGTTTGGAATTTCGTAAGATCATCAAGATAATTCTTGTTTTTGTTCTTGAGCCTAGCAGTGGAATATTTCTCATAATCTGAGATTTTCTCCTCTTTATTCGCAAATTCTGAAATTGTGAAGGTTTTAGCCAGGAATTTATTACCTTGATCATCTTTTTAAAAGACATTGAAAATTTCAATTTCATTCAAAAATTATTTTAAAAGTACTTATTTTTTTCTCTAAAGTAGCTTTCATCGCTTGATAACTACAATCCTCGATTTTATATTCTTTTTTATTGATTTTTTCCTTAATAGTCTATCCTCAAAAAAATATAAGGTCTTTTCTTGAAATAAAAAATGAAATACCTGCAAAACTGCATCAATTCCACAAGCCAAAAACTCCGCTTTCAAAGCTCTTCTCTTATCAAGATCCAAAGGAGCTGAAATCAATGTTATTATGAACCCCAGGATGTTTTCAATAAACATGATATTCTTTGAAAATTGGCATATCCGAATGAAAGAATCCAACCTTTCCTTTAAACAATTTTCATTTTTATACCTTTCGATAGCCTCGAATATCGCATTTAATGTCCGACCATCATTTTCTGTTTCCCAAAGCAAAAACCCCATCACTTCCAACATTAATCCAGTCACTTCCAATTGAATTTCATTGAAATTCAGGAACAAAATCGAAATGCTTCTGGGAATTTTCATCACTTCTTGACTTCCATTGAAATTCTTCACCAAAATCAATACCGCTTTGAGAATTTCTATCTGTTTATGGAAACTCCCTTGAGTTCTTGAACAAAGTTCCGAAACTTGAAGGATTTCTATCAAAACTTGTAATCCAGAAAACTCGTAAAAAGTTTGAATTGCTTCGGATGAAACCTGAGAAAGCCAATAGTTCAGATCTTTAAGATCTTGTAAGGAAGAAGTTTCCTTCAAATGTTCGATGATTATTTGCGATTCTGATTTATCGATTTCTGGGATCGATTTGAGGTTATGGACTACAAAGTCGCGATGTCTGCAAATGAGTTTCCATTTGAGTGATTTCGGGAAGTTTTCAAGTAGCGATTTTTCTTCATTGATTATTTGGATTTCTTGAAGAATTTGATCGAATTGTGTGTTTAATTCGGTTTTGCGAGGACGAGGAGGATAATCGAAGGGTTCTGTGAGATTTATTGTGATGAGAGAAGGGAAATAACGTGATTTATAGCTGATTTTCTCAACCGTTTTCGATTTCGTGGTGCCCATTTCCGTGATAATTTTATTGCTGTTATAAAAGAAAGAACTGATCTGAGTGTTTAATAATAAAAGCCAAAATTTTCTTTTTAATGAGCAAAAATTCGGATAAAAACCCGAGTATTTCTAATATTCTCATGCAAAAATCAAGTACTAAGAAGGATTTTGATGAATCTGCTCTGGTTTCTCAAATAAAGAGATTCCTCTCTTCAAGGAATAAGAGGTCTTATAGTGATAACATGAATTTTGAATCCAGGAAAATGCCCAGTAAACCCAAGAATCAAGCAAAAACCTTCATAAATCCAAGTAAAAATATCATGGTTTTTGGGGTTTATGGGTAATTTGAATAGCCCCCAGTCCGAAGAAAAATTATCAAGTTTCAAATAATCTTATTAAAAGCTCACAAGACATTATCTTAAGCGATGGAAGCATTTCCTTTGATATTTCTCTGAAGAAAAACACCACACATAATACAAGTTATAAAATTGATGATATTCTGAAGCTCAAAACCTGCGAATCTAATCAATCCTCAGATGTTAACGTGAGAAGTCCTACAAAAATACAGAAGAACTTCACAAAAGGATGGAATCTAAATGATTATTCCTCGAAAAATATCATTTGTGAACCTGTGATCGAAAAAGGAAATGAGGATTTTATTCAGGATTCTGAATTTTCGATAAAAAATTCAGAAGTTCAAGACTTGAAACTAATTTCCAGAGAAGAACAAAACAGCAAAATTAGTAAAAAGAGCAGGTTTTTGTCTAAAAATACAACACAAAATTTTATAGGGTTATTTTAATAGAAAGAAAGAAATTAATGAAGAAAAAGTGCTTTCACCAACTGATAAACAATTCGAGGATTTGATCCAAAGCGGATATAACTCGAGTCTTGCGTTAAAATCGAATTATAATATAAACAACAGTTTTTTGAAGCAGGAAAGAGGGTTATCTCTAACTGAAGATAAAAAATGTTGTTTTTCATGTATTTTAATTTAAGATCCATCCTGTTTATTTTAAAATTCCACGTTTTTTGGCAAACATTAACATTTTATGATTTTATGCCAAATTTCAAACAATTATTATTTTTTTTAATTTCAATAAAAACTAATATATCATCTATCTACATGGACAGTTTTCCGATACCCATCCAGAACAAAAAACCCTCTGCTAATTCCAATAAACCCACTAAAGTCCTTTTGTTTTGCATCAAAAACAAAGCTAATTGTCTGTTGACACAAATGTATTTATCCAATCTTTTTTCGAAATATGGCAATCCACAAAAAGTAATTATTTCTAGTCTTTTTCTATAAAATAATGCAAATTAGATCCTCATTTTCGAGAAAAACATCATCTGGAAAGCCTTCATTGAAATGGATTCAATCGAATCTGCCATAAAAGCGCATCAAGCATTGAATAATGTGCCGCTTTTGGCAGATGGGTCCAGAATCAACATTTATTTTTCTGATAGAGAAGTCATTAATTTCCATCATTCTAAACAAAGTCCAGGTATTTTTGAATTTCCTATAATTTTCTTACCATTTTTATTAATTTCTTAATTTTTTCTTGGCCTTTTTCATTTTTACATTTACATTAATTTTTCCATTTTTTCGTTTAATTTTATTTAAAATCATCCTTTTTTTTTAGATTACCTTAGTCCTCAACATGACCCTGAAATCGAGAAACCATATAATATGTTCGCTCCTTCTAATGTGACTTTCCCTCTTTCCTTTCTCAATGTCGATACCAATGGCAAATTTCACTCGAATCAAGAGTTAATTTATCCGGAAGAAACTGCAAATAACATTGATACTTTCTCATCAACCCCTGTAAGCCATAACCCTCGTTCCATGGAAATCTCCTATCTTTCTCCAATCGAATCTAGTCAAGCTTATTTCCAACAAAATCAGAAAAAAAGCTATTCTTCCTGTGAGGATTTTGATGATCATCATCATAATCATGGGTTCCCAAATAATAATAATAGCGAGGAATTGATTAAAAAACCAAAAAAACCCATTAGATTGATGTTGACTTCCACACCTTTCGAATCTTCGAATGTCGAAAAACCGATCACCAATGAATTGAAGAGAAATTCTTATACCATAATTGATTCGATTAAGGAAGAACCACATGAAAAATCTCCACAAGAAAAAAAATCTGACAAATCCTTCCATTCAATAGATAATCCAGAATCTCGCAAAAAACAGAACAACGCTCAGAAAAGTTTGAATCTTTTTGTTCCATTGAGCAATTCTTTCAATTCCAATGAGGATTTTTTGGAAATGGATGACATTCAGATTTATCCTGAGAAAAATGATGAGATTCTTTTGAAAAATCTTCCTGCGAAAAAAAGCGAAAATGATATCCCTGAAGTGATTTCTCGAACTCCAAGTCCGATTCCAAATAATAACAATAATATTGAAGAGAAACACATTAATAATTTCAAAATCGAGAATTTTGAGGATGAAAACCTTTTACATTTATTACCACTTGATGAAGAGAAAGATATTGGTGGGGAAGATCATGAAAGTATGGATTCTGAATATGATAATTATCATAAATTCTTTGATAATCTGGTGTTGATTGAAGAGAAGAAAAGCAATGAAGAAGGGAAAAAGTCACAAGAAGGCCTTCTCAATGAAAGCAATGAAAGCAAAAGCCAAAAACATTCATTTGGAAAGATTTCAATTAATTCGAAATCCAAAACTGATCAAGATATTTTAGTAAAGAAAAGGAATAAACAAAGAGATGCTATTGAGAAAATCGAACTTGATATAAAGCAAAGCTCAGATTCCTATTACAAAAATTCAATAAAAAACATGGATCATTTGCTCCATACTGAAAAAAATGAACTTAAACATATCAGTCTCCCATCAAATCTCATGACCAATTCCTGTGGAACAGTATTGGGAGGTTTTTCAGAGGTCTCTCAATCTTTGACTCCGATAAATTTCCTCAATATTTCCAATAATGTCATGTTCGGAAGTCCTTCTCCATCTTCACATTTCGAAAGGTTTTTATTCAATGTCGAGCCAGAACAATACATGACGAATTCATCAAGTTTTCCAGGTAAAAATGAGTTTCTTTTTTATTATAAAAGAAATTAATTTTTCATAGAAAATAAGAAATCCAAGGTGGTTTATGTGCGAGGACTAGAAAATGAATATATAACTTTAACGATAATTTACAATTTGTTTAGTAATTTCGGAAATATATTGAAGATCATCTTCCTCAAGAAGAAATCAGTGGCTTTAATAGATTACGAAACAGTGCTCAATGCTTCACATGCGAAGGATCATTTGAACAACATCGTCTTTTTCGAGAATTCTATAAAGGTTTTCTCTATAAAATTCAAATGGAAAATTTAAGATTTCTCTAGATTTTCTATTCAAATTACTCGGAAATAAACCTTAAATCGCAAGATTCGCCTTCTGAGGAAGTTTTCATTGGTAATGATGATACTTGCAGATTTAAAAAAAATAAGCCAATTTCAATAAACCCCCCAAGCAATGTGCTTCATGTGAGTAATTTAAAGAGAGATGTATGTAAATCTGAAATCATTGTCAACATTTTTAGTCCGTATGGGACCATAGAGTGTGTTAAGTAATTTTATTATGAAGTCATTTATTTTATTAATAAAATATTCAATGTTTTGAAGGTTTCTGGTCATGGATCATTATAAAAACATGTGTCTTGTGAAATTCGCTAGTTTGGAACAAAGTCTTGTAGCTATGGCTTATTTACATGGGAAAGATGTTCTGGGCAGGTTAAATAAAAATTCAAATTTTAAAGAAATAACCAAAAAATAAAAATAAAGGAAACTACAGATCTCATTCACAAGAACCAAAATCTAATAATTTATCTTCTTATCTCCTTTTTTTTCCCCAAAATTTCTCGCTTTTTCATAGTCTTTGCTATAACCAAGTCCTATATATGTTCTATGATATATTTCTATATATAGTCATTTCTCATATAAAAAGAAGTAAATAAGACTTTACTTATTATTTAAAAAAAACTTTTATTTTTTTTCAATATCCATATTTTTTTTCTTTTTTTGGATTCTAATTTATAAATAATTATCGAAATATAACAAAAAATAACCTTTTTTAAATTTTATATAAAAAATATTTTTTTAGAGGATTATTTTTGTAAATAATTAATTTTTTTATGAGTATTTCAAAAATTCAAAGGAAATTTTAGATAAAAAATAGTTAAATTTTGGAGTGTTTTGAGCCCAAAAAACGGGTTTCCTCAATCTCCATGTTTTCCGATATGAAAGAAAGCATTTTTCATTTCACGGGCAGTGTTTACAAAATGTTGAAACGGGACTATTTCTGAACCCCCCCCCCCCCCCTTTTTTCCAGCCCAGATCACTTAGATCACATGGTTTATGGCTCTCCTCCATAAACCTTGTTTGTTAAAAGCAGCCCACTCTTCTTGATTAGGACTCCTACTGCCAGAATTATGGGAATATAGAAAAAGAATCACTTCAGAAACAACATTTTTTTATTTGACTTTTCTCTATTCAAATGAATATTAAAGAAAAGTATGAATAATATAAAAAATAATAAGAATCTTAAAAATGTATTAATAAACACAAATCTATTGGAAAATAATACTTTTTTTATCCGTCTAATTTTCATATGATGAAACCATCTATTTTATTTTTTCTTTTTCTTGCCTCTCTTGTAAGTTCAATTTTAGCTTCATTTTCAGGCAATGGCACTGTATATACCAGCGCATTTGCAAATCCCGATGGAGGTTCAGGTTTTAATTGTGGCTTTAGATGGCTTCCATCAAAAGCCAGAACTTATTTTGCAGCTCTTAATGCCCCTCAATACAATTCATCTGCCAATTGTGGGCGTTGCGCCTCTGTTAAGTGCACTGATTCAAGATGCCAATCAAATCAAACACTTACCATCATGATAAGTACATTTTTTTCTTGTTTCTACAATTTTTTTTTTTTTTTAAGTTGATCAATGTCCTGAGTGCGCCTCTGGAAGTTTGGACTTCTCAACAGAAGCTTGGGATATTATCACAGGAATGAATCCTGACAAAGTGTCAATCACTTGGGATTGGGTTTCCTGCTCAGATATGGTTGATAACACTCAACCAGCAAAATTAGCTGTGAAGGAAGGTTCAAGTGCTTATTGGTTTGCCTTTCAAATTTCGAACACTCTTTATCCCATCTCTGATATGACAATTTCCAATATAGATATCCAAAGACAAAGCTATGGATTCTTTCAAGGAACCAGCAGCTCCGGATTAACCATGCCTTCACAACTGGTCGCAACTGATATTGGCGGGGGAGTGTATTCAGAAACATTTTCAAGCATACCAAGTAGTGGTGTGTTTAATATTACAACCAATGTTACAGCGAGTTCTAACTCTTCGAACAATGGCAGTAATAACACCTCCAATACTTCCACAAACAATTCGAGTGGAACAATTGAGATCTCAACCAATACTACAGCAAATTCGACATCAAAAAAAAATAATCTTGGAAGACTTCCATTTTACATATTTTCATGCTGTGCGAGTATCTTATTGATCATAATGCTGAATTGACTCTGAAAATTTATATAAAAAAAAATCAAAATTTATTAAATATTAAAGCGAAACAATAGATGATCTAAAAATTAGCTGAGTTTTAAAAATTAAATTTTTATAAATAATTTGGTTATTATTTACAAATTTAAAATATTGTTTGTTATGAGTTGGTTCAAATTTACTTGGAAGACATAATTTTTCC
>Ga0302186_10001631_pt1 | contig 18287 bp, 12 predicted proteins | sample II_Bog_E1_2_FD_198782 | JGI IMG/M metagenome (GOLD analysis project Ga0302186, IMG submission 198782) | Peat permafrost microbial communities from Stordalen Mire near Abisko, Sweden - II_Bog_E1_1 | ecosystem: Environmental > Terrestrial > Soil > Wetlands > Peat | place: Sweden: Abisko...
AAAAGTGCCTACTAATCGTTGGAGATATCGATGTACCAATCAGAGTAAATTTTCTTTACTATTTTGCTCATTAAATGAAACTGCGTGGTGCAGCTTTGGATGAAGTTGAGCCAGTCCTCCTCAACTGTTTTTGGTCCAACCTTAATCTTAAAAAGAAGTTGTAGTTAGGATTTAAAAGCGGTCTTGTTTTTTGTCAAATAAGCCAACACATTTTTGAAATAATCAAAATAATCAATAACTTAATTGTTGCATTGGAGGAAGAGTTAAATTAAAATAGTCGGGAAGTGAAAAAGATAAAGTCAAAATCAGTGAGCCACAGTCGCCTAAGAGTCTAAACCATTAAATCTATTTACGTTGGTAATAATCTTGTCCAAAAGAATCCCCTTAAATTGAAAAATTCTGTCATGCCAAAAAGAATTGAGCTTTCTTTATATCTATATTAAGCCTATATCACTGGTATTACCAAAGTGGATTCATAGACTAAAAAAAGATATTACTATTCTCGCATGTAGTAACTTAAAAAAAGATTGATCAGATAGTACCCAGGTTATAATATTTAAAATCGACTGAGTTATATTGAAAACAATGAATATCTCGCATTGAAGGAGTTTAATTAAGTTATTGGAATCAATGACTTCTCATAAAATTGTAAAAAAGATAAAGCTAAGACTGAATCCAGTAGCTTTGGTATAGAACGAAAAATATCGGAAGGGAGGATTAATTCAAAAACTTTAGGATAGAGCAGTCTCAAAATTAGCTACTCTCATAGTCTTAAAAATTCGTTTATAAGATAGGTCAAATCTAGCAAACGCACAGGGCCTTTAAAATTGGACTTTGCAAACACTTAATCAGGAGCATCAAAGATGAAAAAAATAAACCTTCAATTATATCGCAGATCAAAATCAAAAATATAAAAGAATGGCCCTGATTGTGTTGAAGTTTAAACAAAAATTCCATAAAAGCCAAAATAAGAAAAGAAATTCCATATTTCTCGCCTAATTTTTAGATAAAATGCCGACAATAAAGGATTAGTTCTTAAATTTGATAAACTACAAGAAAAATAAAATGGCAGCAAAGGGGAAATGAAGAAGAAAAAAATAAAAAATAGTTTCCATTGGTAAGAAAAGCCTCAAATTTAAAAATAAAAAAATGTACCAGAAGTTACCATAAAGAATGAGGAATGCATTTTAAAAGTCAAAGAATAGATTTAAAAAATTGAAAGTAAGAGTGAGATAAAGATATAATTACCAAAGACAGTTGAAAAAATATCATAAAATCCGAAATTACAAATTTTTGCTTCTGCTCCATTCCCCTCTATTAGTAATATCATCTCAATAAATAAAATAGACCTGCTAATTTAAGAAGCTCTTTCGGAGAGTGGAGAAAAGACAAGTCAATAATAACTGTAGCTTAAGAAAATATAAACTTGCAAGCCAATTGTTTCACAGAGCATCGAATCTAATGAATAGTTAAATCATTGTTAGAGTAGAATTGAAGAAAAACTGCTTTCTTATAATGATTCCTTCTCATAGACTTACCAACTGAACTCTGTAAATGAACTGATTAATTTAAGATAAATAAAATAATAAATTTAAGAAAGAGAACCTTCATACAAAATAGTCATCATGAAATAAACTGGAAATAGCATAAAAAATCAACAATAAACAATCAACTAGGACAATTTTTTATAGAATGAATTTAAAATATTGCAAGAGAGACAGTAGAATTCACATGAGAGGCTGGTAAATGTATTCAGAGAAGAAACAAATACTATGATGGAAAATATCAACAAGCAAATATGCTAGCATTTAGTTCTAGGTTAACATAATATACCAAAAATACAATATTTAGTTCCATAAAATATATTTAACTATATGGAGACTGAAATTCAACAGAATCTTGAATTTGCTAATAAAACAAAAGATGACCCTCTTTTTTACAAACTTTAATTGAAGTAAAGTTAGAATTTTACCAAAAATAAAGATAGGCTCATGCTTTCAAAAAAATAGGAACAATAAAATAATATTTAAAATGAATGTGACATCTTTGACATTGTTGACTCTTGGCTACATAACATGCAAATCTAAATCGAAAATAATCTCCCTTTAATTGATCTGAATTAAGGAGAAAATCTAGAAATTGATGAATATCTCCAAGATCTCTATACTTCAATTGAATTCCTAGTTATTTTATAACCTGATAAAAGTTCTAGTCTCCTGGGTCCTGATATCTTAGACACTTAAACAGATAAAAATGAATCATCCCAGTCAATTATCTTAAAAAAATAAGCCAATGAAAAGTAAGATTAGATGCAAAACAACAACAACAAAATTGATTCTTGGAGATCATCTAATCAAAGCAGTGAACTCCCGATCATTAAACATCCTTTGAAATCATTAAATACCTCATGTAACGAAATACTTGATGCTGATTTAAACATAAATGATTAAAATGGACCCTCTCATTTAGGGTTGCCTCCTTGTTCTGGATTTCTAATTTCAATGATCGATGCAAATGAAAACGACCCAATGGATTGGAAATCACAAAGTAATTTTTTTAGCGATCTGTTTGTAGGAAATAATATTAAATAAGGTGCTGGTGCTGATTATAATTATTTAAATATACCAGCAGCAAAAGAGAAGCCGCTAAATGAGATGCTCTATGATAAAATTAATGATTAAATCATAGAAACCCCTAAATACATTAACAAAATATAAAAATAATTAAAGACTGGATCAATCGAAAAAGCACTTGGGATTATAGATCCAATTGAAAAATAAAAAAATATGGATAAAATGTTTGATATCAAGATAAATATGGTCGATAGCAAGGAAATTAAAAAAAAGATGTGCCTAAATAATCCCTTAATTTCATTGTCTTTTAATGAAAATGATACAATAACTCAGTATGGAAAACGAATATAGCATTGGCTGAATCCTGATATTAAAATCAGCAACAAAGAGATCATGATAACCATTCATCGCCCTAACAGTAATATCATTTATGAAAAAAGATATTAAATCGATTTTGTTAGCTGTCTCAAAGATGAACTTTTTAAGATGATAGACCTAAAACTGGAAGAGTTTTTGGATAATTATTAGGAAGATGATTATAAGTTGATTAATTAAGAAATTTGGAACAACATTGTCCAAGATTTAGAGAATCTGAATATTTTTCCAGATTAAGTTGATTTAAAGATAGTATAATTGGAAGATAAGACTAAAGATATCGTCTACAATATTACTTTTCAGCGAAAGATAAAAGATAATCTCGTAATAGCTTCGTGCAGTAACCCAAAAATAAGCTGCTATCCTATAGATATTGCGGAGAATGGAGGTATTGACCATCTTAGTGAGCTCATTTCTCCTGAAAATGTAATAATTATAATATACAGATTATTATTAATAATGATGAACTTTTATTTCATGAAATATGGACTCTTATTGCCCAGAGAAACATCAAATTTAAAGACAAATACCAACAAAAAGCCATCCACTATATATTCAATATTTATTAAAACTGTGTCAAAGGAGAGCCTATTCGCTTCAATTATTATGTGCACAATTCGGATAGGACTCTGAATATGAAATTTTAATGCGAAGGTTTGGATATTCGTCAAAAGATTACTAAAAATATAGAAACTATAATAGGTTACTGCCTGAAACAAATCAGCCCCAATCTTGTTATCTTCGATTATTCGGGCATTCACAAATTCCTTAAACTTTTATGATTGACTATCATTGCTTTAGTATTTAGATTTATAAAAGAAATAAATAACTTTTATCTTTCTATTATTTCCATAAAAAGTATGATACTATTATTATGGCTATCTATATTGTCAGAAAGAGCATATATTTAATTATAAAGACAATGAAAAGCGTATCGCAAATTGTTGAAGATTTAGTGCAACAACAATTTCCTGAATAAGCACTAGAGACATACTCTCCTCAGTAGTTTATATAAACCTTAATGAACTTGCATTCCAAAAGCATCCTATTTTACTGCCCATATGATGAAGCAACTCTCAAAGAATTTTATCATCAAATCGCAGATCAACAGCAAACTGAGGTTTTGAGTTATGAAACTGTTATTTAATTCATCTCAAAGATGAAGTAAATTAATCAATAAAACTTGGTCAAATAAATAGAATTTTACTAAAGAGAAATAAAAGAAATTCTGCAAAAAAATATACGTGTGATCAGTCGCAAAGAGTTTAGAAAAATGACTGATCGATTTTAAAGTGATAGACAGCTTATAACTCAGGTTATGATTGAAAATATCCAAAATTCTAACTATGTTTCATGTGAAAAAATGCTGGCATTTATCGAGGAAATAAAAAATGAAATAGAAAAGCCTCTTACTTTGGGAGTGACAGTCTCTACATTTAAAAATTGTAAATTACATCTTAATTAAAGAGATTTTGCCTATAACTCAAGTAGAATTGAAAATTTTGATTAAATTACAAAATCATCAAATATACTCGAAGGATTAAGCCAACATCCAATAAAAGTTTTATTAAATCACTATATGGAAAGCTGGCACCGTAAACTGACATTTTATCGTGAATTTGTCAGCGATGAATAAATTTTATAAGACATGGATAAGCTGAATTAATAAGCATTGATAAAATAAAAAAGGATAAATGATGAAGTTAACAGTTTTGCTGACTACATGAGGGATTTGTAAAGAAAGGAGCATTAGTTTGAAGATATATATCAAACCATTAAAGAATAGCAAAAATTGGAGTAAGTCATTATAGAAAAACAATAACATCATATAGCAGAACTCAAAGATCAACTATCTAAATCAGAAATATAAAAGGAAAGATAAGTGGCTGAGAATCAAATACTTAGGTAAAATTTAGAAATAACTAAAAAAAATATAATAAAATTAGCCACTGAATACGAAGAAATTGAAAAGGATTTTAACACCAGCTAACAAAATTATAGGTAGCTTTATTCAGAATATAACAAATTAATCACATCAAAAACTTAAAGCAATGAAATGCAGACCAAACTATAAGAATATAAAATCAAAATTACAATAGAAACGACATTCAAGAAAAAATTAACAGAATCAGTCTAAAAACTATAAAAAATGATGAGTACAAAGGAAACCAAGCTAAAATAATTTTGTGAAAAAGAAGAAATGCACGTAAATACTATCACTAACCTTTAATAAAAATTGGAAGAATTACAAAAGGAACTTAAATAAAAAAGATAATATTTAAATATCTCGATGCGGGCAAGCAAATATCTAGACAATGAAAAAAACTGGCGAAAAATGTAAAGATAAAGCTTATATTAAAATAATTGGACAAAAGAAGTGATTAATGATGAAACTAAATTCAGAAAGACTATAAATCCATTTCCAGAATTAATAAAGCAATCAAAACTAAAATTGGGAGTAGCTTAAGTAATTTCTTAAATGTAAGAATCTGTCTACAGGAACTAATTTTTATCAAAAAGGCTGATTCTAAAAATAATTTAATAGGACAATAACGTGTATAACAAAAGCAATACATTCAATATTTTTTCTAGTAAAAAATAATTATAAGATGATTAAATAGGGAATAATTCAAAAAATTACAATGCTAAATAGCTCAATAAGAGCCAATCAATTCAGCTCATCAGTTTGCATAATTAAGAGAAACTTTCTAATAATTGTTTTATTTCAAAAGGAATCTTGATTAGTGATGAAGGGAATAAATTTGAAACAATTACACTTCTAACACCAAAAAGATTTTGTTATTTCGATGTTGATATTAAAGTACCCCATTTTGTGCTTCTGTCTAACATTAAATCTATCACATTTTGCTATCATAATCCAAACTTATTTGTGATTCGGCTTAAAAAATTGTAAAGATTAAGTTAAAAACAGTTCATTGCTTAAGATATGATTTTTAGTCTAAGATAGAGGAGTAAGTTGGTGACTTTTCTTTCTAAAAAGTTTGTGGATACTTTACTAGAACACCAAATTAAAATTCTTTTTAAACGGGAAGAAGATATCTTTGTAATTATCAATAGGAAATAACGCAACTTGAAGGTCTCAGTGCCAGGAATAATTCATCCTCTTCGATTGTGCATTAGTGGATAGCCAGTCTTTTATGGCAATATATTGCAATAGGATAAAATCTTAAATTTTCATAAAAATTGCTGCTTTATTATAGAGCCAATGGGTATTTTATGTTTCCAGGGAGATTAAACCTAATAAATAGGTAAAAGACACCTATTATACATCTTACCACTCATTGAAAATATGAAGATTTAAAGAGAAAATTGTGAAGAGGGCAGGCAAAAATAACTTCATATTGAGTATCAAGACGATGAAAAATGGAAAAAATCATATAAATTAATTTTTAGCTCAAAATAAGGAGCATAACAATTTATGATAACGGCTTAGACACAAAAAAGGAAAAATTACGAATCAAAAGCAACTCTTTTTAACGCCCAATCAAAATTATTTGATGCTCTCCAAAGATTCCCTCCAAGCCCAAAACATTGATGTAATTTAACTTCTCAATAAATGATAATATTCAATTAAAGATTTTGTTTTATAAATGATATTTGATCTTTTTTCATCAATTACATTTAATTCTTAGGGATGTATTTATCTTGAAATCTAATCTAATTATCTTTGCTGAACGTTATTCAAGTTAAATGTTAAAATTGGTCAATGAATCTCATTGCCGATTTTTTGGCATTTTACGGAATACTTTGGAAGAAGTATTGTTTTCAAAGAATAAAGCATTTTTTATGATATTATCAAAATAAATGAGCTCTCTCAAAGTATTATCAATGATAATTTTTAAGAGATTCATAGATTTACTAACTATAAATATCAAAAGGAACGATTGATTTCAGTGTAAAAGAGGGGAGAAAATTTCTATTAACAAAACTAAAATAGGAGAATATGCCTAATTATTTAATTCTTTTTTATTAAGCATCCTAAGAAGTTGTTAAAATTAAAACTAAATCTTTTAGTTGTTAATCAGTTTATATTATTTCATTTGTAAGTTAACAAATGGACAGGGTGGAAAAGGATAGGGGCTGGTCAAATTATCTTTCTTAGGAGATAGGAGGTGTGTAGCCCATCTATTGTCAGAACATAAGCATAGTATATTATTGCTGAATTAGATTAAAATAATTAGGGAAAATCTATTACCCATTTAACTAATTGAAGAATAAGTCACCATAAAGGAGTTCCATGACCAATATGGTGGCTATATAGGTAATCTAATACGTTAAAAATGTCTTAAAATGTTTATTATGTCTTAATTCCAGATAAAAGTTAGAATCAACTGGAAAAGACTCATTTTTTAAAAAAGGGAAAGATAAGGAGCGTAAAATATAGATTACGAACTTTGCCAAGGCATATGTCTATAAGTGGGTCAAGCAAATAATTTTAAAGGATCAATTATATTCTTCGCTCCTATAAGGCAAAAAAGTAAAGTGGAAGGGAATCCAAACAGATAAAAGCATGCTTAAATTTTTCTTTAATTTGAAAAAATTATTGGATGATACTTCCTGGAAAGCCTTCCAGAATGAAATTAACGAAATAATGAGTGATGAGATATATACAAGCAGCAGTGTTACTTTTTTACAGTGTTGTTCGAAAATTCAAAAATGTCTAGGTTTAATCGACAGTTTTCATTGGACTTCAGCTATTTGCGCAATTTATTCCAAGCCAGGCCATGCCAAAAATGTCATAAATAGACACTTCCATAACTAATCGATCGATAAGCGAAATTTAGAGAGAATTTATGATGAAAACATTCAATGAATACCTATTACCATTATAATTTATTGAATTACATGCTTTTTTAAGAGCGAATTTTATTTTTTTCCTATAATTTATTGGCCGATAATTCTTTAATAATTTATGATACTCTTGGTATTTTTGATTTTTGTTTCTTTCATTATATTGTCGCAGCTTAGGTCTCCTGTTTTTTTGGAAGAAAAGGCTCCTTCCATGATTTGGCAGTTCGATAACAAAATTTAATTGCATCTTCTTGCAGATGAAAAAAATATTACCTCAAATAATTGTTGAATTATCTCATATTATTTGAATTTGTAAAAGATGGATTGTAAAAGTACCCTAAAGATGATTATGATATATGTTCTGAGTCGTTGGCCAGCTAAATCTTTTTTAAAAGAAGTTTAACATTTCGGAGGATATAGGGAATTGTTGATAAATTTATAATGAAAGATAATTTATGAGATCTATTTATACATATAAATTGCAATGAATTATATTAATACTGCAATGCTAAAGATAAATATGAAAGAACCATTATCGGAACAAAAGAAATAAAATAAAAATCATTTTAAAGCGAAATAACTATTCAAGCTGCAGCTTTAATTAAACCTATATTTTATATCAATCATTATTTTTCTTATTAAAAATGGCTTATTTCCTATTGATTACATCAATCATTAAATGATTCAATGTAATTTGAATAACGCATTATAAAATTAATCTTTTAAAGTATGAAAGATAGTAAAAAGCAAAGGAATAGTAATACAATATTCAGCACAACCTTTATTCGATATTTAAGTTTAATTGATGTTACCAATTTCAAATTTTCAAATTCTTTACATCATTGATCAAACACTTAATTTTATTTATATTAGAATTATCAAAACATTAAATAATCAAGTTGTTGAGGTCTGTTAAGTGAAAAGAGCTGCATTGCCCAATTAGAATTATTCTTATCGTTAATGTTATTTTTTTCTCATCACCAAGAAAATCTTGTTAGGGATTTTTTATACTTGTGACAGCTAAAATATCATGAATAAGTAGTGTACCCCTTCCCATACGAAGGAGGATATTTCTTTTCATAAAAATCGTTTATGAACTATGATTGAAAGTATATATATTTCTGAGTAAATTGACTCGATTCAAGAAATCAGCTTAACTAAGAGTCATGCTTTATTGATTTAGAGTTTTCTAAATTTAATGAAGTTCTTTTCAGTGTATAACATCGAATACTTCAGAGATGAAGTAAGGTGGACGTACTCAGGAGTTGGGAATCATTGATCCAATACAATCAATATTCAATTCCTTCATATTCCTCAACTTGAACTTTGCTTATTTGTTAGCTGATTATTATTTTATCTTTCTATTGAAGACTATCCCTATAACTTTAATTTAATGATGAGTATATTGAAATATTAAAACAAGATTAGAATTTAGTTTAACATCCATAAAAAATTGAAAAAATAAAACATTTAAACTCTAATATTAAATTCATCTATATTTTAATAACTTAATGATAGGAAAAGGATTTATAACTTACCTTTATAATTTAAATTTTATTTAATATTATAGAATAGCACATTAATGTTCGTAATATTATATCACACAGGCAACAACTAAAATATAACATAAACTCAATTCACAAAATCAGGATGGGCTTTAGTTAAATAAAAACACATAAAGTTAATGTTATTTGTTGTTTTTAAATTTATCTTTTTTTTATTCTACAATCAATGACAATAATCTGAAAAATTATTAAATAACGATTAAAAAGATATGTAGAATAGATGTTGATGAAAGATATTGATTAATTTAGAATAATCTCAAACAAAAAGATATGATTTTTAAAAAAATCGATTTGATAAGGAAATGATAATTGTTTTGTTCGGTTAAAATGAAAATTATTTAGTAACTAATCTTAAAGTTAGTAACTGTAAATATTTTTCAAATAAGTGTAACATTTAACTGAAAAAGGCGTGCAAATTAAATTATTAAGAGTTTTAATTTTATAATCGAGAAGTAAATTACATTTTACTTAGTGTTTAATATGATTTTACACAGCTGTAAGTCTACACTTTATTTAGGGTAATATAATTCTTATCTAAGGATCTGTATCTCTTTTTTTATTTAGTGTATCTTCTTCGTGATTATAGGCGTCTTTATGAATTAATTAAGGGTAATGAATTCATGACTCAGTTGTACAAAATATGAGAGAAAGAGTATGAGTCTATCTATAAAGATGTATTGCTTTTCCAATTTAGAGTACATTTTGCACAAGTCAGCTGAAAGATTTAGAGTTAATTCATTTTAACTTAGAGTTCATACATTTATATGGTAAATTATCCATAATTCAGCGTAAGATATCATATATTTTAGAGAGCAGCATGTAAAACTGGGTCAAAATTTAGGAGTATTTGATTGATTATTCAGAGTAGTGACTGTCTAATGCAGCCGAATGATTATCTCACAATCCTAACCTCTTTATCTAGATTTGATTGATTGATTATTTCTTTCTTTACTATTTCTCCTATTCCTTCAAATTTATTAATATCTAAATCAATTTTTAAGTCTAACTCAAAATTAATAATCATTTAAACTTTTATATGAGAACAAAAAATGTTAAAATTATTGTTCAAACTATAATACAATTATTAATAAAAAATAAATTTGTTTTTATGAAGCAAAGAATGCTAATCTCTATTTTATTTCTGATTAATATTTTTGATCTCTTTAACATAGTTAAATTTTGTCTATTATTTTCTGCATCCCAAAGATGGTAAAAACAATTTTTATAAGAATGATAAAGGCATACACGTGATTTCAATATTACTGTAAATATGAGAAATTGTTAATATTTATATCATTATTATAGATATGTGGGCCAAGATGATTTCTCGTAACATTATGAGACAGTTTTCGACATAGGCAGTTAAAAAGGTGTCACTTCCAGAACTTAAATTTGGCTATTCTGCCCTTTAGCCAGTGATCAGCAGTAAGCTACTTGAAACTCATCACAAGAAACACCATCAAGCTTATGTCAACAATCTCAATGCCGCCTTAGATCAATTCGAAGGTATCTCTATCCTCACTTAGAAGCTAAGGCCAACTTTGACTACAACAAAATTGCTGCTCTTTGCCAGACAATCAAGTTTAACCTCGGCGGACACATTAATCACTCGATATACTGGGAAAACTTAGCACCCATTGGGAATGGAGGAGGATAATACCCAGCAGAGGACTCCCTTTTCACTCATCAAGTCATCAAGCAGTTCGGATCCTATGATAATCTTATCGAATAATTCACTAAAAAGACAGTGCCCATTCAAGGATCAGGGTGGGGATGGCTTGGCTATGAATCAAGTTCAAAATCATTGAGAATTCTTGAATTGGCTAATCAAGAAATGCTGGCTCCCATTGGATTGACTCCCTTGTTAAGTATTTGTGTTATGATTTAGCAATCGATGTTTGGTAGCATGCCTATTATATTGACTACAAAAATATCCGCCTAGACTATGTGAAACAAATATGGAAGATCGTGAATTGGAAAGATGCTGAGCGCCGATTCCTGTCTGTTACTGGACCCAAAAAATGATATGCATTCAATTGCTTCACCTTCCTCAGAGCTCTAATACTTTTTTATCAAAAAATAAAAATATTATCAGTCTTTTAAAGAGCATCCCCTCATGAATCAATATTTAATTATATACTTGCTTATCTGTATAAATATTTAAGATTGCAAAATACATATCATAAAGATAACTAATTTATGAATTAATTTATTCTCATCGAAAGATTAGGTTATGCATTCAGAATCGACCCATAACTATAATTACTAGGGATTTGAGTTAATTTAAGGGAGTGAGGTTATAGCATTGATTGAGCCGAAGATAATGTTTCGATTTACACCCACATGGCTTAGGCCATACCGAATCGGAGAGGGTCTGAGGTGCCGCTAATTCGAAAGTCAATGCTCGGAAGGGCAGGGGCAGCAACCAGAAAATAACCGTACGGTTGAGGAGATGAAGCTTTTGCTGACCGTAGGCCGTGCGGGTTGAAAAGTTGCCAGGCAGTGCTAAGTTAGTCCAATACATCCACAATATCAATTCAGACTACTCTCGGCCCAATCACTTTTTAAAATGATCAACTGTTTATGTTTTATCCTATTCTTCGAAGCAGTGAGCAAGATTTATATTTTATAATTGTAAAGCCAAACTTCAAGTTATTTATTCGTTAATGAGTTTTATCAAAAGTATGAGGATATGCCAATCATAAAATCTTCTTGACTACCTTCTCCATCTTGTCAATTTATCGAAATTCGCTCATCAGCAGAAGCTTACGCTGCTTCTACTGCTGTTATTTACGATCAATGAATCCGCGAAGTCTTTTTACTTCTGCTGCAAGAACACTCTTCTCTTACATCTGCTTCTAAATCTCTGCCTTCAGTTCCTGAATGCAAAGTTCAAGCTTTCCTCTTTCTGATTCGGTATCCATAGTCAATTTCTTAATGTTGGAGTCAGTATTGACTTTGAACTTTTTCAAATTGGTTTTGAGACTGGTCACAGTGGACTCCAAATTTTGATTCTTTGCATCGCACTTCTTAATCATCTCCTTATATTAGTATATTTCGTTTTCCTTTTCTGATTGATCTCGCTTTAGCAATTTTAGTTGATGCTTGAGCTGTTCAACAAGTTAAATGTATTAGCTGCTCTCTTTAGCAAAATCGTTCTGAAGTTATACTACCTTGGCCTTGTACTCACTATTTTGTTTTTTAAAAGATTCAATGACCTTTTCGAAATTGATTAGATCTTCCTCCCTCACTGAGATCTCTTTTTAAAAATATTACTTATGATCTTCAAACTCTGATCCACGTTCGTTGATGGTTTCTTTCAAATTTTCAATTTATTCCTCCAAAGTCTTAATTTTTTCACAGAGTTCATCCTCTTTCTCTTGAGCAAGGCGACCTTCCTTTTTTAAAAGCTCTTACTTGTCAGCCAAAATGGCCTACCAGTGACTGTCAGATAACAATCTTTGCTCCTTTTAATATTTAACTTACAACTTCAATGTTTAGATTTCCTCGCTGGAAGTTGCAACCAATTGATCGAGTTATTTCTTCAGTTATTCACATTAATATTCATTCATTTCATTTCTTTTAGTTAGAGCATCAAACTCTTTTTTGAGTTGAGTGTACGACTGCTTGTATTCAGACATATCTGTCAGTCTTTCTATCTCTTATTCGAGCTTCTTTTGTTTATCGGCTTGCTGGATAAGTTACTTTTCATTTTATTGATAAAGTTTGGTAAGTTATTCGATCTAAATGAGATTATCAATACTTTTTATCTTTGGGCTTTAAGTCGAATCAAGCAGCTTTGTTCGAGATCGAACTCATCAAAATTCTGAACAAAACCGAAGGAAGAATCTGCGAACTGTAGGTTATCACATTAGTAAGCGTGAGTGGAATTAAAATCTTTCTCAAAATCTGAGGAATTTGTTGATTGCATATTGTTTGCTGATTTAAAAATAGAAGAATTATATCGATAAAGTATATATCGGTGACTTTTAAATCAAAACGACGTTCGTAAGAAATAAAATGCTGCTCCTTCATCAGAATTGTCGATTTATGTTTTAATTGAGTTGAATAATTAAACTAAATTTATAACTACGAAAACAATATGAAGAAATACTAGCTATTTAAAATAAAATAAATTCAATACTTTAGAAGAATATCAAAATTAAAAATGTTGGCAATCAGTTTTAAATTATTTATTGGAAGAAGATGATATAACTTGTCTTGTGCATGATTTATATTTTACTAATTTCCAAACACAAGTATTGAAAAAGAATTTTCCACATATCGCCGAATAGTATTTGTATATAGTGAAATCAACAATCCTATTTGGATGGAAAAGGATATAAATAAATATATTATAAATCAGCACATCAAATTCTTTTTCATTTAGCAGTAATAATTAATCTTTCGGTCGATTTCATCAAAGAAATTTGTACCTAAAGTTTTCATTTCTAAATTTATTCTATCTTCCGTCTTTTATCTCTTCTTAACTTTTACTTGGATCTACTTAGAACTATTGGTATTTAAAAGGATTTCCTTTTGACCATTTTCATCACTTAGTCTATTCTTATTTTTCATTTACTTCTCAATTATCTTTATTATATTACTCTTTTTTGCATCCACTGAAGTAGCCCTTGTATAAATCTATGGCAGTCGTTGTTTATTACCATTATTCGGCTGCTTTATGCTGATTTAGACGAAATCACCTTCATAGGCGATTTGTTTTTGAGAGGCGAATACTTTTTATTTTACTAACTGGTCGGACTACTCAACATTATTAATAGTCAAACGATGAAGAGTTGGCTTCATCTTGCCTTTTAAAAGACTGACATTCTAATATTTTTGTTATTTTTTTGCAATAACAGGTTGGCTGCTCCGTTTTTCCTTCGCACTAAGACCAAATTTTTTAGTAATTAATGCCTATTAATTTTTTTATTGACTAATTTTCTCTTTCTCTTAAACCGATGAGTACTCTTCTTAAAAGCTTTTTCCAAATCTTTCATGACGAGCTACTACTTATTAATAGTTATCAGATTTAGTCCTAAACTGCTATACATGACTGCAATTGGCTTTATTGCGGTCCACAAGGTCCGTATACATTCTTCTCGACTCCCATGTCTTATTTTACCCTGAAAGATCTTCCATAAGCTGTTCTTTGCATATCTCCATGACTTCACTGATGGCACGCACTATTTTTTTCAAAATCCCCTTTTTAATTTTCTCTTTCTTTTTTGCGTCTAATTGCAGTTTTTTTATCTTTTAGTATGCAATTTTTTTTTAACTCATGGTTTGCTTGAACGGTGAAAGTTTTCTTACTATTTTTTTGACCGGAGAGCTTCCAGTATATATTTTTTCGATATTCGGATGCTACTTTCTCATCAGTACAGCATAAAAGTTCTATTTTAAATTTTATAAATGGCTAAAATCTCCCACTTAGAGACAGTATATAACTTCTTTTAATCTGTCAATCTAGGTGCTGATTTTATGATGAAAATATTTAGAAAAGAAACTTACAAGGTCACCAAGTTTTACGTCTTAGTTATTGTTCATAACTTCCAGACTAAGCATTTTAAATTTATTGTAGGAGACCAAATAATACTAAATGGGTTCAGTCATGATATCTATTGCCCAAAAAGCAATTTCCAACGTCCTCGAGATGACCCTTTTAATCAAGATAGTCATAACTTCCTTACCCTGTTTCTCAATCTAATTGCATAGGTCAGTGATCTGCTAATCATTTTAATTAAAAACTAACTATATCACTTTCCTTTAATTAATGAAAGCACGATGCTTACTGATTTAGTCGTGAATGAAGATGTTTTGCTCAAGTTCTTCCCGACTGGCGATGATGCGATTATTGTATTAATAAATTCTGCGATGCTCCTACTATCTTTGCTTCATTCTTTTGATGAGATTACTGACTTCATGCTATAGTTCATCAGTCAATTTGGTTGGTTAATTACGCATGAGAACTATCTTTTTTATATTTATTATAGAATGAATGTTTTAATTATTGGAATAGATATTCTCTGGGATATTATTCAAAAGTATATTATTTTTAGTTGATAAATGCTCCCATCCAGCAATTGAAAGGATAATCCTCATTAATTTATCTTTATTGAACGTTTATCTCTTAAGCTTATAAAGAAACGATTTAATTTGATGTATTATTGCTCGATCAGACGACAATGGTATGTTGTCCTTGATCATCTATCACCATCTATTGCTCAATCAATTTGTTTACTATCCCTCTTAACAGTTGGTTTGAACAATAATATTACATAAGTTTAAGAGTTAGTAGTTTAACTATGTTTTCAAAATACACCGATAAAAGTGATAGAGCCAAATTACTCATTCCTGAGCTGAAAGGCCGTTAGTCAAGCAAACCGCGTTCGATCAAAAAATAGACTAATTAGTCCAAAGAGTATGACACTGACCAAAAGAAAAATCTCAACCAATCCAATCAATCTTTGGAGGAACTCAAGGATATTGTATCCTCTTGCAATAATTGCAAAACTAAAATATCGCAGTTTGTCACCAAGAAGCCAATTCATTTGCAAGATAAAGGTACACAGACAACGCATAAACCATTTTTGATTGATTTGGTGTAGGAAAGAGTCGAGAATATATGTAGACAAAATAGCAAGTTAACTCGACTGGTCGAGGAGCGATAGGAGGAAATAATAGAGCGTCAGCAAGAAATAAATGAGATATAATAAAAATTCACATCCATTCTACTGAGTTTATCGCAATAGTTAGCCACCCACCGTCACCGAGGAACAGAGTGGTATTAGGTATCAAAAATGCTGTCTTCGGACAGCGACACACCCTCGTATCTGAAAGCCCTGCAATTAGGTTTGGAATGATCTGATAATTTGTACTAACATATAAATAAATGTAAGAAGATGAGGGTTTTGATAACAATGAAAAATTGGAGTTCGTTGAGTTCAATTACCAACCCCTCTCAATACAACTGGAAATGAGAAAATACAAACAAAGGGCTCTGCAGCAACAGCGAGAGGGTGGCGGGGAAAAATACCTTCCCCTTAAAGATACATATAGACAGTAGTGCTCGCAGTCAGTGATCTTACGAGACATGAAAAATATTGTGTTTAACAATTTCAATCATGAAGTGGGGTTACAGTAGAATCAAATTATTTTTGATACAGATTTCTAAAGTAGCAATTTATAAATTGCCCTGAAACGCAAATACCTAGAGTATTAACTCTACCTCAGACCAGATACTAATACCAATTCACATTTTCAATGGTTCTTCTTTAAAGTTAAATGCATAAAAGCAAAAAAATTAGTGAATTTTACCATTAAAAATTTTATTAAAGCTAATATGCTTTATGGAGAAGGACTGAAACCGTTTTTCAGGAGTAATCGAGGGCGATAGGAATATCTACAATTACCAACAGAAGTCAAATTTTATGAAAATTAATTTTAGTAGTCTTACAGTCTAAAATTTCATTATCATTTCGAACATGATGGATAGTTAGTATAATTTTGCAGTCAGCCTCCCTACACTTATACTCGCATGATAGACAAGTCGAGACATAGTAAAGGCTAACTGTTAACACTTTGCAAGTCTCCTCTGCACAAAAAAGTACCCTATTTTATGTACAATAATAAAAAACAAACAAAAGCAATCGGAATCGTAATAGCCCGCCAGCATCCAGGCGAAACAGTAGGTTCGTGGATGATGGAAGGTTTCCTAAATAAATTATAGAAAAATCTTTCTGACTCCATCATGTGGATAATTTTTCCAATGATTAACGTTGATGGAGTAATATTGGGTAACAATAGAACTGGAATAGCAGGATATGACTACAATCGATTCTGGAATTTAGAGTAACTGCAAAAAAAGTAAAAATACTTTCCTTAAGTTGTCGCAATTGTGTAAATTATTAAAAATTTGAGAAGGAAATTTCCCAAAAAAATAAAACTTTTTCTAGATTTACATGGTCACTCATCGCAATCTAATGTCTTTTCTTATGGTCCTCCCCATTAATAATCTTCGTAATTTTTTTACCTCAGTAGAATATTTCCAGAGTTGATGTCTCGTAAAAACTAGAATTTTCGTAACTAGCAATGCTCTTATGTTATTAAACAAGATAAAAAGAATACGGCACGAAGTTTAATTTATAACTACTTTAGTATTCCCTTTTCTTATACAATAGAGGGGAGTTTTGGATTAATGCAAGGAAAAAATGTTGGAGCCTAATAATTTTTAAAGATTGGTTAAAATTTAGCTGAGATTTCACAGTAGTTTATTTGCAATTATTTAATTAAAGAAAAAAATGTGGAAGTAAGTTCTATGGTTGAGTTTATTAAGTAAAAATATAAAGAAAATATGCAATAGGCAGAGGAATTCGACTCGGGGAGTGAGGACAGCTTTCATGTTGTGACCACCATGCCCATGGATATTAAAAACAAAGGTTGCAAAATTAATGATTTTATTATCAGCGGTCAATAATACAAACCAGAGCGACAAAGGATCATTACGTAGATTTCGACTGCTTGTCATAAGTAGAATAGCCAAGAGAATAATAGTGTTCAACTGTTCAAAGTCGAGAGAATGTAGCAGAGTCTAAATCAGAGGTACCGTAGAACTAGCTAGCGCAAGAGAAATTAAACCTAAATACAAATATCTCGTGGAAACAAGCTAAATTTTCTGCCAAAAATAAAATAATCGTTTGCTTCCCGTCAAAAAATAAAGAGTACAGCCTCCAAATAGGTATAAACCTCTATGACAGCGACAGCAACTGAAAGTCCCACGATGATGAACATTAAATAAATTCAAAAGCGTCTTTTCAGATTAAAAAACAGTAGAATTGGTAAAAAGATACTGATAATAAATGCGTACGGAGTGTGATTTTTATATTTTTCCTGATCAAAATTACAATGATATTTGATATTAAAATTAAGGGGTTGGGGTTGGGGTTGGGGTTGGGGTTGG